>CEUS01281830.1_pt1 | contig 30496 bp, 23 predicted proteins | sample 427031 | NCBI WGS metagenome assembly CEUS01 (sample SAMEA2622837, study PRJEB7988) | marine metagenome | biome: marine biome (ENVO:00000447); feature: marine epipelagic mixed layer (ENVO:xxxxxxxxx); material: "saline water (ENVO:00002010), including plankton (ENVO:xxxxxxxx)" | depth 140 m | reverse complement strand
CCGCTACCAAAAAGAGAAGTGGATACTGCCAGGAAGGCGATTGTCGCCGGTGCAAAAAAACTTGAAGAAAGCGGAGAGGTAAACCTTGCTGATATTCTTGGCGGGGGTGAAATGGTTGAATAACCATATTGGATCGATGAAGTTAAAAAGCCCCTTTTTTAGGGGCTTTTTTATATCTGCTAAGATGATGAAAAATGGAATATTTTATTTGTTTTTTTATCTTTGATATATTTTTTATACGGATTTACATAACGATCAATCAGGTTTGGTTTTATATTTTTAATTTTAATCATCATAGCAGCGGCAAAACAGCCTCCAAAATGGTGGTCAATTACCGGATCAAACACCCGCATAGTATCGGAAACACGGTAGTAAGCAGATATTAGGGCAGGGATAGTTGTATCTCTTGCGCGTGCGATTTTATGTAATTCTATAAAGTCTTTGTTAGCATTATTTGTTTTTAAATATGATTGAAGCTCGTCTTCTACCGTGGCAGGCTTGTAAGGAAATTTAGGGTTGAAATTCTGATCTTTTTTATACAGGTGTTTTTTAAAAAAATAAAATAGCAGGTCTCTCATGAATGGATCATAGGATGGATAGATTACAAGACGACCAAAAAAATATCTGCATTGAGGGTGCTGCACCAAAAGTGCACCCAGGCCATCCCAGATGTTGTCCAAAGCAGAAACTGTCTTGCGTTTTTTGTTTTTAATCTGATATTTAGGTTGTATGAAGGCACGGGTTAGTTCAATGAAATAAGGAACATATTTTTTTTCAAATTCAGTATCTAAATTATATAGTTCTTTATTTATTAAGGGTATTGTTGCATTTATCTGATTATGATATCGTTCAAAAGTATTAAATCGGTATCCCCCCAAAATCTCTTCTTCTGACGGGTCCCATACAATGAGCTGCTTACATTTGTATTCACCCGTATCATACTTATCCAAATCTAAGGCGGTGCCAATACCGGCTCCGGCATCGCGAAAGGTAAGTTCGCGAAGACGGCCCACCTCTTTCATTAGATTAGGGGCATTAACGCCATCGAAAATATAAACATTATTTTTTCCCATTCTGGTAGGTCGGAGGAATCGTTCAGGGGTTAGTTCCTTTTTTAATATATTTCGATTTACAGGCTTGACCAAATATTCAAATAATTTACGACTCATATTATATTTTTCAATTTGGGTGTCGGCCAGGCATTTTTTTTTCATGCTCTCCAATTAGATATACAAGCTTTCGTACCTCTTGGGCCCACTCCAAGTGTGTTCGACTGCTGTCGAATTTTGTAAAAGATATAGGAGAACCAAAGACAACTTTTATAGTAGATCCAGCCTTATTAAACATTTCATGGGGTAAAAGGAACATTTCTAGGTTCGATTTCATATGTAGCAGTCTTCTAATGCTGGCAATATTATAAAATAAATCAGAATTTCGGGCATCTATATATACAGGTACTACTTGACGCTGATATTTAACCGCACTGGTGACAAAGAATTTATTCCAAGGTAGATCCTGTATTATAAAGGGGTTTCTCTTGGCTACGAGTCCGGCAGGAAAAACACATAATGGATGTTTTGATGCTAATACATTTTTTAAAGTTAAGGCGTTAGCGCGTGTAAATTTCCCGAAGGTGACCACACTCACTCGAAGTGAGTGGAAACCAGGGACTACGTCTAGTATTTCATTGGATAGGATTTTCAAAGAAGAATAATAAGACCCCAACGCAGACAGCAGAGCTAAACTGTCTAACCCTCCTAAAGGGTGGTTGGCAACAAAAATACTCCTGCCATATTTGGAAATATTTTTTAGGCCCTTTAGTTTTACTGTTACTTGGAATTGCTCAAGAGCCCAGTTGACCAATTTAATCCCATCCAAATCTCGACTTTTATGTATCAGATTGTTTAGATGATCCTCATAAATAATGTGTCTAATAAGTCTTAGAAACCATCGGGGCAGTTTATGATAAATATCGGGTAGGTGGGTTTTAAACTGCTTCTCTATATCAATAATTCTAGGAATTGATTCTGTCACTATTTAGAAATATAACTGAAAATATATTATACCTGAATAAAAAGATTATAATGATTCCATTCTTTTAAGTTTTGTTTTTTTTATTAACCTAATGAATTGAGAATCTTCCCGAATGGGATCAAAAACAGGGTTGGTTAGTAATTTTAAATCTTTCACCAGTTTATATTCATTGGTGAATTCCAGTGATTCTATGGCATATTCTGTTTCACCTAGGCTGGTGAAAATAAAAGCTAAAGCATAATTTTTGTAATTCTGAGAATGCTCGGAATCCAGCATCTTGATAAAACCGGACACCTTTGTTTCATCATCGCTATACCCTGCTTGCATTCCTAGAATTGCGAATTTGATTTCATTGGGGATATTTCCGTACATGTCATATAATATTTCTTCCACAAATTCATTTGTTTTTTCTTCATTCTTCAAAGCATGGATACAATAATAAATATTCACCAATTTCATCGGATCTTGTACCTCATCAATTAGTTCAAAGGATTTGAAATACAGATCAAGTGCCTTTTCATAATCTTTATTTAGGTGAAAATTGATATCACCATATAACTGATAAATTTCGCAGAGCCCTAAAGAGTCTATCTTAGTATCTAGGGCTTTATAGTTAGGGAAATAATTGGAATAAAACTTGTTATAGTATTTTATAGCCTGTTGTTTGTTGCCCATATTCAAATAATAGCGGGTCAAACCCACTAGAGTGCCATAACTTGTACTATCTGCTTCGTAAGTTCGAAGAAGTAACTCTTCAGCTTTACTCCACATAAGTTGTCGCTCCAAAAGGTCAATATAAAACAGATTTTCAAAACCATAAATGAAGTCAGGTTCTATCTCGAAGGCCTTAGTATAGTATTCATAGGCAGTAACATAATCTTTCTTCACTGTATAATGAAAACGCCCTATTCTGGCATTAATTGTTGCTGAGAGAGGATCCAATTCCCCGGCCTTCTTTAGTTTTTCAAAGGCAGCGTCAGTTTGGCCATTTTTCCACAATAGCATTCCATACCAGAGGTAAGAGATTGAATAATTTGGATTATAGTCGATTGCTTTCTGGTAATAATCATCTGCCTGTTTATGATCTTTTCGGTACTGCTCAGCTACTTTTCCCAATACAGTGTAGGCTTCCCCGTATTCTGGCGCTAGCTCTAAGGCTCTTTGGGCATCGGCCTCTGCGCGAGGGAAATAATCATCATCGTCACTATCTTTGTTAATATGTTCGACTATGTTATTCAGCTCAATGTAGGATTCAGCCAATCCAATATATGGTTGGGCATATCCCGGATCTTCTTTAAGTGATAGGTTAAAATAGTTAATAGCCTTAATTAGATCTTCTTTTCCTTTCTTGTTCCAGAGATTGCGACCCAACAAATAATTATTCAATGCTGAAGAATTAGCAGTGGTTGCCTTGCTTACATTTCCTTTGATTTCACCGAATTGTACTTTTAATTGCCCTGCTATAGCGGAAGCTATTTCGTCTTGTATAGAAAAAATATTTTCTAGATTTCTTTCATAGGATCCAGACCACATGCTTTTATCATCGTATGCACGGATCAGGCTAGTGTTGATGCGGACATTATTTTTCCATCTGCGAACACTTCCTTCTACAATATAGTTAACACTTAGTAAGTCTGCTATTTGACGTGCTTCCATTTCTGACATTTTATCTTTAAAGGAAAACGCAGATGTTCTGGAGATAATACGAAAAGCATCAACCTTTGAAAGGCGATTCAATATCTCTTCTGTGATACCGTCACTGAAATATTCATCGTTACTATCGCCACTCATATTCATAAAAGGCAGCACAGCGATGGATTTATCACCCTTCAATACAGTTTTTATTTCTGTACCTTCATCTACTTTAAAATAAAATGCATATCCGAAATAACTTATCAATAAAACAATACTTGCTATAATTGTTGCGGTTCTTATTAGTGGTTTTTTCTTTTCGTATTTTGCATCAAATTTTTTATTTAAAGGCTGAGACAGCCCATGGGATGCGATACTATAAATACGGACAATTTTTTTAACCCCTTTCAATTGTGGTTCTATAATAAAGTGGGCTTCGAACTCCGGGTGACTGGACATATCACGGGTAACCTTTTCGGAAACAGCGATGCCCCCAACAGCGGAAAACGGTACCATCCTACTGGCGATATTTACGTCGTCGCCAATAATATCATCATTTTCCAAGATAACAATATCCCCTTGGTGGACAGCAATTCTCAGATCAAGTTGTTCAATGTTTTGGACTTGTTTCTGGATCTCCACTCCGCATTCTAAGGCATCGATTGTGCTGTGAAAACTAATCAGTACGCCGTCACCGAGTTCCTTAAGCCATTTTCCTCCAAAGTCTTCAACCAGCGGTTTAATTACTTCGCGCTGTTGATTTAAAAGTTCTACAGCACGGCGCTCACTCCCGGCTGTGATACGTGTAAAATCTGCGATGTCTGTGAACATAATCGCACGAAGTTCTCGGTGTTCTCTTGGAGACATTAAACTAGGGGGCTATTTTAATAAAAATAGTATGGTGCAAATCAATACATGATGTCACAAATGGTACACATTGGTTTTTGTTCTGAGCTTTCATGTTTCTTGCCACATTTATGGCAGGTGGTACCCACAAGTTTATTTTTTTCTTTTTTTGATTCACATATTCTGCATACAGGTAGGTTTTTATCAAATTCTACGTTTCCCTCACAGTAAATGCAGAAAGCCTGTTCCAGTATCACTTTTTCATTATGAGTAAAATTCATACAGTCCAGTGAAATAGTCTTTCCGTTATCTTCAGAAATACTTTTTACATCATCGCAATTAACCAGATAATTCTTGTACCGTCCAAATCGCCCGGGTTTCTTAAAATGCACTCCCAGCTTACTAGTGCCGATATAGGTAACGCCAATGAACCTTTTTTCGCTTTTCCCGCCATCCTCATATAGTATGACTACATCAGGATAAAGGAGCGAACACAAAAACAACAATAAATACAACTTATGACCCATAATTATTTTCTCCATATGAGATTGATAAAGAGATATTAATATTGTTGAGATTTTGTTCACAGTTATCTTTCATTATTGTAGCTATAAAAAACCAATTGAAATATTATCGGACTATTGGTCATTATTGAAATATTGAACAAGAAGCATTATTTTTTGTTGTGGCTTATAATCCCAATCGCAAGGATGCGCTGGCACTGCTTCATCAATATACTAAGAGTGATTCTTTGCGCCGCCATGGCTTGGGGGTAGAGCAGGCTATGCGAAAAATGGCTGAAAAATATAATGGCAATGTAGAAGAATGGGGCATCACGGGACTATTGCACGATTTTGATTATGAAATGTATCCTACTATTGAAGAGCATCCATGCAAAGGGAATAAAATATTAAAAGAGCAGGGATATCCTGAATCCATATGTCGAGCTATTATGGGGCATGCTACCTATAGTGGTGTTCCTCGCGACACAGATATGGCAAAAGCACTTTTTTCCGTTGATGAACTCACAGGATTTATTTTCGCTGTAACCTATGTTCGCCCTTCCCGATCTATCAAGGATGTAACCCCCCGGTCTGTGAAAAAAAAATTAAAACAGAAATCTTTTGCTGCCAGTGTCAATCGAGATGATATTTTTCAGAGTATAGAAGAACTTGATACGGACCTCACCGAACATATTCAATTTGTTATTGATGCTTTAATTGAGAAAGCAGATGAATTGGGTTTAGCTGGTTAAAGTCAATCCAAAAAAGTCCACTGCAAAATTGTTGATAAGAGTCCTTTATAAACATAATTACAACTTGGAAAATCTAATTATGATCCCTTTTTTAGCACAAATGACAGCTGGTGTTTAATTAAAGCCACTCCAATAAAGTAATTTTTATTGTGTCTTTTCGTACCATTGAAATGGTTGTTCCCGGAATCCTTACATCTGATGGTGCCGGAGTTAATCTGAGACGGATCATTGGTAGCCCTCAGCTTAATATGCTAGATCCGTTTTTGCTCTTAGACGAATTTGGGAGCAACAACCCCGAAGATTATATATGTGGTTTTCCTCCTCATCCTCACAGAGGTTTTGAGACAATTACTTATATGCTAAATGGAAAATTCCATCATAAGGATTCTACTCGTAATGAGGGGTATCTTACAGATGGATCCGTGCAGTGGATGACTGCAGGTCGTGGAGTAATCCACAGCGAAATGCCGGAACAAACGGATGGTTTGGTACGAGGTTTCCAGTTATGGCTGAATCTGCCAAAAAATAAAAAGATGATCCCACCATATTACAAAGATATTCCGGCGGTGAATATTCCTAGGGTAGAATTTCCCGGCGGAATAACCAAAGTGATTGCTGGAAAGTTTATGGGTGTTAAGGGCCCTGGTCAGCCTAAAACAGGAATGTTTTACTACGATATTAAACTACAATCGCAAAAAGAATTATATATACCTATTATTGATAGCTGGAATGCTTTTTTTTTCGTGTACGAGGGCACTATTATTATCAATAAAACAGTAGAAAGAGACCAACTGGCTGTTCTGAATATAAAAGGAGGTTGTCTGCTTAAAGCCGGAGGTCTTGGTGCGCAGTTCATAATTGTGGCTGGAAAACCATTAAATGAACCTGTGGCTCGTGGTGGGCCTTTCGTAATGAATACTCGTGAAGAAATAATGCAAGCCATCAACGATTACAAAAATGGTATTCTGGTGAAGTAATTATTCTATAAATAGAATAATAGTCAGATAATTTTTTATAAGGAGGAACAATATGAAGATTGCTTTTTTTCAATTTTCAATTTTAATGGTCTTTATTATATCATGCGCTAAAACATTGCGCCAAGTTCCTAAAAAACTTATTGCACCAGTTCGACCAGTAACAGATACTTATCATGGGATAGAAATCATTGATAATTATCGATATATGGAAAACATTAAATCTGATGATGTTCAGGATTGGATACGCTCACAAGCTTCCTATGCATCAGAAGTATTAAACAGTCTTGATCAAAAGGATTATTTTTACAATCGGCTTGAAGAAGTAGATAAAGGAAAACCGTTCAATATATATAGAATATGGCGAATGAAAAATGGTAGTGTGTTTTATATTAAAAGAAAAAGTGATGAGAACCAGGGGAAATTATATTACAGGGATAGTTGGCTTGGTTTGGAAAAACTACTACTAGATCCAGAGGCAATGTCTATAGGAAAAGAGCAACACTATTCGCTAGAATTTTATAGACCATCACCTGAAGGTAATTATGTTGTCTATGGTATAGCTGAGGGCGGTTCTGAAGAAACAACAATTCATGTACTTGATATGCACACTGGTCAGGAAACTGGCGATATAATTGATCGAATTGAAACTGCTTATAACATTCCCCAATGGTTGAACGAAGACGGTTTTTTTTATTGTAGACGGCAACTACTTGCACCTGGAACAGCAGAAACAGAGATCTACAAAAATACAACCACCCTTTATCACCGCTTGGGAAACGAGCCTGAAAATGACCATGTGGTTTTTGGCCGTGGTATTTCTTCAAGCGTCACGATGTTGGATGTTGATTTTCCCAGTATCAATGTGGATGACGCTGGTGAATATATCATTGGTAAGATAAAACACGGAGATTCTGGTGAAATCACTATTTATACAGTAAGGCGTGAACAGATTTTTGATAATGACGTGCCTTGGAAATTTGTTTGTGATGTGGCGGATTCTGTAGTTTCTTACACGTGGTTTGATGAGCATATATATCTTTTTAGCGCTAAAAATTCGCCCCGCTACAAAGTAGTTAGAACACCACTAAAAAACCCTGATTTTAATACCGCTGAAGTTGTTTTTCCTCCTTCTGAGTTGGTTTACCGATATGCCAGTAGAACAAAAGACAGATTATATTTTTCTGCACTGGATGGTGGTTACAACCGCATAATTGAGTATGATCCAGCTACTGGGAACTCACAACAGTTGCCTCTTCCGACTACTGAATCTGCTTATATATTTTCATCTAGTCATCATCTTATAGATATTTATATTTCATCTAATTCTTGGACTCATGCAGGAAAAGATCAGGTGTATAGCCATCTCACTGGGAAACTGGAAGAATTAAATATTGAACCTCCAGGTGAATTTGATAATCCGGGCTGGATTACATCCGAGATGGTTTTAGTTAAAAGCCATGATGGTGTAAATGTCCCATTGTCTCTTATTTATCGCAAGGGTTTGAAGCTTGATGGTAAAAATCCTACATTGTTATCTGGATATGGTTCCTACGGATCTGTATACGGCGTGGGTTACTATACATCTAGGCTTCCTTGGCTCGAGAAAGGAGGTATTTATGCTATTGCACACGTTCGAGGTGGTGGGGAGTTTGGTAAAGAGTGGCATTTAGCAGGGCGCATGAAGAACAAACCAAACACATGGGAAGATTTTATAGCTTGTGCTGAATATCTGATAAGAGAAAAATACACTTCTCAGGCCTATCTGGGGGGCCAAGGTGGGAGCGCAGGAGGTATTACGATTGGACGGGCTATTACCGAAAGACCAGATTTGTTTCAAGCAGCAATTATTAATGTGGGAGACTTAGATATGCTACGGATAGAAACAACGACTAATGGTGTGCCTAATATCAAAGAATTTGGCACGGTGAAGGACAAAGATGGATTTAAAGGTCTTTTGGCTATGAGTTCTCTTCACCATGTTAAGGATGGGGTTGATTATCCTGCAGTTCTATTAACACATGGGATCAATGATCCAAGGGTGGCACCTTGGACTTCTGCAAAAATGACTGCTCGATTACAAGCAGCGACATCTGGCATAAGACCAATCTTGTTCAGAGTTGATTTTGGTGCTGGTCATGGTATTGGTTCCACTAAAAGTCAGCGCTTTGATCAAATGGCTGATCAGATGGCGTTTTTATTATGGCAGTTTGACTTGTAAAAAATCAATAAATTGCTAATTGAAAACCAATCCTGTAGAGTACTAACAAAAATGAAGTTCAACTAGATGGCGTTGGTTGAACAGAGTCAAGTCTTAATGTTTTTACTTTGTTTTTTTAAATAAATAGTATTCTGTGGTGTGTTACTAAGTTACTAAAGATCAAGGGTTGCTTGAGCGGCGGCTAGTCGGGCAATGGGTACCCGAAAAGGTGAGCAACTTACGTAATCTAAGCCATTTTCCATACAGAAATTTATTGAAGCTGGGTCGCCGCCATGTTCCCCACAAATACCGATTTTTAATTTTGAATTTATACCGCGTCCTGATTGTACAGCCATTGTAACCAGTTTTCCTACCCCGTTTATGTCTAGGCTCTGAAAAGGATCATGGGTTAAAATGCGTCTGTCTAGATAATCTGGCAGAAAAGAACCAATATCATCCCGGCTGAAACCATATGTAGTCTGAGTCAGGTCGTTGGTGCCGAAACTAAAGAAATCGGCTTGTTCTGCAATTTCATCCGCAGTAAGGCAGGCGCGAGGGAGTTCTATCATTGTGCCTACTAGATAATCAAATTCAATACCCGTTTCTTCATACACATCTTTTGCTGTAGCTCTAACAATTCTTTCTTGATCAACAAATTCTGTAACAGTTCCCACAAGAGGGATCATGATCTCCGGTAAGACTACTGTCCCCGTTCGGGTAAGTTCTGCTGCTGCTTCCAAAATAGCCCGGGCCTGCATTTCTGTGATTTCCGGATAAGCAATCCCCAAACGGCAGCCGCGGTGACCAAGCATTGGATTTAGCTCGTGAAGTCCGTTGATACGTTTTTCTACAGCAGATTTTTCTAGATTTACATGATCTGCTAGTTCCTCAATTTGTTCATTAGTAAGAGTAATAAATTCGTGCAGTGGAGGGTCCAAAAGGCGGATAGTTACCGGTAATCCCTCCATAGCTTTAAGAATACCCATGAAATCTTGCTTTTGATAAGGCAAAAGTTCCATAACGGCTGATCTGCGATCTTGTACATTATTTGCTAGGATCATTTTACGGATGGCCAAAATACGATCTTCGTCAAAGAACATATGTTCAGTACGGCAAAGTCCAATACCTTGAGCCCCAAACTGAATAGCCTGTTTGGCGTCGTTTGGTGTTTCAGCATTGGTTCTTATTTTGAGCTTTCGAACCTCATCAGCCCAGGTCATGAGTTGTTTGTATTCTTCATGGTTCTCGGGATTGGACGGAATCAGATCCAATTGGCCTTGGTATATTTTCCCCAATGTGCCGTTCATAGTGATCCAGTCTCCTTCTTTTAAGACAGCGTTGCCAATATTAACCTCTTTTTTATCTAAATTGATGTGTAGGCTTCCACAGCCCACGATGCAGCACTTACCCCAACCCCTGGCAACCAAAGCAGCGTGAGAGGTCATCCCTCCCTTGGCGGTGAGGATAGCAACTGCGGCGTGCATCCCGTGTACATCCTCAGGAGAAGTTTCTTCCCGCAGGAGGATCACTTTTTCTCCCCGATTGTGCCATGTTTCCGCGTCATCAGCGTTAAAGACTAATCTTCCTGTAGCACCTCCAGGACCAGCTGGTAGCCCTTTGGCAAGAAAAGTTGCTTTAGATTCACTTTCTGGATCTAACATAGGATGTAAGAGTTCATCTAACTGCTCAGGTTGAACCCGCATCAGAGCTGTTTTCTTATTAATCATACCATGAGTGGCCATATCCACAGCCATTTTGATAGCAGCAACTCCGTTGCGTTTTCCTACACGAGTTTGGAGCATCCATAAGCGTCCTTCCTGGATGGTAAACTCAATATCCTGCATATCTTTATAATGATTTTCTAAATTAATTCTTATTTTAGCCAGCTTACTGTAGAGTTCTGGCATGGATAATTCAAGAGAAGGAAGGTGCTCTGTGTCACTAGTTTTGGTGGCTTCATTTAGCGGGTTAGGTGTGCGAAGACCTGCCACGACATCCTCACCTTGAGCATTGGCCAGCCATTCACCATAAAATTTGTTTTCCCCGGTGGCAGGATTACGGGTGAAAGCCACGCCAGTTGCGGAATTTTCACCCATATTTCCGAAAACCATAGCCTGGACATTAACTGCGGTACCCCATTCATCTGGGATGTTTTCAATTTTGCGATAGCTGATAGCGCGGGCACCATTCCAACTCTTAAATACAGCCTCAATACCTCCCCATAATTGAACAGATGGATCATCAGGAAAGTTTGATCCTAGGGTATTTTTAATTTCTTTTTTGTATTCTTCTGCTATTTTCTGTAGCTGGTCTCCAGAAAGGTCTGTATCATTTTTCAACCCATTTTCTTTTTTAAAAAGATCTAATATTTGTTCAAGTTTTTGTCTAATGCCTTGGCCTTCAAGAGGTTCAATACCTGCAGCTTTTTCCATGACCACATCAGCATACATGGTAATAAGGCGGCGATATGCATCATAAACAAAACGAGGATTGCCTGTTTTGGTAATAAGTCCCGGTATGGTGTTATTGGTCAAACCTACATTCAATACTGTTTCCATCATTCCTGGCATGGACTTGCGAGCTCCGGAGCGCACAGATAACAATAAAGGGTTTTTTTTATCACCAAAACTAGAATTCATAATGGCTTCGGTACTTTTTAATGAATCTTCGATCTGGTTTTTAAGATTTTCAGGAAAAACCAAATCATTTTTGTAATAATATGTACAAACATCTGTTGTAATAGTAAAACCAGGAGGCACAGGTATGCCTAAATGGTTCATTTCGGCCAGGTTAGCACCTTTGCCGCCTAACAGGTTTTTCATTTCGGCCTTGCCATCGGCATTACCGCTACCAAAAGAATAAACATATTGCATATTTTTACCTTGGATTTAAATTAATAAAGAAAGTATGGGGCGGAAAATTAAATCAATATATGAATATTTATAAATAGTATTGATCTAAATAACCTATTATTTATGATAAATCATATAGGAATATTGCAGGCTATCGTTATATAGTGCAACAGGCTAAGCCTGATATATTTAATTACCCGTTGTCAGGTTAAGTAAGGGCAGAGAATGGAAAATAAAAAGTTCCGTACCGGGTCTAGTAATTATTATTATGTGATAGATATTAGTCGAAATCGGGGGAAAAATACCTGATTTCTTTCAGGTTGCCATTCTTATCATAAAAATACCATTTATCTACCATTTTCCCATCCCGATAATTTCCCTGCATTTCTTTCCGGGTACGATCATGGTCCCACCAACTTGTCCAAGTTTCATTTTTCTTCCCATTAGTGTAATAGCCCTGCGTTGATCTACCGTCATCAAACCAGGCAGTCCACTTTCCTTCTTTGGTTCCATCTTTGAAGATGCCTTCTTGGATTTTCATGGCGTTTTTATCCCAAAAAGTCCACGGGCCATCAGCATTTCCATTAACTAAAACACCTTCTTTCTCTTTTACCCCATTCAAATAGAAAAATTTCCAAGGACCATTCATAATGCCGTCTTTATAGAACCCAGTGGATTTTATATGTTCATTATCATGCCAGAATGTCCACTCTCCTTCTCTCTTTCCATCCTTGAACTGGCCCTGTTCTTCCTTATTGCCACTCCAGGGAATTTCAGGATCCGGTTGCGGGACATCAGTAAGAAAAATTTCGGGAACATCTTTTCCACTAGGAAACCATTTTACCCAAGGTCCATCTTTTTTCCCGTTAGTGGTTCGACCCAGGAACAAATATCCTACTTCCTGATTTTCTTGAGTAATAATACCCGTAAAAGGCTTCGAGTTACCAACTTTATAGAAAATCGATTCTTGTTCGGATAAGTTCTCTAAGGCAATATGTTCAAGGTCTTTCCCAAAATCAAAATCAAAATCCTTTTTACCTGTTGAATTCCAGTATGTCCATATGCCCTCAGGAAAACCAGAATTGTAATATCCTTCACGTTGTTTAATGCCATCGGGATAATAATAGGCTGTAAGGCCATCGCGCTTTCCATCGCGGTGAAAACCCTGTTCTTTAACCTGATCGCTGTTAGGATACCAAATTACCCAAGGACCATTGGGAACATCTGTTTTGTAAGTAGTCATGGTAATGCGGTAGCCATTGTCCCAGAATGTGCTGGGCCCATCGAGATTACCAATCTTGAAAAACTTTTCTTCTAATTTTTCTTCCGGAGAGAGCCAAACTGTGGATCGTCCATTTCGCTGACCTTCAGAAAATGTGATTTCCTCTCCAATAGATCCATCAGCATTATAATAAAGCCATAAATCATCCTGCTCATCATTTTCATAGCTACCTTCAGATTGTTTTATCCCTGTTTCATACCACCAGGTCCAGATCCCATTTTTCTTGCCTTCAGTATAATATCCTTCTTTTTCTTTATTATCATTCAAGTACCACCACCACTTCCATAGCTCCTCACCGTCTTCTGCCTTATAGGACGTTCCATTATAAGTCCAGTTTCCATCCGTAAAAATAAGGTTGTGATCGTGCTTGTACCACCAGGTCCACTTCCCATCAGGGATGCCTTTTTTATAGCTTTGTTCCTGCATTAGATGCCCATTGTCATACCAAAATTTGTAGATGCCATCGACTTTGCCCATATCGAATACGCCCTGTTCTTTCAATGTTCCATCTTCATGCCAGAGATTCCATTCCCCATGTTTTTTTCCTCGATAATAAATACCATCTACCTCTTTCTGTCCATTACGGAACCACTGTACCCATTGACCGTCCTGTTTTCCAGCAATAAATCGCCCTACAAGTAAATATTCCTTTATACCACCTGTCTCAATTACAATACCAGTATAGGATTGATATTTACCAATTTTATAAAAAACGTCATCCCTTTTTTCTAATTCAGCAATACGGACTCGATCCAGTCCTTTACCATAATCGAAAACAAAATCTTTGGAACCATCCGGATACCAATATTGCCATGTGCCCTCAGGTTCTGTCCCTCGGATAACTCCTTCACGATCTTTATTGCCATTTTCATACCAGACTGTTACCTTACCATCAATATTACCGTTGGCATAGGTTTCTTCTAGTTTTTTATAATCTTTGTTGTTCCAAACAGTCCAAACGCCATGTTTCAAACCAGATTTGTAGGTTCCCTCTCGGTCTTTGATACCATCAGGGCGAAACCAGATCCAAAGCCCTTCCATATCTCCATTTTGGTGGTTTTCACGGCGTTCAATAGTTCCGTCATCGTACCAAAATGTCCATTTACCGTGTTTTTCATCCTGATTGTATTCACCTTCAATTATTTTATAGTTATCCGAATTCCAGCGAATATGGATACCGTGTTTTTTGCCCTTATCATAACTAGTTTCTTCTGTTTTTCTACCGTCATCTGACCAATAGGTCCATTTTTTATCTAATTTGTTATCACTGTAACTGCCGGATTTTTCCTTAATGATGCCATTATCATACCAGGATGTCCATTGGCCATTCAGTTTGCCTTTATCATATGTAGTCTGGAATTTTTTATTTCCGTTATCATACCAAGAAGTCCAGACACTATCCCGCTCACCATTTGTAAATTTTCTCTCAGATTTTTTGGAACCATCCGCGAACCACTGGATCCAAAGTCCATCTTGTTGTCCATCAAAAAAGCGAGTTTGCTCCTTTTTAATACCCGCTTGGTAATACCAAATCCATTGCCCAGATTGCTTGCCTGATTCATAGGCACCTTCCTGAGATTTATTGCCGTTCTCATACCATCGAATCAAGGCACCATCCAACTTCCCATTAGTATAATTGGCTTCCTCCTTGCGGCTCCCAGTTGCAAACCATGTGGTCCAGAGACCTTCCCGGTTTCCAGTTTTGTATGATCCTTCCTCTTTTTTTTGTGGTGGGTCAAAAAATGTATCCCCGTCAAGATCGAGAGCAACTGTTTCTGTGGAATCCCAGACACCATTGCCTTCTCCTTCGTCTTGAGTATTTGGTTCGCCATCATCACCATAATCTTGAAACACTTCCCCTTCATACCAGATGGTCCAGAGACCGTCTCGGACCCCATTGGCATAATTGCCTTCAGTATGCAATGCCCCGCTGGGATAATTTGTAACCACCAGACCATCATTCTGGGCAGATGCCAAGGACAACAGAATAGTGGATATAACCAGTATTTTCCGCATGGTTAACCCTTCCTGTAAGGAATCTTTAAATTAAGGTGATTGTTGGGTGATGAGATGTTCGTCCCCCTACTCGGATACCTTTTGTGAGGCAAAATTAATAAAACAATGACTTAAAGTCAAAAAATAGTATAAAAAGGGTTATTCTTTCTTATTGAGACGAATCCAGAAGCTTTGACCAAACTTATCATTTAGGTTGATCAGGCCCTCGTTGGCATTGTTGGTACCTAGGAAAGTAGTTTCAGTCTCAAATTTATTGTTGGTGCGCAGGTATCCCCCGCCATCACGGCCATTACCAAGATATGTTGACATTTTTCCGAACTGGTTATAGGATCTGAAATAGCCGCTTCCGATAAAAGTACCTGTTTCACCTACAGAATCGTAAACCCGCATCTGACCGGAACTGTCTGCGCCAGTTCCTAAATAGACTGTCTCCTGTCCATCAAAATTATAGGTTCGTAAATAACCGCCACCACTGGATCCTGTGCCAAGAAAAAGGGTTCTTTCCCCAAATTGGTTGTAAGCCTGCATATAGCCATTACCTATGTAGGATCCTGTTTCACCCTGTTGGTTATATATACGAAGTTGCCCTGAATTGTCTGACCCGGTACCTAAGTAACTTGTTTCCTTACCGGAATTATTATAGGTGCGCATATAACCTCCGCCCATCCGACCTGTACCCACATACGCGGACTCATCCCCACTACCATTATAGACTCGCATATAGCCTCCGCCATCTTTTCCTGTCCCTACAAAAAGTGTAGGTTCGCCAAACTGATTGTATGTTTGCATGTAACCATTGCCTAGATAACTCATAATAACCCCACGATCATCTTCGACAGTAAGGCTACGTACAATAAGGTGGCCCAACTCATCTGTTTCTGGTCGGAACCCTAGGTTAGAAAGAATCAATAGTGTTACTAAGGAGCCAATAATAACACTTTTGATATCAATGACTTTCATAATACCTCCGGTGTTTGTTTGTCATTGAAATAATAATTTGGAATTTACTCATATTCATAGGTCATAACTGTAATTGGAATTTCTTGATCGTTTTTTCCTCTGCGAAGCATATCATAACTCTTTATGGATGCAACACGGTTTCTAATATCATATTTAAACACCTGCTTTTCAGTTAGCCGCCCTTTTTCATCGATTATAGCCTTTACAAAGGGTCTGTTTTCCTCATCAAGACGTGTTTCTATTTCCATAAAGACAGAGCCCGCTGAATCAGTCTGAACTTCCGTGATGCGCGAGTTTAACTCGCGGTAAATTTTATTGATTGTTTTTATTGGCAAGCCATCGGAATTATACACTATTGTTTTTTTTCTGCGTCCGAACCCATCATATTCATAAGACTTTGATTCCTGTGATTTTCCTAATCGCTCTACGGTGATTTCATTCACCAATTGTCCGAAATTATTATGAAAGTACATTGTCCTAAATATTACAGAGGGATCAAAGTATTCACCACGTTTTTGTGGAACCCCTAGGCTGTCGATATTAAAAGTCGTTACTTCCAGTATGTACCCATCATAGATTTCTTCTTTTTCCAACATAGTGCCAGTGGAATCGTAGTTGTAATTCTCACCCCATATTAATTCCCCAGTTTGCTCCTGTACATTCAGGTTTTCGGAATTGATGGCCATGCCGGGACTATAGCGTATTTTTTTAACAAGCCTGTTATTTCTGTCATATTTAAGATATTCTTTCCAGAATAAGGTGTCCTCAACTCCATAAAGTGCTGTAGATATTCTATTTCCTTCAAGATTATAGGTAAAATGATAAGAAAGAATCACTTTTTTGTCATATGTTTTCTGAAGCCTTACGCCCTCTTCCGGTCCTGTTATATAAATATATCTTTTGCTTAGAGGGATGGAATGAGTGTATAATGTGCTGTCTGTTAATTGTCCCTTTCTATTGTAATTCAGAATCGTTGAATTCTTCAATTCCTGAGTTTCCGCGCCGAAGCTTTCAAATATTGAATATAATCGAATTGTGGTAGATTTTGTTTTCATCTGTACAGGGTTAGTGCCCAACAAAAAGAAAATAATCGTGTATATAGGAAATTTTTCTAGGACGGTCATCCCGGTATTTTAGAGAGCGTATACTCATAATTCAAACCAAGAATTAAAATGAAATATATGTAAAATAAGGGCTAGATAATATTTACTCTAAAGATGGAACACATCCGACAAGATATAAGAAAACCACTCAATCAATTTTTTGATTCTGTCCTATCTTACTTGGAGCAAGTACAGCTGGAAACAGAAATAATCAAACCAGCAATATCACAGGAAAAATTGGAAAGGATTTTTTCGCTGGATGAACCTGGTAGCGCAGCTAATATAAAAAGACTAATTAATCAATATCTTGCTTCCACAGTGCGAACCGGGAATCCATATTTTTTTAATCAATTATTTTCTGGTTTTTCTTTGTATGGTTTCATAGGCGAAGTAATTACCGCACTTACCAACAGTTCTATGTATACTTTTGAGATGAGTCCGGTTGCGACCATTATGGAAAAAGAACTTATTAGTAAAATGTCTAAATTAGTTGGATATCCTACAGGAGGTGGAACCTTTGTGCCTGGGGGTAGCAATGGTAATATGCTGGCAATGCTAGCTGCGCGTCACCGGTTTGCCCCTCAGTCAAAATGGAAAGGCTTATTTGGGGTTTCTCCACTTGTTGCATTTATTTCCGAGGATGCCCACTACTCTATGTTGAAAGCTGCTAGCCAGGTTGGAATAGGGATTAAGAATGTGAAAAAAATCCCAGTAAATGAACAAGGTCAAATGATAACTGAGGATTTGGAGGATGCAATTATTGATGTGAAAAATAATGGGAAACTTCCCTTTTTTGTAGGTGCTACATCAGGTACTACAGTAAGAGGTGTCTTCGATCCCCTTGAAGAAATTGGTTCAATATGTAGAAAATTTGATTTGTGGTTTCACGTGGATGGGTCTTGGGGCGGATCGATATTGCTATCTAGTGTTCACCGAGATTTACTAGCTGGAGCCGAACTTTCAGATTCGTTTTCCTGGTGTGCTCATAAAATGATGGGGGCCCCATTAATGTGCACGGTTGCTCTATTTAAAAAACCGGATATACTAATGGAGATCAATCAAATTTCGGGAACTGATTATTTGTTCCATGATGAACAAGATGCTCAACTAGACTTGGGCAATATTTCTCTTCAGTGTGGCCGGAGAGTCGATGCGTTGAAACTATGGCTCTCTTGGAAATATTATGGAGATAAGGGTTATGAAAAAAATATAGACCGTTTGTTTTCTTTAGCTAGGTATGCTGCTAAAAAGGTTGAGCAATCAGCTGATCTACGGCTTTTGAATGATGTTAAATCCCTAAACATTTGTTTTCAGGTTTGTCCGAAAGGCATATCTGCAGATGCTTATAATGATATCACAGTAAGGGTGAGGAATCATTTGATGGAAACAGGCGGCCCCATGGTTAATTATGCTTACATTAAATCCGACCTAGTTATAAGGTTGATCACAGCAAATTTTGAATTACGAGAAACTCACCTGGATCAGTTTTTTGATCAGGTAAACAAAGCAATTGATTTTGTGCTGAAAAAATAATGAATAACTCTTCCTTATCTGCAATAAACAGAGATACAGTTGTTTTCCTGTTTATTAATGGTGCTCACCATGTTCATCATTTAATCTTGCCAGCACTTTCCTTCGCTCGTATTCAGGATCGTTACCGAACCATACTTATTTCGGGTAGTAAAGACAATAGTTCTATTATTCGAAAAACATGGAAGGCATTTGGTCGCCCCGATTGTGATTTTCTTGAATTATCAAAACCACTTCGCTACTATATACCGAACTATAAGCATAAACTTTTTCCACCACCTTATTCATATTGGAACCACATCCAAAAATATATACGCGATTCTGCTGCAGTAATAAGCACGTCACACGAAGTGCCAAAATATTTTGTGCAATTTGATATTAACATCCCTTCGCTAATTTATTTTTACCACGGTACCGGTACCCGGGAATACGGGTTCGATCCACACTTAGATTTCTTTGATTTGCTTTTTGTTCCTGGTTTGTACCATTACCGGCGTTTGCAGAAAGCAGTAGAAATAGATTCCTCAAAAATTAGGGTTATAGGTCAACCGAAATTGGATTGGTTGTCTTTGATGATGAAACACAAACCAAAATTGTTTAATAATGATAACCCTATTTTTTACTATAACCCGCACTGGGACATAGGACTATCTTCCATTGAGAAATGGAGTAAACCCCTATTGGAATATTTCATAATAAACAGCCAATTTAATTTGGTCTTCGCACCTCATCCGTTACTGAAACATTTTAAGAATCGTAATGGTTATAATTTGAACTTCAAAGCACCTAATACGGCAAACAATATTCTGATTGATCTTAGTAGTGCTGCTGGTTTGGATGGAACTTATAATACAGCATCTGATGTGTATATAGGAGATGTAAGTAGTGTGGTAACAGAATGGATTTATAATCGCCCAAGGCCCTGCGTTTTTCTCAATAGCCATCATATAGATTGGAGAACTAATCCAAGTTACGAAAGTTGGTTCTGTGGTAATGTTATTACTAAAATTTCAGATTTATCAGCTGCATTGGAAACTGCAGCTCAAACCAATGAGTTTCAAGTAGAACAGGAAACTTATATTCAGAGAATGGTTTTATTTGACGATAAGTCAGCCGCAGAAAATTCGGCAACCATTCTATTTGATTTTTTACAAGGAAAATGAATCCTGCGAATATATTTTTTATTGGCCGTAAGCAGGGCATAGGCCTGCGTCGTTTTCGCTTGAGCCATTTGGAGAATCGCCGACCTGCAGAATCAGATGGATTGCGTAGCGCTTCTTCATCAATCCGTCAGGTGCGTTTACTGAGGAATGCGGATGTAATATGGGTCAGGGTACGACCAGAATTCACCACGGATAAGGAGCGACAAAAAATTGGGAAACGGCTCCGTCCTTTTCGGGATCGAATTCCCATAATCAATGATATAGCTGTTTTTAATAATTACGATTGTAAAGATATAACATTCTCTATATGGAAAGAACATGGTATAGCGTGTCCTGACTTTATTTCTTTTGATATATTCCAAGATACTTACAATAATTCTTATGTGGTTGAACAAATTCAAAATTTTTTACAAAAATATGGAAAAGTACTTCTGCGAACCAATAATGAAACTGCCGCAAATGGAGTGTATCTTTTAAATAATAATATAACAGAAAAAGAAATTAATGCCATTGTAAAAACCCTTGAAAACAGGTGCAAGATGTTTTTCCCAACTCGTAGTAGTACAAGGATAATTGCTGTAGAGTTTATTAGTTCTCAGGATGAAGATGGATATATTGATTTATACCGGGCGCATATACTTATGGGGCAGATTATAAGCTATTATGCTGTTACCAGCAAACAGGATATATTTCATAATGTAGATATGAAAGAACAGTGGTTGAAGCGGTTTATTAATCTAAACGAAATATTATGTGATAATATTCATTCCTTAAAAAGTCAGATACTTCGGGCAGCAAGTGCGTTGGAATGTAATTTGGGTGCGATTGAATTTTTTTTAGTAGATAACAAACCTATATTCATTGAGTTTAATCCTATGTGGGGTGGGCATGCGAGCACGTTTGGTTTCGGTAATACTAAAGTTCAGAATTACCTAGACACTAATATAAAAGAACTTAAGAAAAGGATCCCAAATATATATGCTTGGCTCAATTATCCGAATTATTACAAGGCATTATTTGAACAAATTCATAAAAGCATTCAGTCTACTACCTATTAAATAAAACGTAATCCCTTCCAGGTTGGTGACAGTTATAACAAAATTTTTCAGCACCATTTTTTCCAGCTAGAGAACCATCAGGCTTATAACTGACCCAGAACCAATCATTATTTACAGTATCATAATCTATTATTTTTTTCATTACAGTTATGCCGGTTTTATTCTCTCCTTGTTCATCGGTATAGGCTTCTTTTATGATAATGCTGCCTGATGGCATTATCTCGCCCGTAGTTGTATCGCGAAAAAATTCTGAAGATATCTCATTCAACCAGATTTGAACATAATTGCCATGTACTGAATTGCTTTCCTGAATTCCTGTAAAGTTTTCTGGCGGAGTCCAAGATTCATAACCATTGATTTCATCCCAGATATCTACCGCCATTTCCTCATCAAGAGTCATTTCTTTCTCTGAACAGCTGAGCAATAAAACAATTGATAATATCCTTTTTTCATAATTTTGAACCCCTGTAGTTAATTGATTATTGGTTAGTGACATATATTTTACTACAATAAAAATTACGATATCAAAAATATCACCATAAAACAAATAAGACTCTAACATTACTTTAAGACTAACACACTGAAATTAAATCATACTAAGTCTCTATATATTAATAGATAGGAAATATAATTTACCCCTTGCTTTAAAGTAGTAAACTTATTTAAAATATTAACGAGTCATTAGTTGGCTCAACAAGCGGAGTCCTATTGAAAAAGCTAATTATTATATTGGTCTTACTGGAGGTGTGCATAGCAGATACAAGGCTAAAAAATCTCCAATATAGCATTAAGCAGAATGGCATCATGGTCAGTTTGGACTTTACTAATCCTGTTAAAAGCAATGATATCATTGGTTGGAAATCCGATCGTGGATGGCTATATCTAACCCTTCTTGGTGTAAGGGCGCCGAAAAACCAGATTCCTTCGGCAACATTCAATGGTGTGGTTAGAGATATTGTTCTTGATGATTTCGATGAATCAATTCAAGTTGCAATATTAGTTGGTCGTCCTATCGTAGGGTATGATATTGTCAATTCTCCAACTGATCCCACCACTGTGGTTTTTATTCATACTGAAATGAAAAGATCAGAAGTCTACTCTTTAAAAAAACATATTGAGAAAAGTGGTTCATCTATATTTGGACAAGTTAAAACATCAAAATTTCCGGAGTATAACACAAATTTTGAATCTGCGTTTAAACGTGCCCGAATAGAACTGGGTCCCAATGCAATATTCCGATACGATGGGAAACTATATACCACAAATCATCCCGAGGAAGAACAATCAAAGATAAGAGACGCATTGCGTGAAAAACCAAAAGGGTATTTTAAGCCTAAACCCGGATATCAATCTTTCGATGGTGAGATATATGAAGATGTAGCGGAAGCGCCAAAAGAAGAAAAAATGCCTAAGAAAAAGACCGATGATCAGTATTCTTTTGATAAATCGAAAAAAGATACAAACCCTGACTTGGAATTACCAGATAAGGCAGGGGAAAAAACAAAAGACAACTTGCCAACGGATATTCCATCAGGACAGGTTATGTTAGCAGAAAAAACATCTGCAAGAAAAAATTTTGGTTCAATCATAAAATCAATATTTTCAAAAATCAGTCCTAGGCGTAAGATTGAAGAGAAATGGATTGATTCTGTTAGTACATCATCAAATCTAATAGCAGATGAAAAAAAATATTTAAAGGAAATAGAGGATCTTGAATCTAAAATAGCCCAATTGGAAAAAGGGCTGATAAAGAAAGATGATGTTTTAAAAGAAGAACAAAAAGCGTGGGAAACACGAGCTGAGGAGCGTCAATCAAAATATAGCCAGCAATTAAGTGAACTGGAATCAGAACTTATCGAGTTAGGGGATGCCTTAAAAGAAAAAGATCATCTTTCCCTTACATACCAAGAAAAACAGAATAAAATATTAGAGGAAAAAGAAAAACAGTCCTTTTCTAGGGAGCGTAAACTTCAGGATCAGCTTAAACAAATGGGAAAAAAACTAGAGGACTTGGAGCAAGAAAAATTAATTGAGCAAAAAAAATGGCTATCTTTATCTGAAGAAAAGGAAATGAAATACCGCACCCGAGCTAAGGATCTGGAAATGAAATTGCTGCAATTAGAATCAAGTTTGGCCGAAAAAGATTTAGAATTATTTGACGAAAAAAGTAAGTGGGAGCTACTATCAGAACAACAACAGAATAAATACCGTAATAGAGCACAGAAACTGGAATTACAGCTTGCTGAATTGCAAAATGTTATTCATGGTAGGGATGAAAAAATTTATGCCGAGAGAGATAAATGGCGGCAGTTAGCTAAAGAGCGCCAGCAGATGCTTGATGAGTATGAACCTCTTGTGCAGGATTTTAATGAACAGTTAAAAAATTTACGGCAAGAATTGTTATCGGACCTTTATGATGAAAAAGTAACCCTTGATAAACAAAATGAATCTTCAGAAAAAAATCTGCGTGATTTAGTAATAAAAGTAAAAAAAGGATTATTTCCTGATAGAAATGCTAAGCAGGAATGGGTAGATTCAGTTTATAATGATCTTGCAGAGGATGAATTTGCTTTTCAAGAATATTTCGCATTGGCGCTACCAGATCAATCAGAATCACTGGATGAACCACCTCCTACAAATAAGGGAAAAAAATGGCGTGAGGATCTCCCAACTACAAAACGAGACAGGTATAAAACAGGATCCGTAGACCCCATTTTCCAATATTATTATAATGGCGGTATACGTGTAGAAACTAATATGGCTGGTATTCCAATTTATATAAATGGAAAATTGGTAGGAGATACACCAATTACCATACCTGTTCAGGTTGAACCTGGCTGGCATCAGGTGAGCGGATTTTCACCAGTGTATAAACAGGTAGCTAATTCGGAAGGTCTATCCTATGTAGGCAGCGATCCAATCATTCGTAACAATCAGTTGTTTGGTGCGAAAACGGTGTTTGTGGAGTCAGGAAAAATTGCCAATGTTTCTCTTAAATTTAACAGCATGGGAAACATACCAAAAAAATGGCGAGAAATGAAAGGAGGGTGGGTAGCAGGGTTCCCAATGGTTTTGTTACTATTCTTTTTTATTACTTGGAGTCTATAATGGATCTACTATTTTATTTTTTATTATAAATTTGCGATATGAATATTAACGATAGGATTAAATCAGTCATTTTATCCAAAATGGTAAAACCGAAAAATCGAAAAATTGGCATGGAGGAGGAATGTATTATTTACACAGCAGACCATCGCAGATTGCCGGTTAATCCCTGCAAAGAATTTTCAGCATATGAACTGCTCATATTTATGAATAAAAACTCCCATAATAATGGGAGTTATACATTGGAACCTGGTGGACAACTGGAATGGTCAAGTCCACCATATAATAATCTTAATGACCTTGATGTTGCCTTTAAAAAACATAGAACATTGCTGGAATTAATCGTGTCTGAACAAGGGTTGCGCATTATACACATGGGTGTGGAACCTAATTATGTTCCTGATGATATTGATTTAATTGATCAGCTGAAATATCAGCTAATGAATAAAAATATGGAGAAAAGAGGAAATTTAGGAAAATGGATGATGCGTAATACAGCAAGTATTCAAGTGAATTATGACATTACCAGTGAAAAGGATCTTGAAGAAATGGTATTTGTTGCAGATTGCCTACATCCTGTCTGTGCATATTTGTTTGCAAATAGTCCTTTTCAAGATAAAAAGCCAATCGGTGAGAAAAATATCAGGAATACAATTTGGGACAATACTGATGGATCACGATGTAGGAATTTGATCGATCATGGTATTAATTCACCTCAGGGTCTTATCGATAAGTACATTGAATATACTATGACAGTACCTGGTATTTTTCAGTTAAATCAAAATGGAGATATTGAAAATACTAATCAAACCTTAGGTGAGCGCTTAAATGAAATAAATAAATTAGGCCAGCTTAAAGCAGATGATATTCAAGCTGCGTTGCATCAAATTTTCACTAATGTAAGATTAAAAAATCTGGTTGAGGTCCGTGGAGCTGATCGACCACCAGAAGGCCATGAAATGGCACCGGTAGCATTTTGGACAGGGTTACTAACTGATAAATCCATAAGAGATGAAATTATATCTATTATAAAAAAATGGTCATTGAGTGATCGGAAGAAGTGGAATAAAGCTGCGCTTAATATGGATCTATCCCAACAGGGTCCTGATGGTAAATCTTACGGGGAGTGGAATAAATGGGCTGGTGATATGGCTCTTAAAGGTTTAGAATTAAGGCAGCGTAATGAATCCCATTTGTTTAAGCGATTTTTTAATATTGTTTTAGAAAAAGGACCATTTGGGCTTCAAACCCAACATGCATTCAAATTATCTAATAAAATTTTAAATGATTTCATTTTTGAAACAGAAACACTGGCATAACCTTTCTTGGATTCCAGTTTTTATAATTGGGCTTGGGGCTGTTGGCCTTGGTATGGGTTGGTTTTTACACCCTGAACCCTGGATGCTGGATCAACAACCTAATGAGAAACTATTGAAGGCGACATTCACAGAATTATTAACTGTGGAGATTAATCGATATCTACCAGATTACTTAAGGGTGGTTTATCGCTTTTTTGGCTGGTGGGTTATATCCATTGGAATGCTTATTATGGCCTTAGTTCAGGTAACCAGAATGGGTACAGCATTGGCAAGAAATTTAATTTTAGGTATTCTATTTATAATTTTAATTGTTCTCTATTATATGGTTTATAATTTTCTTCCGACGTCACCAATTAAAATTGCTATGCATATTCTTACGGGGCTTTGGTTTATAAGCGCAATTTCCTCCATAAAAATCGAAAAATTTCCTTAGTGATTCTTCGTGCGCATCGATCTTGATTAAGTTAATTTCCAGCCTTTGGGTTTTAAAGATAATCTAAATGGATACTTATTTTACATCTACCCTTTTCCGAAAAACTCTAGCAGCGTTGTCTGGACTGTTTTTAGTCTTATTTTTAGTAGGGCATTTGGTGGGCAATCTCCAACTAATCTTTGCTACTGGTGATTCAGGACAAAAACAGTTCAATGAGTATGCACTGTTCATGACTACCAATCCTGCAGTAAAGGTTTTATCAATTATTACATATTCATCTATATTTTTTCACACACTTCTTACAATTTATCTGGCCATTCAATCCAAAAGAAAGCGGCCTATCAAATATGAAGTCTCATCTGGATCTGAAAATAGTAGCTGGGCTTCAAGAAATATGCCGATACTTGGAATTTTGATTTTGATTTTTATTGTCATTCATATGAAAAGCTTTTGGTATGAAATGCATTTTGGTGTGATTGGGGATGACCCAAACGGAAATAAAGATTTGTACACGGTCACCGTTGTTGCTTTTAAGGAATTGTGGTACACCATATTTTATGTTTTTAGTATGGTGATACTTGCATATCATTTACATCACGGTATTTCTTCAGGTTTCCAAACTATTGGATTAAATACTCGAAAATATGTTAATCTAATCCAGAGATTTGCCTTAGCATTCTCAATCATTATACCTGCGGCTTTTGCAAGCATTCCAATTATTTTATTTTTACGGAGTATAAATGCTGGATAGTAAAATTCCCAGTGGCCCTCTTTCAGAAAAATGGAAAAATTATAAATCTAATATTCCCTTAGTTAGTCCTGGAAATAAGAGAAGACTAGATATAATAGTGATTGGCACAGGCCTTGCCGGTGCGTCTGCAGCTTCATCTTTGGCAGAAATGGGGTATAATGTAAAGACTTTCTGTTTTCAAGATAGCCCTCGTCGTGCACATTCTATAGCAGCACAAGGAGGAATAAATGCTGCGAAAAATTACCAAAATGATGGCGATTCAGTATATCGTCTTTTTTATGATACTATCAAAGGTGGAGATTATCGTTCGAGAGAAGCTAATGTATATCGCTTGGCTGAAGTAAGTGCAAGTATTATTGATCAATGCGTTGCACAAGGTGTACCCTTTGCGAGAGAATACGGTGGTACCCTGGATAATCGATCCTTTGGAGGAGTTCAAGTATCCAGAACATTTTATTCCAGAGGACAAACAGGCCAACAACTTTTATTAGGTGCTTACAGTTCTTTAAGTCGACAGATAGCAAAAGGGAATGTTACTATGTACAACCGTCATGAAATGCTTGATATTGTAAAAATCAATGGGAAAGCACGAGGCGTGATTGTTCGAAATTTAATTACAGGCGAATATCAACGCCATTTTGGTCACGCTGTAGTGTTGGCTACGGGTGGTTATGGCAATGTTTATTATTTATCTACCAATGCAATGGGCAGTAATGTTACTGCTGCTTGGAAAGCCTATAAACAGGGAGCGATGTTTGCAAATCCTTGTTTTACACAAATTCACCCAACCTGTATCCCTGTCTCTGGAGAATATCAATCCAAACTAACTTTAATGTCTGAATCTTTAAGAAATGATGGTAGGATTTGGGTTCCTAGAAAGAAAGGTGATGATCGTGAGCCCAATGATATTCCGGAAGAAGAAAGAGATTATTATTTAGAACGAAGATATCCTGCATTTGGGAACCTGGTTCCGCGAGATGTTGCTTCACGTGCTGCTAAAGAAAGGTGTGATGAAGGTTATGGTGTTGGTTCTACAAAATTAGCTGTTTTTCTTGATTTTAGAGACTCTATTAACCGTTTGGGCCAAGATGTAGTCAGTGCACGTTATGGAAATTTATTTGAGATGTATGAAAAAATCACAGGAGACAACCCTTATAAAACTCCTATGCGTATTTTTCCTGCGGTCCACTACACTATGGGAGGTCTATGGGTAGATTATGACCTAATGACAACTGTTCCAGGGTTGTATGCTATTGGGGAATGCAATTTTTCGGATCATGGATCGAATCGATTAGGTGCTTCTGCGTTGATGCAGGGCTTGGCGGATGGTTATTTTATATTGCCTTATACTATTGGAAAATATTTGTCGGAGGATATAAGAACTCCAAAAATAAAAACGGATCATGAAGCATTTGCAAAGACTGAAAAAAATGCAAAAGATAGAAATAAAAAGCTCCTTGAAAATAATGGCAATCGTTCCGTTGAAAGTTTTCATCGCGAGCTAGGGAAATTAGTTTGGGATCATTGTGGTATGTCCAGAAACAAAACCGGATTAACTAATGCTATTCAAGAAATTACAGAATTAAGAAACGATTTCTGGAAGGATGTTCGTGTATCAGGGCGTGATGATACACTAAACCCTGAGCTTGTAAAAGCAGGAAGAGTGGCAGATTTTTTTGAACTTGGAGAATTAATGATGCGTGATGCACTTGAACGTGATGAGTCCTGTGGTGGCCATTTCAGAGAAGAACATCAAACGGAAGAAGGTGAAGCAACACGTGATGATCAAAATTTTGCTTATTCTTCTGCTTGGGAGCATAAAGGAGATGATGTGGTCCCACGTCTCAATAAAGAACAATTAATTTTTGATACAGTGCATCTAACACAACGCAGCTACAAATAATATGGATATACTAAATCTAACGCTTAAAATCTGGCGACAGGATGGGCCTGATGAATTGGGAGAATTCCAGTCTTATGATCTCAATGGAGTGAATTCCCACATGTCTTTTTTAGAAATGTTAGATGTCTTAAATGAACAACTACTGAATTCTGGTGATGATCCAATTGTCTTTGATCATGATTGTCGCGAAGGGATATGTGGGATGTGTTCAATGGTGATTAATGGTCGCCCGCATGGGCTTTTACATGGGACTACCACATGTCAATTACATATGCGTCATTTTAATAATGGGGATACAATCACAATTGAACCTTGGAGAGCACAACCTTTCCCAATTATAAAAGATCTAGTTGTGGATAGAACGTCATTTGATAGAATTATACAGGCAGGTGGATATATATCTGTTAATACAGGAAGCGCTACTGATGGGAATGCTATACCTATTGCAAAAGATTTAGCAGAAGATGCCTTTGATGCTGCGGCTTGTATAGGTTGTGGTGCCTGTGTTGCGGCATGTAAGAATGCATCAGCGAGTCTCTTTGTTGCAGCTAAAGTATCTCAATTCTCTTTGTTGCCTCAAGGCCACCCAGAGCGTGAAAATCGTGTTATTAGGATGGTGAGCAAAATGGATGAAGAAGGTTTTGGTCATTGTACTAATACGGGTGCTTGTGAAGTAGAGTGTCCTAAAGAAATTTCTGTTGAGTATATCCGCAAAATGAATTGGGAATATCATCGAGCAAATATAAAGAACTGATAATTCTATCTAAAAATTATTGGATAGAATATTTCTCGATCAAATAAACTACTTATTTTAGTTTAAAGTTTACAGGAATAGAAATCCAGACACCTACAGCACGTTCTCGTTGCTTTGCTGGGCGGAATCTTGTTTTTCGAATTGCTTCCATGGCCGCTTCATCTAGGCCGGTATTAGGCACGCCTTTTAATATTAAGGTTTCTTTTACACGACCTTTTTTATCAATGAACGCTTGAACAACCACCACACCCTCAATTCCGGCTTCCTGAGCAATCTCTGGATAAGATGGACGAATAGGTGACAACGCTTGGGGGGGGTCATCATAGGGAATAAAGATAACCTTGGGTCCTGATGGCGGTGGCGGTGGCGCATCCAGATTTGAGAAATCATCAAAATCTAATTCGTCCAATGTTAAATCATCTGCAATATCTTCATCATCAGAAGGGACGGGGATTGATGGTCGGGCAGGTGGAGGGGTATTGTCAATCTGTTGGGTTTGGGGAATATCGATATTCTCTATAATAATCTGATCAACATCCTCAAATTCAACAGATGCTAAAAACCTCGGGAATGTAACAAACATGACAATAACTAAAATTATCCCCAACAATCCACCCAACCTCACATTAACAGGGTAGGTATTTTGAAGCGGATTTATTTTTTCCATTAGTTAACTAGCGTTTTTGTAGAATAATTTAGTTTCAAGGCATCTGCATCTCGGAGTTTTTCATGAATGCCAGACACCTGCTCCATTTTTGCTTCTTCATCTGCTTTTAATGAAACCACAATTTGAGGGTCTGCCACTCTTTTATCATACATAATATTGGAAATATCTTCAATGGTAAAAAGACGGTCATCAATGGATATAAGTCCATCCTTCGAAACCCAGATATGTGATGTATGCCTTTTGGATTTTAGTTTTTCTATCCGTTTAGCTCTGGGTAGTGTTACAGGGAGACCAGAATATTCTCTCAGAACAGTAGTAACCATAAAGAATATCAGCAGCATGAAAATAATATCGGGCATGGATGCCGTAGGTATTTCACTTGATAGCTTTGTTTTCCGGGAAAATTTCATTATTCACTATTGGCAATAGAAATTCGTTTTGCATCGGCCATTTTCAGCTGGTCAATAACACGGATATAATCAGTGTATGCTGTTTTTGGATGAGCTTTCACTGACACAATTAATTTATCATTTTCTCGTAGTCTGCGGCTTACAATTCTGCTGATTGTCTCTATTGAAGTAGGTTCTTCATCCAGTAAAACCTTTCCTCGTGAATTGATCAAGCAGTTCAAAATGTTTTCTTTCCGGATTTCAATTTCC
>CEUS01148132.1_pt1 | contig 30587 bp, 19 predicted proteins | sample 427031 | NCBI WGS metagenome assembly CEUS01 (sample SAMEA2622837, study PRJEB7988) | marine metagenome | biome: marine biome (ENVO:00000447); feature: marine epipelagic mixed layer (ENVO:xxxxxxxxx); material: "saline water (ENVO:00002010), including plankton (ENVO:xxxxxxxx)" | depth 140 m | reverse complement strand
GAAGTTTGAAGCGGTTTCGGCACGGTATTCATCGAATTCGCAAGTTGTTTGGCGTGATGATTCGAGGAGGGGATCTTACAGAGTGAACACGACGCAAGACCGACGAGCAGTAACTGAACTGCATGATAAGCACGAAGCATTTACGGATTATGCATATGGCCGGGCGGGCGTGTTGCCCGACCGGTATGTATTTGTGCTCACGAATCTATGCAATCTCGATTGTCACTTTTGTTTTCAGGAACGTACGCCACGTAAGGGTTTTATGACGCCCGACGATTGGTTGTCGGTAGCGAAGCAATTGCCTGATCACGCCCGTGTCACACTCACAGGCGGTGAACCGCTTGTGTTTAAAGGATTTCGCAAGGTTTTCAGTTATGTTGCTGAACGTTTTGATTGCAACATGATTTGCAACGGCGTGCTCTTGAAACCTGACATTATTGATTTTATGTTGGACTACGATCGATTTCGTGTGTTGTCTATTTCCATTGACGATATCGGTAACACCGCTCGCGGCATAAGTAATGAGAAGTGGCAACATACCGAGGAGATGATGCGGTACTTTGCCAAGCGGCGGGATGAGCTTAAGTCGTCGTGTGTATTAGACGCAAAGACAGTGGTACTTGACGAGAATGCTGATGAACTCTTAGATATCCATAAGTATTGTGTTGAAGATTTGTCGTGCGACACTCACTCGTTTATGTTTTTGAAAGGATCGCCGACTCAGCACGCTGACTACATGGTTCCGGTTGAAGCCATTCTGACGAAGTCGCAAGCGCCAACATACAATCGATTCGATACAATCGTTGATCAACTGAATGCGGTCCGTGAGTACAATAATCGAACCAAGGCAGTGGCATTCCTCCATCCTTCGGTCGCTTCGCTTACCGTAGAGGAGCCGTTGCCCGATCTCCGGTATATCAATCAGTCGGAGTATGCAGGTGAACTCTTTGAGCCCTGTAAATTTCCTTGGTCAAGCGTTCATATTAATGTGGATGGTGCACTGTTTCCCTGCATGGCGGTAGAAATGGGGAACGTAAAGGACACGTCATTGGTCGACATTTTTAATGGACCGGCCTGTGAACAATTTCGAGGTTTAATTCATCGCGAGGGCACTGTTGAGGGTTGCAACCGATGTGGGTGGTTGCGACCAAGGAAGTGAGCTTGGATATGGGTACCAAGAAAAAAGAAAGTCTGTACGAGGAAATTCGCCTCTTGCAGCATACGGACGTGCTTGAGGCTGCTGCTCGTGGCGATGGGTTGGATTGCCCACCGATCCACGTACGGCTTGAGCCAACCGAATCGTGCAATTTTAAATGTAGTTTTTGCTGGTGGCATGCCGACGATAGGCGGGCCAATTTACCAAACTTTGATTTTACCGGCAAACGGCGACTCAGTTTGGACCGTATGCTCCGATTGATTGATGAGCTAGCTGAAATTGGAACGAGTGCCGTGTCTTTTACTGGTGCAGGTGACCCGTTGGTGTTTCCCAGTATGGATAAAGTGTTAACGAAGGTTCAGCAATGTGGGCTCAAGTTTGCAGTGACGTCGAACCTTGCCATGCCACTCACCGACGAGGTGATTGGCGAGTTGGCACATGCGTCGTGGGTCAGGTGGAGCATGAACGCTGGTTCGCCAGAGGCGTATAGTGAGGTCAATAATCCGAAAGGGAAAACGGGCGAGGGCGCCCATCAGCGAGCGTGCGAGAATGCCAGGCGACTCAGTCAAGCAAGAAAGGAACTAGGACTGAAAGAGTTTAACGCCAGCTTTGTGGTTTACCGTACCAACGCCCATGACGTAAAGGTTGCGGCTCACTTGGCGAGGGAAGTTGGCGTCGACGGGATTTCGTTTCGACCCGATACGCCGTTTGAAAGGCAGACAACACCAAATCAATATTCAAGTCAAGTTGAGCAAGATATTCTTTCGGCACGCGAAGAATTCGAGACCGACAGCTTTCGCATCTGGATGAATGTGGACCGGGCGGAGGACACGATGAAACTTGGCGATCCCAATCTCGTATGTTTTTATGCTAATCACACCACCTACATCGCGGCAACTGGGGACGTGTACCCATGCTGCTATACTCGCCACGATGTAAATTTTGCAATGGGAAATATTCTGGATCAAACATTCGGCGAATTCTGGTTGAGCCAGGCGCGGCAAGAACATTACAAGCGTCTCGTATTTGATACCTGTCCTCCCTGTCCTTATGGTCCCACGAATCAGGCTCTCTCATCTGTTTATGCGGGAACCGGTGCGGCAATCGGATCCAATACTACTGGCAAGTCAGCTGACGTGTTTGTCTAACCGCCCGGTCAGCCACCCGCGATCTGGTTTTTACCAAGAGGCTATCGGAGCAGTCTGTCCCTCTTCTGGTGTTGGTCAACGATCAAGATTTCAACTGGCACACTAAGCGTTCTTTCAGGATGATGCTGGAAGCAAATTAATGGATCTGCTTCACTACTCTAGTACTGGAATTGGCGCCGTTACCGAATGGGATGGCCGTCAGGTGCTTATCGCACGCCCGAATACTAAGGTCTACGGTCACATGGCTCTTGAAATGGCCATGACCCTAGCGCTGGCTCGGGAGATGAATGCTGATGTTTATTTCGATTCGGACAAGACTGCGGCAAATCCAGCGTTGTTTGATCTTGACGCTACCGGTGTAACGGTTCTTCGACCGCGGGGACTTCGCCAGCTCACGTTTCGTAATGTTCTTCGTCGCCGACTCGTTGAATCGAAGGGGCGGGCGGGTTGGGATGAGTATCTGAGGACAACCCGAGTGGATGTCGCTCGTGAAATGGCGAGACAAGCAGGAAATGCCGATTATCCGAAAGAGCTGCGAGAGCGTCTGAGAAAGATCAGTAAGCGCGTGGGCGCTGGTCCTCATCGATATTGGAAGAAACTGGACCAGCAGCCAACCACGAAATCACATGATCACGTCTTGTACTACCGCCGTCGTCTGTTGCGTGATCCGGTACCAGTTCACCTTCGCCCAGAAACGGCAGGGCCCACTGATCAAGCTGCGAAAGCGTTAGGAATTACTCGCGACACGAAGGTAGTCGCTGTTCACGCTAGGTCCCCTGGTTTCAAGGGCGGATGGGACATTCAGGATATCAAAGTCGGGAGTCGGGACGAATCGTTTAGGAACGTTCGTCTCGAAAGTTATTTCGATGCGATTGATTATCTTGTTGGCGAGGGATACACAGTTGTCCGTATTGGCGATCCTTCGATGGATCCTGTACGTAGGCGTGGGGTCATAGACTTAGCAACAAGCTCTCAACGGACGGCTGCCTTGGAAGTCTATGTGCTGCTTCGCAGTGAATTTCTGATGGTGGGAGATTCAGGTCCACACTTAGTGAGCTACCTTACCAACACGCCACTCTTGATGGTAAACGCAACGGATCCTGTACTGGTATATCCAGTGCGGGGCGATGGCTTATATCTTCTCAAAACAATAGTCGACCTCGATACGGGTCGAGAATTACAACTGCCTGAACTATTGACCGATACCTACTATAGTCGTCTCCGTTCCCCGAAGCAGTATCGATACAGAGCCAATACAAGTGACGAGATCGTTGCTGCAGTGCAAGAGATGGTTGCGCAACTACAGTCACCAGGTTTTGAATCTCAGGCCCAGAGTAAGTACCGTCAGGCGGTAACGAACGCATGCGATAACCTCACCAATAAGTTCGTTCGCAAGTGGTCATCCGATGACGGATTTCTCGGTGAGGGTCGAGCCGTTCAGTTCTATGCCAACCGATGGTTCTAGTGGAGTGTCGAACATAGCCCCGACCAAAGGTGGCGACATGAAAGTGCTGGTTGTCATGTTGCATGCCGGATTCGTTAGGTACTACGCATCCGTCATCAGATCCTTGGCTGCGAAAGGGCACCTGGTTCATATCGCGTATGAGGACGCACGTGAGAAGCTTGGCGAACAGCAGGATTTGCGCCGACTGACCGACCAGTATCCGCAGGTCACGGCTGGGCCCCTGCCACATCGCTTCGAGAACGTTCGGCAAGTGCTTCTTCGGTCGGATCCCGCGGCTGAACGAAGTGGTCGTTTTGACCGGAGGCCCTCTACCAGCGACTCAGAGACGATCGACGATCATGGCAAGGTGCTTTCTCCCGGCGGAAAATTGCCCGATGCATTTGAGCAAGCTTGGGAGGGTGTGGCGACGGCAGTGAGGCTAATGCAGGATTACCTGCGTTATTTCGATCCAGATTTTCACCAGTCACCTCGTTTACTCGCTCGTGCGCAAAAGCGTGTACCTAAACCTCTTCGGGCGGTCATCGCTGTTCCGGCTCGAACAGGGCGACTGGCGCGTAGCGCAGTCGGCTGGTTATTGCGTACTTTGGAGCGGGTAATCCCAATACCGGCCAGCGTGGATACGTACCTGAAACACCTTTCACCAGATGTGCTATTCGTCACACCGCTTGTTGACTTTGGGTCGCAGCAAGTTGATTACATTAAGGCTGCTCGCCGACTTGGTATCCCGTCGATACACGGTGTCGCAAGTTGGGACAATCTCACCAGCAAGGGATTAGCCAGGGTCCACGCTGACCGGATCCTAGTATGGAATAAACGCCAGAAAGAAGAAGCGCAGTCACTGCACGGTGTGAACAGTGAAAAAATCATCGTCACCGGGGCACAGACTTTTGATGACTGGTTTGAGCGGAAGCCGAGTCGGACCAGAGAAGAGTTCTGTGCCATGGTGGGTTTGCCCCATGACAAGAAATATCTCCTGTATCTTGGGTCCTCGTCTTTCATTGCACCAAACGAGCTCGATTTTGTCGAACGATGGCTCACGGCGATTCGGAATTCACCTGATCCGACGGTGTCCGACTGCGGTATCCTCATTCGGCCACATCCAGCCAACTCTCGTCAGTTCCGCGCGATAGATCTTGAGCAATGGCCTGCCATTTCTGTTTGGCCGCCGGTAGGGTTCGAACCTGGGGATACCGACTTTAAACGCGACTACTTCGATTCTCTTTTTTACAGCGGTGTGGCGATTGGGATCAACACCAGTGGATTGATCGAGGCTGCTGTAGTCGGTCGTATCACTTGTACGGTACGTGATGAAGACTTCGTTCATGCTCAGGTCGGCGCAGTGCATTTCCGTCATCTGACTCAAGAAAACGAAGGATGCCTTGTTATTGGAGATGATCTCGAAACACATAAACGGCAACTGTCTTCTATCTTGTCTGGCGAGACTCAGAACAAAACGAAACCTTTCGTTGAGGCTTTCGTTCGTCCCCGTGGCATGAAAACAGCAGTAACGTCTTTCATAGTTGAAACAGTAGAGACCATTGCGGCCGCAGGCTCGCAACCGAAGACGGAGTCAATATTCGCTCCGGCCGCGCGTGTTCTGGTCTATCCGATAGCGTTGGTGATTCGCGCGTTGGCATCCGGTCGAACTGTCACCTTCGTTACTATCAGACCCATTATTAGTGTAGGGGTGTTTTTAGCAGCGACAGCCTATCGTTTTGCCTACGTCGTTCGTGATGTCACTCGAACGTTTCGCCGAGCCGGGCGAAACATGGGCAGCGAATTCCATCAATTCAAGAAGAAGGCGCGACGAGAATTGAGGCGGTTTCCGAAAACGATGCTCCACTGGCGCAAGCAATTTCGTAAATTGCTTCGGTCGGCAAGATCAACTGTGAATTATCGCACCCGCTTCGTGCACGTCAAGACAGCATTAAAACAGGTCATTAGACGGTCGAGTTTAAAATGACGACAGCCAATGCTCTTCGGGTAAATCAACTATGAATAGTTTGACTGCTGATGGCATCGGGAAGTGTTATCACATTCCTACTGCTACGAAAGGTCGGGATAGTTCAGGCCCGAGGCAGCTACTAGGCGTTCTGCGAAATACATTAACTGGAAGAGCTCGGCCAGGTTCCGTCCCAAAGACGAAAGAGTTTTGGGCCTTACGACACGCATCGTTCTCCGTCGAACCAGGAACGGTACTCGGCATCATTGGAGCAAACGGTGCAGGAAAGAGTACTTTACTGAAGATTCTCGCGCGGGTTACTACACCGACGGAAGGCCGCGTCATGGGAGTTGGACGCGTAGTCTCGCTATTGGAACTTGGAGCCGGATTCAATCCAGAGGTGGCAGCGCATGAAAATATCTTCATGAACGCCGCTATGTACGGGATCCCTCGAACTGAGGTCCGTCAACATCTCGATGAAATCATCGCCTTCGCTGAAATCGAGGACTATGTCAATACTCCGCTCAAGTTCTATTCGAGCGGCATGTATTTGCGTTTGGCGTTTTCGGTTGCCATCAATATGAAGCCGAACATTCTGTTGGCCGACGAAATCTTGGCAGTGGGGGATATCTCGTTTCAGGAGCGTTGTTTGAATCGGGTGTCTGAGCTGGCACGGGATGGCTTGAGTGTGCTGTTCGTGTCCCATGATATGGATGCTATTACCCGCGTCTGTAATCGCGTGATGTGGATTCACGGCGGTGAGATCTCTCAACAGGGAGATCCGGAGGCGATAGTGACAGAATATCAAAATGCGGCGTGGGCCCGTGCTGACGCAGCTCAATCTGAGCGCGGCCGTCATCGGAACAAGTTTGCGGAACTGATCGGAGCAAGACTTGTATCAACAACAGGGAAAGATATCGGTGCTGCGCCGACTTCCGAAGAGGTCTTTATCCGTATCAGGTTCCGAGTCACGAGAGCGCCGATCACGATTCGTGTTGGGTTCGATTTGTATCGTCGGCGTTTGTTGCTATTTCGCTCCATAGACCAGGTGACACACGCCATAGACACGCCCGGCGTCTATGAAGGTTGGGGAACGATACCTGCGAATTTCCTGTCGGAAATTAGTTATAGCGTGCACGTATTCTTGTTACTTGAGGATGGAGATCACAACTCCTCACTCATCATTTATAACGCGGTGACTTTTATGGGTTATGCAACAGGAAAGGGACCGACCGACCCAGCAGTACTTAAGGGGGGACTACTCGCACCCCGTCTGGATTGGAGAGTAGCCGTGGTCGAAGAGAATTCGGTGGTCAGCGATGCTTAGGCGGATTGTTGCACTAGTTGGGTCGGATACAAACTTGGGAAATGATGTGAATGCCTCCACGGACGACCGGGACAGACCTGTCGGGCAGTGGGTGATCGAACCACGCCGTGAAGGGTTTCAGTCTAGGATGGCGGAATTGTGGGCCTATCGGCGCATCGCTTGGTTTTTCGCTATCCGGATGATCAAGCGACTGTATCAGGGCACTGTACTCGGAAAATTCTGGTTACTACGTCCAGTTATTCCGATCATGATTGGTGCGCTTATCTTTGGCGGATTATTAGGTGTGCCGTCTGAAGGAGTTCCATATTTTTTGTTTTTTCTTGTCGGGTCAGCTATTTGGATGGTGTTTGAGCGTTCATGCCTTTTCGTGACCCGTAGCCTTGAGATGAATAAGGGACTCATCAAGAAACTCTATTTCCCCCGCTTGGTAGTGCCCGTTTCTTCAATGTCGCCGTCAGTGGTGTATTTCGTGGTCTTTGCTGTCTTGATCCTGATTGCCCTCTTGTACTTTCTGTGGTCGGAAGGTCGTTGGTATCTGGTAATGGGACCACGCTTACTCGTTTCAGTGTTCTCGATGTGTATGGTCGTGGTGCTTTCCTTGGGCTTGGGTCTATTTACTTGTATTTGGCAAGTAAAGGCGAAGGATGTGCGGTACACACTTCGGTATGTCTTAAGGTTCTGGGGATATTTAACTCCTGTAATTTATCCGTTGTCTCAAGTGCCCGAAGAGTATCGAATTTGGATGATGCTCAACCCGATGGCCGGCTATGTTGAAACGTTCAAGTGGGGATTGCTTGGCATTGGAAGTTTTGACGAACGATTCTTCGGAACGTCTATTGGTGTCACTGCCATCATGTTGGTTGCCGGCATGTGGTACTTTCATCGAAATGAAGCTAAGTCTGTCGACAAGATGTAAACGCTACGTATTACAGCGGCAGAAAGAGGACTCTCTGAGACGTCAGTTCCGCGCGTCTTTCAACAAACATTAGGCTTCTGACCCAGTAGATTCACGCCGTATCGTTATTTTGTAGTCGTGAAGATTCTTTTCGTCACAAATCATTTCGGATTTCTGCGTAACTTTGAGCCTGCCATCCGCCTGCTCGCCGAGCGTGGTCACAGCGTCCATCTGACCGCCGATCGGGGAGACTCAGTTGGCGGTATGCGGACGGTTGAAGGTCTTGTGCGCGATTATCCGGAGCGGATCACATACGAGCGCGCGCCTAATCCGAAACTTCGGCCGTGGAGTGCACTGGCAAGCGGGATCCGTTTATCACTCGATTACTGGCGTTACCTCGATTCTCGATATGACCGTGCACCGAAGTTACGAGATCGTGCGGCCGACCAAGCACCGCGCTTTGCGCGTTCTCTCGTAAAACTGTCGTTGTTTCGAATGCGTTTAGGTCGGCGAGCTTTGATGGTGAGCTTTCGCCTAATGGAGCGAGTCATCCCGGCCGCGGCCACTGTTCGGCGGTTTTTATCGACGAAACAACCGGATGTGATACTCATTACGCCATTAATCTACTTTGGGTCATCTCAGGTGGACTATGTCCGCGCCGCCCGCCGTTTGCGAATCCCGAGTGTTCTTTGTGTCGGAAGTTGGGACCACTTAACAACCAAGGGACTCGTTCACGATCTTCCCGATCATGTAACGGTATGGAACAATGCTCAACTCCAGGAAGCCAACGAACTGCATGGGATTTCCACCGACCGTGTCACTGTTACAGGAGCCCAAGCCTACGACCATTGGTTTACAGCCAGACCTAGTGTTGATCGGGTCGAATTTTGCCGCCGGATCGGCCTAACTGCTGACCGACCCATTCTGCTTTATCTCTGTTCGTCAAAGTTCATTGCACCCAATGAAGTGGACTTCGTTAAACGATGGCTAGGTGCGATTCGTGGTCAAACGAACTCACTTGTGAAAGAAGCGAATGTGCTCATTCGGCCGCACCCACAGAACTTCGAACAGTGGCGCGGCGTAGATTTGTCTGAACGTGGGCCTGTAGCAATCTGGCCGCATGATGGTGCGAACCCAGTTGATGTCAGAGCTCGGGCTAACTATTTCGATTCGATGCATTACAGCGCGCTCGTCGTCGGAGTGAACACCAGCGCGCTCATTGAATCGGGCATTGTCGGACGATCGGTTTATACAGTGCTGGTACCGGAGTTTGCCGGCACTCAGGATGGCACTTTTCATTTTCAGCACCTCAGGCACGAGCGCGGCGGTCTTCTGCATGTGGCAGAAAATCTTGAGGAACATTTGGAGCAGGTGGAGCACGGCCTTGCCCAACCTGCCGGTCTAGACAAAAAGAGCCGGAACTTTATCGAAGGATTCATCCGGCCAGGCGGTCTCGACTGTCCGGCTGCGGCCACTTTTGCAGACGCGATCGAGGCCGCTTCCCGCAAACAACCGCCTTCGAGATTGGACCCCGTGTGGGTGCTTGTTCTTCGCGGGTGCCTTCGCCCGGTTGCATCAATCGTCCAGTGGTTAAAAACACAGAGAACGAATTCGGTCGCGGTAGCTGAGGCCACGCCAAGACGCGGCCCAAATGCACTGCGTGTGATTTTCACGATGGCCTCTCCTGAATACCTACGCTATTACGATTCGACCATTCGCTTGTTCGCAGAGCGCGGCCATGAAGTCATTATCGCCGTCGGGCACTTTCGCGAAAAGAAACGGGCGCGCTTGGAAGGAATGGAGGCTGATGGTGAAGGGATCCAACTTGCTGGCAGTGTGCCTCGTCGTGGAGATGTGTGGGAACCAATTGCCAGAGGTCTTCGTGGCCTGATTGATTATGTGCGCTACTTTCATCCTAAGTTCGCCGCTGCACCGGCACTTCGCGCTCGAATGAAACGAAAAGTGCTTCCTTTCGCTTTCTGGCCACTTGATATTGTCGGTTCGCTTTCGGTTGAAACCGTGCGACGGGTTTTGCAGCTACTTGGAACATTGGAAGCTGCCATTCCCAGCAGCCGGCGGTTAGAGGAGTGGCTTCGCAGTTACGACCCAGACATTGTGCTGGTTTCGCCACTCGTTGATGCTGCGTCCCCACAGGTAGACCTACTAAAAAGCGCTAAGGCTTTGGGCCTGCGCACAGGAGTCTGCGTCGCAAGTTGGGACAACCTAACCAACAAGGGACTTATGCGCGTCGAGCCAGACTTGGTCTTGGTCTGGAACGAGATCCAGAAGACGGAAGCTGCTGAACTGCATGGGATTCATCCAGAAAAGGTGACCGTCACAGGTGCGCAACTCTTCGATCGCTGGTTTGAACGCCAGCCTTCGAGAGACAGGACCCTTTTTTGTCGCACCGTTGGCCTGTCTGATGATCGGCCATTTGTGCTCTTCACGGGTTCTTCAGGGTTTATTTCCGAGTCGCATGCAGAAGTTGCATTCGTCAAGACTTGGATTCAAGCCCTGAGAGAAAGCTCGGATCCTGTTGTTAGAAACTTGTCTGTACTGGTCCGTCCTCATCCATACAACACGAAAGCATGGGAAATGGACGCTCTGAGTGACCTAAGTAACGTCTCGGTGTGGCCACGCCAACGCTATAACCCGGTCGATGAACGAGAGCGTGAGACTTATTTCGAATCAATTTATTATGGTGACGCCGTAATTGGGATCAACACCAGCGCGATGCTGGAAGCAGCAATCATTGGCCGGCCGGTGTTGTCAATCCTGACACGAGAGTTTGCAGCTACCCAAGAAGGGACGCTTCACTTTCACTACCTCCGACGGGAATCGGGTGGCTGCGTCCATGTGGCGGCGCATGTTGAGGACCATATTCAGCAACTCGCTGATGTCCTGAAACACCCAGAGACGACCCGAGAAGAAACACGAAAGTTTCTCGCGTCGTTCATCCGCCCGCACGGACTCGATAAACCTTGTACTCCGATAATAACGGATGCGATTGAGCGCTTAGCTCAGCGCGAAGCGGCAAAGTCTGTGCCGGTGAAGCGTAATCGTCTACTGGCACTCTCGATTTTGCTATTGGGTGCGGCGATAGCGGGGTTTGTGGCGTTTGTCGCCGGTGGACCTAGGATGTCGAGGTCGTTGAGGAAGGCGGTACGCTCAAAGACTCACCGACTACGGAAGGCTGTCGTTCGAGGCGTTCGCACGACGAGTCGACGGGTCGCGCGAACTGTCATTCGCGGTCCTTTGCGACTGACACGACTAGTCCGCCGGTTTCTATGGCAATCCCTTCGGAAAGTTATCCTTCAGCCCGTCCGTCGAGCAGTTCGGTTGGTGCGCCATGGTCGGTATAGGGCTGCCCTGTTTGTTAAACACCGTACTGACCCGGACCTCAAGAATAAGAGTTAAGGCGTGACCGGTCTGTCGACATGCTCTGCTTGTGGTGTAACTACTAGCCTGTTGTATTCACCGGCACATGTTGGTCGGGGAGGAGAGGCGAGAGGAACCACGAAAATTAGGCCACTTTCGACCAAGTTTAACGATGTCGAGAGGATACAGTTCGATGGTTGATCACCGCGATAAAAAATTTACGATTCCGTACCGAGATTTTTCGGATTATGCACCCGTTGATATCGCACGATTGCGTCCGAAGGAATCTTACAAGCAGCTTCTCACTCAGCGGATCCACCCGATCGAAAAGCTAGTGGAGCAACATGGCTGCATCCCAAATGACCTGTTACACCAGCGGAAATGTCCGACGTGCGGAGGTCGGAAATCACGGCATGAACTGTCCAAGGATTATCTGGATCTCGTCCGTTGTTCCGACTGCGACCTGGTGTATGTGAATCCAATATTTGATGAAAAGCATTATCGCGATACGTACGGAACAAAAGATTATCAGCGAATCATGCGAGACTTGGGCGAGGCGAGCCACGAATATCGAGTCGAGCGTTTTGGCATAGAACGTGTTGAGATTATGAGTCGGTACGTTAGGCCTGACTCGGACAACAACGTACGATATCTTGACGCGGGCTGTAGTACCGGCTTTGTCGTGGAAGCTGCCGTGCAGCGTGGATGGAAGTCGCTTGGCATTGATCTGAATCCATCCGCGGTCGAATCCGGAAGAAACCGTGGTTTACCTTTGAAGGTCGCCGGTATCGAAGACGATGTGCTCACGGGAGAGGCTTACGAGGCTATCTCACTCTTTGATGTGTTGGAACATCTGCCTCGTCCTCGATTAATTCTTGAACGATGCCGTGAACTGCTAGCACCTGGTGGCATCGTATTTGTTTACGTACCAAATTACGATTCCGCATCTCGCTTTCTAATGGGTCAAGACGCGCACTTCATTTGGCCGACACATCATCTAAATTACTACACACCTCTCACACTTGTTGATCTTCTCGCACGTACTGGTTTTCGAGCTGAACTTGTGACGACTGAGGGTCTCGATATGGTGGATTACACATGGCAGAGGCGAGAATTGCATGGTGAGAAGACAGATCAACTTGATCGGATTGTCGACGTTCTCCAATTCTTGGCTAATGCGGGTGCATACGGCAAGAACCTGAGGGTGCTCGCTAGAAAAGACGACGCCAGCGCGGCTAAATGAGAATCCTATTTATTTTGAAACAGATGGGCTATGTGCGCCACTTTGACACAGTGGTTCGCGATCTTGCCAAGCGAGGGCATTCTGTTCGTTTAGCGTCTCAAGACGGAATTGCGAAACTACCGCCAGAGCTTGAAGGTCACAGCCAAATCACAGCGACCAGTGCTCCAAGTAAGCGCGGTGATGATTGGAAAAACTGTGCGAGCCTGGTGCGCCGCACGGGCGACTATCTACGGTACTTAACCCCGCCCTTCAGACCGGCATTGAAGCTTCGGGCACGAGCCTTCGACAAACTGATACAGACCCTGTCCCACGGTTCTCGAGAGTCGGAGTTAGGTTTCTCAGATGCTGCGCTTGGCTTGACGGACGATGAAATCGACAGGTTGACGGCACTTATTGGGATGATTGAGAAGGCCATACCTCCAGATAAGTCCCTTGTAGATTTCATCGCCAAAGAGTCACCAGATCTCCTGCTCATTACCCCGCTGATCGATATTGGTTCCGGTCAAACGGATTTCATTAAGGCAGCACGTGAACTAGGTATTCCAAATGCGATGGCGTTGTTCTCATGGGACAATCTGTCAACTAAGGGCACCATTCACGAGTTTCCGGATGCTGTCTTCGTCTGGAATGAAATACAGAGAAAGGAAGCTATTGACTTCCACAAGGTTCCGAAAGATCGAATCGTCGTCACTGGAGCAACAAGATTTGACACGTTTTTCAAATTGAAATCCGCTGTCGAACGAACCGAGTTTTGCCGGAAACTTGGTTTGGATGCTGAGAAACCAATCATCACGTATCTCGGTTCCTCAAAATTTGTGTCAGAACGTGAAGAAAAATTCATTGAGCAGTGGATCCGCGCTGTACGAAGTACGCCCGGGTTAAAACAAGCGAACATTCTGATTAAGACCCATCCAGATCTGAATCGGCGCTGGAATAAGACAGGTGAGCGCATTGTTTGGGAGACGCCAACCGGGCCCTTGCGAGTGCGGAAGGATAAACCTTTCGATTTTCATGGAGTCGTTGCTGTCCGCACGCCGTTTTCGGCAGCACAGTTGCTGTATGAGTGCGTCTTCCATAGTTCAGCAGTTGTTGGTCTCAATACCAGTGCTGAACTTGAGGCAGGTATCGTCGGACGTCCAGTCCTGACTATCACGGTGCCAGATGAGTACGCAGATGGTCAGCAGGGCACGTTACATTTTCGTTACCTGCTCGATTCCGAAGGTGGCTATGTGCAGACAGCGCCAAATTTGGATACGCACTGCAGGCAGCTCACTCGATCTGTTGCCGGCGAATATGATCGTCAACGACTCAGTGAATTCATTCAGAAATTCGTCCGACCGAAGGGGCTTGATCGGTCGGCAACTGCTGAGATGACGCGGGCTATTGTGCGATTGGTAAAACGTAAACCGAGGAGGTCGGTTAGTTCTAAGCGAATCGCTGAAGTAGCAGCAGCTTCCCCGCCAACATCTGTAAGCAAAGTGCTAGAGACGGCAGTGCTTGACTACACACCTGTGCAGATCCGTCTCATTGCAACGTCAGCCAGTGAGCGAAAATGGCGGACAAAGACATGTAGTAAGGAACCATGGACTATCGAATGGCTTGAGAAATATGTCAGGTCTGGGGTTGTCTTGTACGACATCGGCGCGAACGTAGGTCCATTTACTCTCATCGCTGCGATGCGGGCGCCGGACGTACAGGTCGTTGCATTTGAACCCGGTTACGCGACTTTTGCGCATCTTTGTGACAATTTGGTATTGAACCAGGTGGCAGATGCAGTAATTCCAGTACCCATGCCCCTGTGGTCCCAAACCGGAATGATGAATTTGAAGTATCGCTCGACCGAGCCTGGTGAGAGCCGTCATGCGATGCGTAACTACGGACCACTGCGTGGCAGGTCCGGGTCACGCCTTGTACAACCAGTCTTTGCGTATCGTCTCGATGACCTTGTGGAGAAGTTTAATCTTCCGGCGCCGACGCATATAAAACTCGACGTCGATGGTGCCGAGGTCGATGTTTTACGTGGCGCCGAGCAAACTTTAAAGACGCCTGGCCTTGAAAGCCTTCTCGTTGAATATGAAGAGGCTCTGGCGGAACAGGTGAAAGCACTACTTAAAGCTGCGGGTTTCGGTCTCGCTAAGCAAGTCCAGCGGTCCAAGGTGACCGCGCCTCTTTATGCCGAATTCCGCCGCGGTGTTAACGAAAACTCACGGTAACTTTAATGCGGCTGCTGGTCGTTACTCGACACTTCGCTGCGTTGCGCAACTACGAGAGCGTAATCAGAGGTCTCGTCGCTCGCGGTCACGATGTAGAAGTTACCGCGTTGCAGGAGGACGCACTCGGTGGGTCCAGAATGGTCTCGCGTTGGCAAGGCGAGTTGCCAGGTCTTCGCGTCAGCTGGGCCCCAAGACGGTCCGAGAACGGCGCCGAAACGGTCACAGAAAAGGTTCGTCTGGCTCTCGACTGGATACGCTATCTTGCACCTGCCTATCGTTCTGCTCCCCGCCTAGTCGAACGAGCCTCTGAGCGTACACCGCTGGTAATGCTGTGGTTGACAAAGGTTCCTGGTGCTCGTACGGCAATGGTGCGACGGGTATTGACTACTTGGCTACGAGGACTTGAACGTGCCTTGCCTCGGGTACCGGCCGTTGAAGATTTTTTGCAAGAGCGATGTCCTGACGTTGTGATGCTCACACCGCTTATTGGTCTGGGATCACCGGAAGTTGATTTTCTGAAGAGCGCTAAGGCTCTTGGCTTGCGCACTCTGTTCGGTGTTTGGAGTTGGGACAACCTTTCTAGCAAGGCACTCATTCGATCAGTGCCGGATATCATTACAGTTTGGAATCAGACCCAACGAACTGAAGCTATTGAGCTTCATGGAGTACCACCCGATCGGGTCGTGGTAACTGGCGCACAGTGCTTCGACTTGTGGTTCGATCGAAACCCCAGTAGTACTCGTGTAGATTTCTGTAACCGTGTTGGCCTCCCGTCGCAACCACCTTTTTTGCTCTACGTGTGCTCGGCACTATTTCGGGGCAGTCCTGTGGAGGCGAAATTTGTCCGTCGCTGGCTAACGGCACTACGAGAGAGCCCGCATGAACGACTTCGTGAGGTTCCGGTACTGGTACGTCCCCACCCTTCACGATTGAAGGCCTGGGCCGATGTGAAGCTCGATGGGCTTGGACCTGTCGTTCTTTGGGGAAGCAATCCAATCGATGTGGATACAAAAGCGGATTATTTCGATTCTTTGAGCCACTGCAAAGCTGTCGTCGGTCTTAATACCTCTGCTTTTCTTGAAGCGGCGGTCGTGGGGCGTCCGGTTTTTACACTACTTCTTAAAGAATTCCAAGAGAATCAGGAGCAGACGTTGCATTTTCCGTATCTCCTGAACGTTGGTGGTGGTCTCCTGCACGCCACACGGACGATGGACGGGCATCTATCGGAGCTCGCAGAAGCCCTTGACTCGCCCGGTCGATATGCTGAACGGAGCGTCAATTTTGTCGAGTCGTTCTTGCGTCCGAACGGTCGTAATGAAGCCGCAACACCCCGAATGATCAGCACGCTCGAACGTCTCGCCTTAACGCCGGCACGACGAGCGGAGATTGATAAGGGTGCCGGGTTTGCGCGTAGTGTGCTTGGCGTTTTGGAGGTCGCATGCAAGTTACGACTGACACGCTCTCTTTTTTGGGATCCGTTGAAGATCAACGAGGAACACGTTCGAGCGAGAACAATTCGTGAGCACCGTAGAATGAAACGGCGACAGAATTGGCAGGCTCAATTTGATCGCGTGAAACAGAAAAGTCAGGACCACTATCGAAAGGTCATCTCACGACGGGCGAAAGAGCAATCGAAAATAGAACGTTACCGTGAGAAACGCCGCAGAATGGTGAGGAAGCGACGGGCGCGTGTGCAGACGATTATTGCGAACTTGCTTCGTCGAGCGATAGGCGGCTAGGGAGACTAAACCAGTTGCGTGTCATTATTTTGACCAGCACATTTCGTCGACATAACTATGTCGTGAATTACGTGGCAGACCGCCTGGAAGTCGCTGGTGTGCTGCAAGAGGAGAAATCATTTAAACCCTTCCGCACCGCAACCAGTGATGACGACATAGCTGTTATTACTAAGCACTTTTCGGAACGTGATAACTCTGAGGTTAATTACTTCGAAGATCACCGAACCGTAAAATTACCGCTGGGTATAACTGCTCGTACCGGCCCGTCTGGCATCATCAACAAACAGGACGAGATCGACCAGATGTCAGCGCTATGTCCTGATGTGGTGTTGGTTTTTGGCACGGGAATTTTGGGTGCCAACATTATCGAGAGATTCGCTGGGCGGATCATTAACCTGCACTTGGGACTATCTCCATACTATAGGGGTGCTGGTACGAACTTTTGGCCTCTGGTTAATCGGGAGCCAGAATTCGTCGGCGCGACAATTCATTATCTTGATGCCGGCATTGACACTGGCCCGTTAATCGCCCATGCCAGGCCAAAATTCGATGCCCAGGATGGGCCACATGATCTGGGCAATAGGGCCATCATTGCGGGCGCGGAGACCCTTGTGCAGGCGGCCCGTGCACACGCCGAAGGTAGGCTCAAGCCAGTACCTCAGATTAATAAAGGACGCTTGTATCAGCGGAAGCAGTTTTCTGCGGACGCTATACGGCAGCTATGGCGGAATTTTTCGAATGGAATGATCGCCGAATACCTAGAGGACCAAACGGCACGGGATACGAAGGTAGACCTGCTTAGTGTCCCAAATGTCTCATGATCGCCAGTTGTCTAGTTGCGATGTACCATTACGTCAGGGACACTGCCGGAACGAAGCACCCCAGTCTTAATGCACTCGCACCGTGCGACTTCGACAAGCAACTCGATACAATTTCTCAGGCTAGACACGTCGTTTCATATACTGATTTTGAAAGGAATGTCGTTGAGCGGCGATCATTTTCCAGTCAAGCGGCACTACTAACGTTCGACGATGGCTTTGTTGATCATTACGAAGTAGTACTGCCCCGACTTCAAGCGAGAAAAATGTCTGGCGTGTTCTTTCTTGCGGGTGCTCCATTAGATGATCCTCCCAAAGTTTTAAACGTACACAAGACTCACTTCCTTATTGAGGCACTAGGCGCTGGACGTCTGTTCGAGGAAATCCGTCGAATACTCGATGGCCGTCAAGTCATGGTTGATGCCAACATGTCTAACTTGCCACATGTCTATCGTTATGATGCCTTACTGCGACATACGGAATTGAAGCGCTTGCTGAATTACGAACTGCCTTACGAATTATTAGACTTGTTGCTTAATGAGCTTTTTGAAAAATATCTTGGAGATGAATCAATATTTGCACGCCGGTTGTATCTTTCTCAGGATCAAATTCGTGAGATGTCAAACGCGAATATGACATTTGGCTTTCATACTGAACAGCATCGGGTTTTGTCTCGCTTGCCAGCCGTGGTGCAACGGAAGGAAATTCAGCAGGGTTGTGCTCGTATACGAGCCCTTACGGATCAGACTGTGGTGCCATTCTGCTATCCGTATGGACACGCACACACCTACAATTCGGTGACAGTCGATGCCGTTCGCGCGGGCGGTTACTCGACGGCATTTACGACGGCGAGGAGACTTGTCGACAGTGTTGCCGACGACCCACTTGAACTCCCGCGTTACGACACACGCGATCTTCCACCTTTCACGGAGTCTCTTCCCGATGCGTAAAATTTGCGTGATGATCGGCTCACGGGCCAACTACAGCAGTATTAAGTCTGTGATGCGGTCCGTGCAGAGACATTCAGATCTCCAGCTCCAACTGATCGTTGGCGCTTCCGCCGTTCTTGACCGTTTTGGTTCAGTTGTCGATGTTATCGAAGCTGACGGCTTCAAGCCTGATGCTCGCGTTAACATTATCGTTGAAGGTGAAACACCGGGAACCATGGCCAAGTCAACGGGGCTCAGCCTCCTGGAGCTTCCCACACTCTTCGAGCTATTTAAACCGGACGTAGTGGTCAGCGTCGGAGACCGTTTCGAGACCATGGCTACAGCGATCGCCGCAGCTTATATGAATATCCCTGTGGCTCATACTATGGGCGGAGAAGTCAGTGGAACTATTGACGAAAGCATTCGGCACGCTATCACCAAGCTGTCACATCTTCATTTTCCAGCAAACGCGGCAGCGGGAGACCGAATTATCAGGATGGGTGAGGATCCAGAAACCGTTCACGTTGTCGGCTGTCCCCGCATCGACCTTGTCGCGGAAGTTATTCAATCTGATGATAGTTCGCTAAACGATGAGTGGTTGGAAAGAGAAGGAGTCGGTGGCCATGTCGACACTACGAAGCCATTTCTACTGGTGATTCAACATCCTGTGACTACAGAATTTGGTGAGAGTGAAAGTCAAATTACAGAAACGCTGATGGCACTTCAAGTGCTGGAGCTTCCGGCCATCATGCTTTGGCCAAATGTCGATGCAGGTTCCGAGGATGTTGCTAGGGGAATGCGGAAGTTTCGTGAGGAACATCGGCCCGAACAGATTCGTTTCTATAAGAATTTTCCGGTTGAAACGTTCATTCGGTTGATGAAGCGATCGGTCTGTCTGGTGGGCAACTCAAGTTCCTTCATTCGCGAGGGCGCCTTTGTTGGAACACCAGCTGTAAACATTGGATCACGGCAACGAGGGCGCGACCGAGGTCAAAATGTTACTGACGTGAACTACGAGCGTGATGCCATTGTCGAAGCCATCCAACGGCAGGTTGTTCATGGTCCTTTTCCGTCTGACCATCTGTACGGAGACAGTAATGCTGGCCAGCGCATTGCGGATATTCTCGCTTCTACTTCAATCAAACTACAGAAACATCTCACCTATTGACTCAATCGAGAATGGAGATCCTTGGGATCATACCGGCGCGTGGCGGATCCAAAGGAATACCTCGCAAGAATCTAGCGGTCATCGCCGGGCAGTCATTGCTAGCATGGACCGCCGCGGCGGCGCATGCAAGTGCTCGATTGACGCGTGTCATTGTCAGCACAGACGATACGGAGATTGCTCAGGCTGCACGGCTTCTGAACCTAGAGGTGCCGTTCATGCGCCCGAGTCGTCTGGCCGCCGATGACACGCCGATTTACGCAGTCTTTGAAAATCTACTAAGCCGGCTCTCGGACACCGAACACTATGTGCCAGACATTGTCGTGCTATTACAACCAACCTCACCGCTGCGCCGGGCTCACCATATTGATAGTGCAGTTGATCTTCTGTTTGATTCTGGCGCTGATTCGGTGGTAAGCGTTGTTCGAGTGCCCCACAATTTTAATCCGTCATCGGTGCTGGAGGAGAAGGGTGGCCGGATTGTACCGTGGGGTGATAAGCCTACCGTTATCAGACGTCAGGATAAATCCACTTTGTACGCCAGAAACGGTCCAGCTGTTGTCGCTGTGCGAGAACCGGCGTTGAAGAAATACAAGAGTCTTTATGGGCAAGATACGCGTCCTTTAGAGATGACCAAAGAAGAGTCAATCGATATTGATGAATTGTGGGACCTTGAGTTAGCAACGTGGTTGATTCAGCGAGAGAGAATATCGAGTCGAAATACGGAAGATGGCACATGAAGATCATGCTGTCTGTCTTGCACTTCGGGTTACTTCGAAATTTTGAATCGGTTATCCGAACGTTGTCCGAACGAGGGCACGAGGTGGTGCTGCTTGCGGATGAAGACGACGCTTTTGGTGGTCAATCTTTGGCGAAAGATCTTTCGTTATTACCGGGTGTGAGCCATGAACGGACGCCGTCCTACAGCGGCCAACCTTGGTTTATCCTGGCGCGAAAGATTCGCCAAGGTTTGGATTACCTCAGATTTCTTGATCGCCGTTATGCCCCGTTTACAAAACTTCGCCAGAGGGCGGAGGCACGGGCACCTCGGTTTGTCACTGGATTAATGAGGGTGCCGATGCTTCCGGTCCTTGGCATCCGACAGATTCTAATGTCTGTGTTGACCGTGATAGAGGAAGGTATGCCTCGTCTTGAGGCAATGGATAAATTTCTCGATCTGGCGCGACCGGACGTCATTTTATTTGGCTCTGTTACCCATCCTAGAGCGGCTCAGATTGATCATTTACGAAGTGCCCGGGCGAAAAATATTCCAAGCGGCGTGTGTGTATACAGTTGGGACCACTTATCAAGTAAGGCCAAAGTTCGTGTTGTGCCGGATCGCTTATTTGTTTGGAATGAAACACAGCGTAACGAGGCGGTTAGTTTGCACGGTATTCCGGTGGACCGGGTGGTAGTTACAGGTGCGCAGGTATACGACCAATGGTTTAATCGTTCACCAAGTCGGAGTCGGGAAAAATTTTTGCTCGATATGCGACTTCCACCCGACCGCCCATTCGTTTTGTACGTTTGCTCGGCGATGACACCGGATCCGAACGAGGCTAAATTTGTACGGCGATGGGTTGAATCGATTCGTGATAGTACACATCCGCGTTTACAAAACGTCGGAGTGATTGTCCGGCCGCATCCTGAACGGCGGAGGGAGTGGGAGAATGTTGTTTGGTCTGATCTCGGACCGCTAGTAATCACTGGTTCGAATCCGATTGAGGCATCCGCGAAAGCGGACTATTTCGACGCACTTGCCTATAGTGAAGCCGTCGTTGGGATTGTCACAAGTGCGTTTCTTGAGGCGGCTGTTGTTGGACGGCCCGTATTGACAATCACACCTCCTGAGTTTCAACCCCACCAGGCGGGGATGCTTCACTTTCGCTATCTCGTGGAAATCGAAGGTGGGTTGCTCAAGGTTGGATCTGACCTCAATGAACATGTACGTCACCTTGAGAACACGTTCGACGGTGACGTAGCGCATAGAGCCCAACAACAGAGATTCTTACGAGCCTTCGTTCGCCCGCTGGGGCTTGAATATGCCTCGACGCCTCGTTTTGTCGAAATGATTGAATCGATGGTGGTGTCAGGAGCGACGAGCGCACCGATCAAAGTGGCTTTCTGGAAAAGAGTAATGGCCCGTTCCGTCGTGGCCGTGAACGAGCTTGGTTTACTCGCGTGGGCGATGACAGATGCTCGTGAAGTTGCGGAAGAATCAGTGCGCGCCAAGCGAATTGATGACCACCGCCGTGCACATAAGTTGAAGTGGCGTCGTCATCGCTGGCGCAAGATGTTGGTCCGTTTACAAGGAGTGGTATCGAGAGTGTATTCGATAGCTAGAAAAATCGATCGCAAGCGAAAGTTATATGTACATCGGAGTTATAAATTTACGTTGCGGGTACAGGCAGGTCTGCGGCGTTTTCGTCGGAATGTAGGAACACGATGAAAATTCTGTTCTTGACCCGTCACTACGGTTACCTCAGGAACTATGAAAGCACGATCAGTCGATTTTTGGCTCTTGGACATACGGTGCATATTGCTGCGGACCGAGAAGAAATGCTTGGGGGTCGAGAGATGGTGGAGCGCTGGGCCCACGAACACACGGGGCTTACGATGGGCTGGACGCCTGATCGGGAAGCGGACCACTGGCTGTGGATTGCAACCCGGTTACGCTTGGCTCAAGACTTTCTCAGATACCAAGATCCGAATTACGACAGCGCCCCGCAGCTTCGTCTGCGCGCTGAGGAACGCATACCGACGACGGTACTCGCACTATTGAACTTACTTGGATATCGAACTAAGCCGATCCGCTTGGCAATGGAATTCGTATTGAACCTTCTCGAGCGCGCGGCTCCGTTATCGAAAGCACTTTGTGAGTACTTCTCGGAACAAAAGCCCGATGTTGTCTTAATTACGCCGTTAGTCGAACTGGGTTCGCCTCAACTTGATCACCTGCGCGCAGCCAGAAAGCTAGGTCTTCGGACTGCACTCTGCGTTGGTAGTTGGGATCATTTATCAAGCAAGTCTCGAATCCGTGACTGTCCAGATCGCATCTTTGTTTGGAACGAAACGCAAAAACGAGAGTTGCTTGACTGGCATGGTGTTCCGGTCGATCGGGTGGTCGTGACTGGTGCGCAGTGTTTTGATCAATGGTTTGACCGGGAGCCATCGCAGTCTCGTGAAGCATTCTGCGAGAGTTTGTGTTTCCGATCGGAGCAGCCAATTGTCACATGGGTGTGTTCATCACTGTTTCGTGGTAGTCCACCGGAAGCCGATCTTGTAGAGGAGTGGATACGGCAATTACGAGCAAGCGGAAAAGGGGTTTTGTCTGAAGCCAATATCCTGATTCGGCCGCATCCACAGCGACAGGAAGAATGGCGACGGGTTGAAATTGGCGATTACGATCACGTCGCTATCCGTGGCGGTTATCCGAATGACGAAGGCGCTAAGGATGCCTATTTTGACGCTCTTTATCACAGCGGTGCGGTCGTTGGGCTCAATACCAGTTCACTAATCGAAGCGGGGATAGTCGGTCGACCCGTACTTTCTATTGTCACACCGGCGTATGCGAGCAACCAACAAGGCACAGTTCATTGGTCGTATCTATTAGATGTCGGTGGTGGTCTTGTGCGTGCTGCACAAAATTTGTCCGCACATTGCGCCCAACTTCAAGAGACGTTGTCTGGGCGGACCATTGACAACGAACCATTCATCAAAATGTTCGTACGACCGTACGGGTTGAAAGTGGCGGGCACTCCTCTTCTCGTGGAGGCAGTCGAGGCTCTTGGAAAGAGTGCATCTTCAGGTTCAGTAGGTCCTGGTGTGGTGGCGTCTTTACTGAGACCGCTGCTTTACCCGCTTATTTGGTTACGTGTCTTTAGGGGTGAATGGAGGGTTGCGCGAAAGAAGAGTCGACGTAACGTTAAGCGCTGGGTTCAGCAAACCAAACGGGGCGTTCGTCAATCGCTTAAGCGATTGATCCTGAAACGGGCGAGAAGTGAACAGCCGGTTGTGGTGCTTCCGAAATCAGAACGTATTCGTAATCGGGCGCAGAACCTGTTTGACTCCGTCGAGGAAGTCGAGGACACAAAGGAAGCTCTCACTCGCATGGCACGTAGCGGCAAGCCAATCATTGTCGGACCTTGGTTGAGCGAGACCGGTTTCGAACTGCTCTACTGGATTCCTTTTCTTAATTGGGCAAAACAATACGGAAACTTCAGAGACGATCGACTAATCGCGATCTCCCGAGGTGGGTGTGCCAATTGGTATCGCCATATGACATCTACTTACCACGATGTATTCGATTTCTACACACCTGAGGAGTTCCGAGATCGTAATGAACAACGTATTGTCGAGCAAGGTGGTTTGCAGAAACATGTAGGCGTGGCAGAGTTTGATCAAGAGATTATTGGTCATGTTCAGAATTTGGTTGGCACGCGAGACGTCGAGGTCCTTCATCCCTCCCTCATGTACAAGTTATTTCGGATTTTCTGGCGGCTGCAGGCATCGGTCGGTTTGGTTCAGGGTTTTACAGTTCATCGCAACATAGAAATCTCTGGTTTTGATGATCTTGAACTGGCGCTTCCTTCGCAATACATCGCTGTGAAGTTCTACACTAACAATAGTTTTCCAGACACGCCGTCGAATAGATCATTTATTACGTCTTATCTCAACCAATTAACTCTTCATCACGATGTAGTGTTACTCAGTACAGGGTTTAATTTTGATGATCATTTAGACTTCCAGCCAGAACGGCGAGAACGTTTACACACGGTCGAACACTTAATGAGTCCGCGGAACAATCTCGATATTCAGACTCACGTCATTGCGCGATCGAAAGCTTTTGTAGGAACGTACGGCGGTTTTTCTTACCTTGCTCCCCTCTTGGGAGTTGACGCGGTCGCTTTTTTTTCGGATGGAGCTGGTTTTCGAATCGACCATCTTGAAATTGCGAAGCGTGTATTCACAGATCTCCATAGTGCGTCGTTCCTTGCTCTGGATGTACGGGATCTCGATGTACTTCGGATTGGCTTAGGAATGACTGAAAACGTCGCGTCGGAGGGAGGCTGAATGGTGTGAAAATATTAGTTTGCGCCCGCCACTTCGGTTATCTCCGGAACTTCGAGGCGGCTCTTGTCGTCCTAGCTGAACGTGGGCACCAGCTGCATTTGGCCGCGGACCGGAAGGAGAGTGCTGGAGGGTTAGCAATGGTCCAGCGCTTAGCGGATCGCTATCCTCAAGTGACGGTCGGATGGACTCCGAAACGGGACAAGAGCGACGAGTGGCTTCAATTGGCCACGGCTATTCGACTGTCAGCCGATTACCTTCGTTATCTGCAAAGTGCATATGACCGAACTCCGATGTTACGGCGTCGGGCTAAGGAGCGAACGTCAGCATTAACGGTTTGGCTTGTGGAACAGGCTGGATTTCGCTTTGGTCTAGGGCGACGGACCTTGAATGCGATATTGAAATTTATGGAGCAAGGCGTGCCTTTGCATGGTCCATACACCGAGTTCTTAACTGCTGAGGCTCCGGACGTAGTCATGCTCACACCGATGATTGATCTCGGCTCACCGCAGCTTGACATGATGCGCAGTGCTCGGGCCCTCGGTTTACGTTCGGTTCTGAGTGTGGGCAGTTGGGACCATCTATCAAGTAAAGCACTCATTCGAACATTACCCGACATGGTTACTGTGTGGAACGAGGTGCAGCGCGGTGAGGCGATGTCAATGCATGACGTTCCTGGGAATAGGGTGACGGTAACCGGTGCTCAGTGCTATGACCAGTGGTTTGATCGAAAGCCGAGTCGTTCGAGGGAAGCGTTCTGCGAGGAGATGGGTTTGGCCTATGACCGGCCGTTTGTAGTTTACGTATGTTCCTCTTTGTTTCGTGGAGGTCCACCCGAGGCTGAGTTTACAATTCAGTGGATTCGCGGGATCCGTGAAAGTAGTGACCCGCGTCTTTCAGGCCTCGGCATTCTGGTCAGGCCCCATCCAGGTCGACTTGACGAATGGCGTTCCCATGACTTGTCGTCGTTGGACGTCGCAATGCATGGCAGCAATCCGATTGATGATAAATCACGTGATGATTATTTCGATGCGTTGCACCACAGCGCTGCGGTCGTCGGGTTGAATACTAGTGCCTTTCTAGAAGCCGGCATTGTGGGTAAGCCCGTCTTGGCCGTATTACCGAAGTCGTATTGGAAGAGTCAAGAAGGTACGCTGCATTTTCATTATTTGACGGATGTGGGAGGGGGACTTCTGCGAACCTCTCGTTCAATCAATGAGCATCTTGAACAATTGGCGGCTGCAGTGGGAGGTGAGACTCCGCCTAATCACGCCGGTTTTATAAGAGAGTTTATCCGACCACACGGGTTGGACCAGTCCGGAAGCTCACGCTATGCGGATGCCGTAGAACTTCTCGCGTCGTCGCCACCTCTTCCACCAGCAACCAGTAGCGCGGGTGTCTGGTTATCCAGATCTATTTTGACGGTACGTCTTTTCATTGGCCGGAGGAAGATGCACATTCGGCATTTTCGAAAGGATGCACGGCACGATCTCCAAAAGCTGCGCATTCGGGTTAACCGATTGATTACACGACCTATTAAACGCTGGTTCGATCGGGGCTTCAAAACGCGTTGGCGGCGCATTGTTCCATCCACTCACCGTCGCCGTGCATGGGCCGGTGGTGTTAACCAAGACGAAATTGCTGATGTACAACAAGCCGTTACTGAAATGAGGTGCAGCGGTCGACCGATTTTGGTGGGACCATGGCTCTCTGAAACGGGTTTTGAGTTGTTGTATTGGATACCATTTCTACGTTGGGCCCAGAGGTACGGTCATTTGCGAGCCAATCGGATCGCGGTAATTTCTCGAGGTGGTGCATCGTCGTGGTATGGAGAAATTGCCTCCCATTACGTGGATGTTTTTGACTTGGTGTCTATGGAGACTTTTCGTGGTGCCCAAGATCGGCGACTCGCGTTGCACGACGGGCAAAAACATTACATGGTCACGCCATTTGACAAGGAACTTGCGCAGCGTGCAGCGGCGCATCTTGAACTGCGACGGTACGATTGGCTTCATCCTAGTTTAATGTACAACTTATTTCGAGCTTTTTGGATGCAATTGGCCCCACCGTCTTTGTTGAGGGCCTTCTTGTTGCCACGGGCAATGCAAGTGCCGGCGCTTGAGCCATTACCAGGTCTTCCTGACCGCTATATTGCTGTGAAGTTTTATACGAATGATGCGCTTCCGTCGACCCCCGACAATCAGCGGTTTGTGAGGGAGATCTTGAAGCGGCTTGCAAGACAAGCACATGTTGTTCTTTTGAATACTGGACTGACGTTAGACGACCACGGTGAGTACGAAGGTGGCGAAGTGCGTGTACATACGGTTGAGCATCTTATGACGCCCAGTACCAATCTGGATATTCAGACCCGAATAGTCGCATCAGCTGATGCATTTGTTTCAACTTATGGAGGATTCTCATATGTGGGACCGATATTTGGGGTGAAGACACTTGCGCTTTATTCGAACCCCGCGGCGTTTCGTATTGATCATCTAGAGGTGGCCCAGCGGACATTTCATGATCTTCGGACACCACCATTTGTAACTGTGCGAACGGATGATGTAGGCACGTGGGAAGGCCTTCTTGGGTCTGAAAGGGTGGCAGTTGCATGACGATTGAATTCGGAGGGAGCTCCTGTTTTGTCATTGCTGAAGTTGGTTTGACACATGACGGCAGTGTCGGACTGGCACATGCTTTTATAGATGCTATTGCAGAGACCGGCGCGGATGGCGTCAAATTTCAGACTCATATAGCGGCTGCCGAAAGCACGCCCAGCGAGCCGTTTCGCGTTAATTTCAGCCATCAAGACCGGACACGCTATGACTATTGGCGTCGGATGGAGTTTTCGCAAAAACAATGGCAGGGATTGCGTGAGCACGCAGAAGAAAAGGGTTTAGTTTTTCTCAGTTCACCGTTTTCCATTGAGGCTGTTGAATTATTGGACAGCATTGACATGGAACTGTGGAAAATTCCTTCTGGAGAGGTAGGAAACACATCGATGCTCGATCGTGTTGCAGCTACAGGACGCCCGGTAATCTTGTCTTCAGGAATGAGTCCGCTCTCAGAACTTGATTTGGCTGTTGAGCGAATCCGCGGCACCAACGCGCCTGTCGCAGTGCTGCAATGCACTACCGCGTATCCGTGTCCGCCGGAGAAGATTGGTATCAATCTTCTCGAAGAATTCCGTCAACGCTATCAGTGTCCCGTTGGTCTTTCAGATCATTCCGGTACGATATTCTCCGGCTTGGCGGCTTCCGCCCTTGGTGCGGACATTCTCGAATTACACGTGACGCTGAGTCGTGACATGTTTGGGCCAGATGTCGTGGCATCTGTGACGATCCCCGAGTTACGACAACTGGTTGGTGGTATTCGCTTTGTGGAGCGGATGCGCGCAAACCCAGTTGATAAAGATCTTGTGGCGGACGACCTAACGTCATTGCGCAATTTGTTTACGAAGAGTGTAGTGGTGCGAACTGCACTCGATGCAGGAACTGTACTTGGCGACGAGCATCTTCTTGGAAAGAAACCAGGTACTGGTATTCCGGCAACTCGATTAAAGGAATTCATCGGTCGGCGGTTACGGCGTTCTATTGAGGCTGACACGCTGTTAGCTGAGTCCGACCTCGAGAAAGTGCCAAAGCCATGAAACGTAAAGTTTGTGTGCTAGTGACGGCTAGACCTAGCTATTCACGAATCAAATCAGCATTGAAATCTATTGCTGATCATCCAGATTTAGAGCTGCAACTCGTGGTAGCTGCGTCCGCATTGTTAGATCGGTACGGCGCAGCAGTTCGAAGTATAGAGCACGACGGGTTTGCGATCGCCGCTCGTGTTTACATGGTAGTTGAAGGTGAAAATCTCGTGACGTCAGCTAAGTCTACAGGCCTCGGATTGGTTGAATTGGCTACGGTTCTTGATAACCTGAAGCCGGACGTCGTTGTCACAATTGCAGATCGTTACGAAACACTTGCTACGGCGGTTGCCGCTTCCTATATGAACATTCCGGTCGCTCATGTTCAAGGTGGTGAAGTTACAGGTTCCATAGATGAGAAAGTCCGCCACGCTGTAACAAAATTATCGAATTTGCATTTTGTCGCCACAGAAGCCGCCGGTAGCCGGGTTGTTCGTTTGGGCGAGGATCCTGGTACCGTGTTTGTGACAGGCTGTCCGTCTATTGATTTAGCGGCTACCGTTTTGGCTCAGCCGTCTCTGGATTTTGACCCGATGGACAAATACGGTGGCGTTGGTGCGCCGGTGGATCTTTCGAGCGGCTATTTGGTCGTGATGCAACACCCGGTTACGACGGAGTATGACGAGGCCCGCAGGCAAATCACAGAAACACTAGAAGCTGTGCACGCCCAAGAAATGCCGACACTGTTGTTTTGGCCAAATGTCGATGCCGGGTCAGATGGAACCTCGAAAGGAGTTCGGTTATTTCGGGAGCGGGAGAAACCAACGGGGTTTCATTTTTTCCGCAACATGCTGCCGGAAGATTTCTTGCGACTTCTGTGTAACTGCTCATGCATCGTCGGAAATTCCAGTGTCGCTATCCGTGAGTGCGCTTATCTTGGCGTTCCTGCCGTGAACATCGGGACACGTCAGTCAGGCCGCGATCGAGGGCGGAACGTTGCGGATGTGTCATATGACCGTGATGAGATAGCTGCGGCGATTCGTGCTCACAATCGCGCAGGTCGTCCAGCGTCGGATCCGATTTATGGTGACGGTCAAGCTGGACCACGAATTGCTACACAGTTGGCCGAAAGTGAACTTACTATCGAAAAACGTCTGAGTTACTGATGGTAGAACAGCATGAATACCGACGCGAAACTTCACAATAATGAGTTGACGGCACGTCGTGATCGAATTCAGTCGATTGACTTTGACTATTTGAGCAATCCACAACGTACCGTGAGCGAGTGCAACCTTTGCGGCAGTGATTCTTTTCTGGTGTTGAGCCATTGTGACCGCTATGGTTTTCCGGTTCGCGCCCACGGATGTCGACGTTGCGGTTTGGTGTTTCTTAATCCGGTGATGACCGTGGAGGCTTACGGTGCCTTCTATAAATCAGTATATCGACCTTTAGTGAGTGCATATCATGGGCGTCTTATCGATGCGCATTCGATTCAGGGTGAACAGCGCCAGTATGCTGCAGAGCGAGCTACGTTACTCGAACCTTATTTACCCGATGGAGCCGAAAGAAACCTATTGGATATCGGAGGTTCGACGGGAGTTGTTGCCCACGCCTTCTCGAAACGGTTTGATGCCGTCAGCACAGTCGTCGACCCAGCGCCTCTTGAGATTGAAGAAGCACGGCGATTGGGTCTGGAAACAGTGACTGGCTTCATAGAAAAGGTGAACCTTGGTGACCGCCAATTTCAAATCGTTCTAATGTGTCAGGCAATTGATCATTTGCTCGACATCAAGGGAGCTCTTGAAGCGATTAGGCGACTTATCGCTGCCGACGGACTGTTTTTCGTTGATATTGTTGATTTTCGTGCTGCTTATCTGAGAAATTGGTCCATTGAGCAGGCTGTTAAGGTTGACCATCCGTTCTATCTGACTGAGTTCACGATGTCGGCCTTTTTGACGCGAGCTGGCTTTGATATCGCCCGGGTTGAATATTCAGAAGACCGTTTACACGTGGGTTACGTATGCCGACCAGCTACGCCAGAGCCCGTCAACCTTCCGCGTCCTGAAGACGTGTCAGAGTTATGGCGCGAACTTCGATACATTCAGAACGCTCCGCGTCCCTAAGCAGGTATGCCTGGACAAATTCTCGGTCTGATTCCGGCTCGAGGCGGGTCCAAGGGAGTTCCCGGTAAGAATACTCGTCACTTGGGTGGCCGACCGCTGATTGAATACACGATCGAAGTGGCGCGCTTGTCAAACGTGGTTGACCGGCTTGTTGTATCAACCGATTCAGACGAAATTGCTGATGTGGCACGATTTCTTGGCGCGGATGTTCCATTTATGCGCCCTTCAGAATTAGCTGATGATCGCGCAGCGATGCTGCCGGTGGTTCAGCATGCGGTGTCTTCGCTAAGGCGCTCTGGCTGGCGGGCAGACATTGTTTTAGTGTTACAGCCGACCTCACCTCTA
>CEUS01091291.1_pt1 | contig 30605 bp, 29 predicted proteins | sample 427031 | NCBI WGS metagenome assembly CEUS01 (sample SAMEA2622837, study PRJEB7988) | marine metagenome | biome: marine biome (ENVO:00000447); feature: marine epipelagic mixed layer (ENVO:xxxxxxxxx); material: "saline water (ENVO:00002010), including plankton (ENVO:xxxxxxxx)" | depth 140 m | reverse complement strand
ATTTTAATTAAAATGGATTCAAAAGTTAAAGTTGATCTGATGGTTAGAACCATGATGAATGATCCAAACACGACAGCTGAAACAAAAAAGTTAATAGCAGAATTATTATCTGATACTGGAAAGCAAACAAAAGAAAGCAAATGGTTTGCTTATTTAGATTTAAAATATTCTCAAACTGAGCAAGATAACATGAGCGGAATAACAAAAACAAAACAATTATTACAAGAAAATAATAAAATTCCGTATTCGGAAATTGATAGCAGATTAGTAGTTGAATATGACAAATCTTATACTAGAGGAAGTGGTCTAACATTTGGAAAAAACATTGATAACAGCTCATCAATGTTTTTTAATTTAGGTCTAGATATAAATACATTAAACAAAAAAATAAAAGGTGATAGTGATATTTTTTCAGGATCATTAAGCTACTTTAAGATAATAGATGAGCATTATATTTCGCCTTATGTTTATTATAATAAACCTAATTACAGAAAACAGGAAGATTATGAGACGGTAGGAGTTGGATTTAACAATACATGGATTATTAACGAAAAAAATAACATTAACTATGGTCTAGGAATTTCAAATACTGAATATGTTATAAATACAAGTGAGGGTTTTGAAACAGCGTCTGATAACAATAATGATGTGTATTCTAGTTTCATCAGATATAATTATAATCTTACAAAAAAAATTCAAATTGGAACAAAATTAATTTTAAACAGAACCGAATCTAGAAAAGAATTTGATAGCTATGACGCAAGAGGCATAAATCTTTCTTATTCTCACATATTACCTTTTGGAACATTAAAATTAAGAAGCACATATCTTAAAAATGCTTATGATGAGCCAGAAACTTTTGTTAGTTCAACAATAATTAGAAATGATGACAGTTTTGTTGCATCAATATCATTAGAAGGTCAATTAATAAAATTATTACCATTATTAAAAAGATTTAAAATAGATGACAGTTTATTATATACTTTAAATATGAAGCATTCTGATGTAAGTTCCAATGTAATAAACCACGATATTGAAAGAAATTATAAAACAATTGGCTTAACAAAGAGGATTAATTTAAATGGACTATTTTAAAAAATTAATTTTTTTATTTGTAATTTTGATAGGAACAAATACTGCAAATGCTAGCACTTCTGACTTTATAGGAGTAATAGGTGCAGCTATTGGAAATATTAAAAACCAAAATAATGAAAAACTGGTTAATGGTTCAAAAATATTTTATGGAGACACAATAATTTCAGAGGAGCAATCGAATGCTCAAATATTATTTTTAGATCAGACAGTATTAACACTTGGCGAAGATACTGAATTAACAATTGATGAATTTATATATGATCCTAATAGTCACGAAGGATCTTTTGTATCAAATGTTAAGTCTGGAACAGTAAAATTTATAACAGGACAAATTAGCAACAAAAATCCTGATAATTTAGAAGTTAAAATTCCTTCAGGCACTTTAGGTGCTCGTGGTACAGAATTTGTTGTACTATCAGAATCTAGCGATAAGAGCACTGTTGTGTTGTTAGGACCAGGACCTGCAAATACTTTAGGAATGATACCTGGAAATTTAATACTTTCAGATGGAATAACTTCTATCGATATTACTAAACCTGGGTATGAAGCGATAGTAACAAATTAAAATGAAAAGATTTTTATTTATAATCAAAACAATTTTTATAATTTTGTTTTTTAATTCTTATGTTTTAGCAGGAGTTTCAACTCCTACACCAACAACAACACTTAATAAAATTGCAAATTCTATGAGTCATTCTGCAAAAAATAATGCTCAGACTGCATCAAATATTAGTAGTGCTACTTCAACATTACTTAATTCTTCAAAAATAACAGCAGGTATTCAAGCTTCCGCTGCAAAATTTGGCTTAAGCATTAATACCGAGGCAGCAACAATTTTAGCTGGTGTTGATACTTCAAGTTCTGCATCAATTTCAAAAGCAATGGCTCAATTAGAAAGTAATATTGAAGGAAGAGATTGGGACTATGTTCCAACTGCAGACCAAGATACAATAGTCTATGAAACACCTTGGTTTGCATTAGAAAAAGTAACCACATCAAGTATGAATGATTTTACTTATGCTAGCACCCATGATGTATTTAAAGAAAACGTTGATCAAATGGTCAAAGGTAAAGTGTATGTTAACTTTAAAAAAAGAGATATGTGGGCTGAGATGGATTTAAAACTGACATTAACCCAGGAAACTTATCTTGCAGAAGCTGGAGTTCAACAACTTGTTGAATTTCAATCTGGTACTGCAACATTTAATGAGCTTCCAATAGTGGCCGAGGATGTTGCAAGACTTTCACCAGATTTAGGAGTTACTGGAACTGCATTTGCTGGTGAGAATGGCACTATGAAGAAAAACGCTACTGAACTTATAGACCTACAATATTCGTCAGGATGGTATAGCAGTAAAGAGAACATGATTAGCGAGTATAATCATGATCAATCTACTACTTCGTATGAGGCTATATATTTTTGGGGAAAATTTACAACAGCTTCAGAAGGAGGCACTGCTTTAGGCCAAATTGCAGTGGAAGGTGGTCATCATGATGATAATTCCGAAGAACAACAATTTGTAGAGTCAATAGAAAGACAAGAAGCTTCTGGTTCTATAACCGGAAAAGCTGTGGAATAATTAAAGCAATTAACAGCTTTTGAAAATTAATCAGATAATTTATTTTATTTATTATGAATAATTTTTTGTTTATTAATATTATATTTTCTGCACTAAATATATTTCTTATTGTTTATGCTTATTCATTAAGTTTTTTTCCAAAAAAATGGAGAAAAAAAGTTAAACAAGATACTCTTGTGGGGCTTGCCTTAATTTTTCTTACAATGACAACTGGATTTTTGTGGGTATTTTATTTTTACTTTATTTTAAATTAGAAACTTTCTCTCCAAGTTCCTCTGGTAATATCAACTTCTACTCCAATTGCTGATTTAGAAATTAAATCTTTACCCTCGTCAGATTTACCCGCAATATTTGCAAACAATTTACCAGCATAAGTTACGATCCTTGACAATATTCCCTCTCCAACGTAGTGACATTCATCATCTTTAGCGTGATCTCCTAAAAGACTAGAAAAATTTGTTCCACACTCATCGTCTACAGCACAAATAGTTGCTGTTCCACTTTTACATTTATCACTACCTTGTGGTGGAGCAAATATTGGGAAATAAACCATTCCGCCTGCAACAGTTGGGCTGGCAGTAACTTTTTTTTGTTTGTCTAACTTAATGTACCATCCCATTTTATATGGTGTCCCCGGCGGTGCTTTCCATGGACAGTTTACCGACTTTTTATTGGTATCTTTTGATGTATCATTACAATTTGTAAGATCATTTATAGTAGGAACGGTATTGACAGGAACAATAGGTTTTTTAAATTCAGGAAATGTTCTATCTTCGATCCCAAGCAATATATTTGAAACTAATTTTGAAGTATCAGTTAGATTTTCATAATCACCTGTACCTGCAAATAACCATAAATTTTTTGTATCCTTTCCAATAGCTGAGTCCATAGAATGATACATTAGTCTTCCTTGAGACATTGTTGTTTTAACATTAAACAAAGTATAATGATCATATAAAGCCAAATTAGTTTCTGCTAAATCTGTTAAATTAATTTTAGTAATTTTTCCTTCAAGATCGCTAACATAAACAATCGCACCCCTATATTTTGCATATCCTTTTACATTATCAGCAGTAATAACCACTGGGTCACCAGGTACTGAGTTAACAATATCATTATTATTATTGTCTTCTATACTAATGAATTTTTCTATTTTCCCAGGTTTATCTGGGTCAGCTAAATTTATCACATATACACCAGAACCTACACCTTCGTATTTTGCACCAAAGCCAGCTCCCATCACTGCTACATAATGGTCATCGTACACATTTGTATCGGTAGCTCCATCATTAGGAATTCTTAAAACTCTAGGCGCAGACCATGTTTCACCAAGTTGACTATAATCATAATGAGCATTAGGGGCTTGAACTCCTAATGCAGCAGAACCTTGATTTAAATAAATACCAACAGAGTCAGTTGCTGGACCTAGGTTACTATTAGCTTGGTATCCAACAAAATTACTGAAATTAATTGTAAGTGAATTTGAAGTGTTAGTTATGTTAAATCCAGTATCCTGCACACCATTAACTGTAATTGTAAAATCTTTTTCTGTTAATCCACTTACTGGGAAATTTTCAATAGTGTAAGTTTTTGATAAATAGCAAGAAGTAGTTTTTGTATCATCACAATTTCCATCGACACTATTGTCGTCATTATAATTTGTTTGAACTGCTTGTGCCTCTTCTGTTTGCTGTAAGCTATAACTTCTCGCAACATAAGGATAAGGTGTCGTATCTCCCATGCTATCCGTAATATATACTTTGTGTTGTATTATATCATTAAATACTGTGAATAAGTGTCTAGGCTTTAAAGGTTCTGTTATAACTAAAACACTAAAGCCATTTCCACCTCTACCAAAAGGAGCAATTAATACAGTGTGCCAATTAGGTGTTTTTTCCCATGGAACTTTCATATATATATCGTGCTGTACTGGTGATCCATCAACCCCATATATCGCATTAGACCCACCTTTAGCTGGACTAGATTGATTTAGGCTTACATTCATCATCAATGGAATTTTTGGAAGAAGAAGTGGAGGTATAAATGCCCACAATTCTTCTCCACTAGCATAACTAAATGCATGTAGCATCCCATCATTTGCCCCAACGTATATTACTTTATCTCTATCCTTAAGGCCTTTTGCCCATGGACCATAACCTTTCAAGTTTCTAAAGTAGGCTTCTTCTCTATCTGATGTAAATGAAGTTTCAGCATTAGGCGCACCAACAACAATCATTTCTGAATGGTAAATATCTCCTAGATAGGCGTTATTTCCACTGCTATCTTTTCTAGTTTCGGTTAAATTACAGTCTCCATCATAGTCAAAGTAATCTTGACCTCTTAAAAAATTTATCAAACCATCAGTGTCATCATCGATACCATCTTGTACTGTTGAAACCTTTTTACACCTTGATGTACCGACTGTTCCAGCAACAACCGGAGTTTGACTATGATAATCTTGTATTGAAGAACCATATAAAACGAACATGTTATAAAGTTTATCTCTATTCGCTGTTACAACATTATTGTATTTTTGTTTTACATAGTCTGCTTTACTATCTAATTGCGTCCAAATTTTTCTACTTTTTGGAACAGGCATCACTTTTCGTGCTTCCCATTCTACTTTGGTAGCTACACCTTTTGAATTTAATTTTGTCTTTTTTAAACTTCCTTTCCATTCTTGATTTTGAACATAATTGAATTGGGCTTGCATTAAAGATCCACCTTCTTCAACTGTAGCTGTTATAGCGGGAGCAGTAAAAGATACTTTTTCAGCAATAATTCTATTAATCTCAGCACTGATTGCAGATTTTAAAGTTTGAGCATCTTTTGCTTTAATTACATCTTTAGTGCCACCTGCTATGGCAGCTTCTCTGAAACGTTTCATCCCACCAGCATTAATACCACTTCCATAAGCAATAGTGATCGTTTTTACCCCATAAGAATTTTTTAAAGTTTTTATATTTTTTAAAGCGGCTGAGTGATTTCCCCAGTCTCCATCTCCTATAACAATTATGTAGTTAACTTGGCATTTTAAGTTAGCATCTCTTGGTGAATCAGTATTATGTGAAAAATAATCTAACGCTATTTTAGTAAAAATTTTGGCATCAGTTCCTCCGCCAGGGTTTACACTTGTTATCACTTTGGCAGTTCGTGCTGCACCAAATTTATCTATTTTTACTTTTAAACAATTATTAGCATTGCAAGGAACGGCTTCTTTTTTGCTTTTGTCCCAACTTGAATATCCGTAAGGTCCACCTCTATCTTGACACATGTATTTTGCCGATGTGCTGAAAATCCAGTGAGAAGAGCTCAACCAAGTATACTTTTTCATTAGAGCTGCTTTTTGTGATATACAAGATTTCCACCCATATTTACTATAATAATTTGGAGCATACCAAATCCCACCTTGTGCAGACCAATAAGCAAAACCAAAATGAACTCCAGAAGTTAAATTAGCATCAGTTGTAATAGCTTTAATAGCTTCGTGAGCACCCATCATTCTTGTTTTATAGATTCTTCCACCAATTTTTCTTACATAATCAAACCCATCATTTTCTTCGCTAAAAACTTGGATAGTATTATTATAGGTATCTGCCACATATACTCGATTATTTGATTTATCTACTGCGATACCCATTGGATAATTAAATCTTACTTCGCTATCAGATGACGGATCATAGGTAGAAGTAAGTGATCCTTTTTTACCAATTGTTTTTACTTCTGACGAAGATATTGTGGAGCCTGAAAGATCATAACGTATTAGGCTGTGTGAACTATAGTTTACCGCGTAAATATGATCATTGTTTACAGAACTAGCCTCAAAAGCTCTTATATTATAATAACCACCAACATCGTATTTTAAATGTTGTGATGGAGTTTCACTTTCACAAGTACTCATGACGTTTGAATTTAAATTATACTTATAGAAACCACTATTTTTTTTGTTCCAATAATCATACTTGTAAAAAACCATGTAAGAGAAGTTTTTGTTTATTGTAAAACCACTATAATAAACTTGCCAGTCTCCTAAATGACCGCCTAGTTGATTATTTTTATTAGAGTACGAGCATATTTTTTCAGTTCCATTTTGTAAATCACGTTTAATTATAGATCTATTTTTACGATCAACTAAAAATAAGTATTGGTTATAAATATCGCCTGCCCAAATAGTGTGTTTTTTAGTGCTATATGTTTTTATTTTTGTAACTTGGCCATTTGATTCTTTTATTTTACAAAATTGGCCTTTTTTATTTACAAAATAAAAATAACCATCGTAATATTCTCCTACAACAGTATCTGAATTGTAAGTACAAGGGGATTTTTTCTTCCATTTCCACTTTTGATTATTGTCATAACTGATACTCTTCTTATCGTACCAGCCCCACATAGGATTATAAAATACATTTTTACCACCATCATCAGTAGCACTACCCACAGCTATATGGCCAGGATAGTATGAAGCAACACCTTTATATGTTCCCCATCCCATACTCCCTGATTTATCTAAAAGGATTAATACATTTGCAGGAATATCACCTTCCCCTGATCCAGGAGGTAAAGATTTAGTAAATCCTTGAGTAGTAAAAAATAATACTAAAGCAAAGAATTGTATAATTAATGATTTAATAATTTTAGACATATTTTTTATTCAGTAATCTTTCCAGGCGTTAAAACATCTTCCCCACTTCTAGCAAACGCCAATACATCATCATATTTTTCGCTTGTAATTAAAATTTCTTCTTGCCAAACATTCTCATCATCCGGGTATCTATAATAAACTTGATATGATTTATTTTTTTGCCAAACGTGAAAATTATAATAATTACTATCATCAAAACCGGTATTAAAATCACCATAAGACCTTCTTGCGAATTTCATTAAATTTATCGTTTTAGATAATTGAGTTTTTTTGTCATTACTTGATAGCAATGTGATGGATGCAAGTTCTGTATTGAAAAAAGCAAATTCTATACTTATATTTCTTAAAGTGGGTTCTGGACCACAAATATCCGATGCTTCAAGATATACCAAACGTAAATTTTCTTCTATCATTGGCTCTCCTGCTATATCGTAAAATCTCTCAGGATATTTATCACCAATTTTTATTCCAAAATCGCATTTTGCCATTGCTGATAGAGAGCTTAATATCGAGATTGAAACTATTAAAATAATTTTCTTTATAATATTCATTAATAAATTATTAATATTATTTGACATTTTAATATTATATTTTTTTTGCATAATAAACATTATTGTCTTGGTAAAACAATAGAGCTTTCTAAAGCAACAACCATTCTATCTTCTTTACCATATATTCCACAACCGTATATTTTGTAAGCAATTCCCTTGCTAGTAGAATCTGTGGCTGATTTTTTTATACTAGACCCTGCTCCAGAAAATGAGGCTGATCCTGATTCTATAATGAAATATTCATAATAATAACTTTTTAACCTTGTAATTTGTTTTTCTTCATCTTCATCTTTTGTTTTTGCTTTTAATGCTGTTGATATTAGATTACCAAAATTATAACTTTCACCAACTACAACTTTTAAAGTAGTACCTTTTTTTAATGCATGAAAACTGTTGAGACATCTAGTTTCGGTATCAATAATATCTGGGTCTGATGATTTGTAATTTTTTGGCTCCATATACCCAGTAAAATAACTAGTTTTTTTATTTTTAGCATCTAAGTATTCAGTTTTATTTTGAGGTGTCACATTTCTATCTCCTCTTTTATTAGTTTTTGTATTCCAGGGTCCTAAATGTTGGTTCATCAGATATTTTTCACCTTCTAACAAAGCCGTTTCAGCCACATAAAATGTTTGTTGGTAATTATCACTATTATTATTTGTTTGATGATCTCCCGACGATACAACTATTAACGCACCACCCATTAAAGACATTACCACTAATAGTACTAGAGCTAAAACTAAAGCAAATCCTTTTTGGTTTTTCATTTTATCATTCCAATGTTTCTATTATGAGCAGTTACAACAATTGACTCTCTCAGATATCTATCGGTAGTGACTTTATTTCTTAAATTGTTTGCAAGCGCGTGCAGTGTTCTCTTTCTTTCACTTTTATAGAAGCTATCAGGAGATCTAAGTATTATTGAAATATCTACTGCTCTAATTTTGTATAAACCAGACTTATTTTGAGAAGGTGTTGGAACAGGATCAATTATTAATCCTTTATCATCTATTGGATTGAATATTAAGTCTTCAACATGATCTAATATTAGTTCGTCTTTATATGTTTTTTTATCAGAGCCTGTTGGATTTTTCCAAGTGTTTGCAGACTCATCCCAAACAACTTTAGATTTAGTTATAGCAAAAATATCTTTTACTGGGAATTTACCCGAAGCTTGTTGTGCTTTTTTTCTATCTGGAATTCTAGAAGCCACACATTTATATGTAATTTTATAAACAGGATAATATACTTCTTCTAAAACACCTTTTTTGTTTTTACGATTTTTTTCAAATACAACATCTCCATATACGATATCTATTTTGTCACATTTTCTTGAAGAACCTTTAAAGTTTTTACTTTTTGATATTACTATTGGATACATTTCATCATTTGCATACTGTATAGACTTTATATCAAAGTAGCCTGCCATCCTAACATCTCTCAGTAACATTCCAACTACATCTCGTCCTGTTCTACTAATAGTAGCTCTGTCAGAAACTTGAGAGTATGAATTATTTACAACATTATAAGAAGTAAACAAGGCTGCCATCATTACCGATGATATAACAACGGCAATTAACATTTCTATTAATGTAATACCTGACATTGATTTAAATTTTTGTTTCATTAATCTATTTGAAAATAAAGAACCTTTTTTACTCTCTGATTATTCATATTCACTTGCATTTTTCCTATAATCATCACACCATCACCTGTACTTTGCATGAAATGTGGATCATTAGTTTTGTAATCGCAATTTGGGCTATTAACACCTTTTGCAATGCTTGAACAAATGTCAAATACTGACAACATTTTTGTATCATTATCACTTGCACATTTTAATCTTCTTTTTGAGAACCTATTAGTCCATTTGTTTTTTGTTTTATTGTCATATGCATTTGTATAACTTCCACTGGAAGCAACTCCTGCAGAACATTTGTCCATTTTCCAAGCAAATTTATCTGAATCTCTACCGTCTAATAAAGCATCTTTAAACTTTTTTTTATCAGCATAGGTAGTGTTTTTGTCTCCAATTATATCTTCAGCAATCATTGAAACTAAATAGTTTGCTTTAGTTCTCTCACCCGAAACGTCTATTGAATGTACCGAGTAATTTACCATCTGAAATACAGCAATAAATCCTATAGCAACAATAGCTGTTGCCATCATAGATTCTAACAATGTTATTCCTTTTTCTTTTAATCTTTTAAAGTCTTCTCCAGCCATTTCCATCCCATTTAAATTTGTTAATTGTGCCAAATCTTGACCATTCTATCAAGTATGCAGGGTCATCTTTTCCTAAAAGTGATAACTTCGGACATTTTGTAATCTTTTTGCTTTTTTTAGAAACAGATTTATAACAAATAATCATATAGTCTTTTTTTGCGATATTTCTATTTTCTATAAATATATTATCATTTTTATCTAATTTTCCTTCAAGTTGATAATACGAACCATCAATAGAAAAACACACTGATCCATCCTCGTCGAGATGGGTAGCTAAATCTGAAGTTTTGTATGAATTTATTTTTTCATTGTCCCAATTATCTTTGTCTGAACAAGATAGAGCTGTGCCCGCATTAAGTTCTTTACTAAAAGTATCTTTTCGCATTCCTTGTGTGATTAATTCCACACTATTGTCTTTTTTATTAATTTTAGTTTTAATTCTAACGTAAGAATATTGTCCTCTTTGAGTTTGAGAAATTAAATTAGCATATAAACTAAATATTCTTTCTGCTCCAAGTCTTACATTTCTATCTTTTTTCCATTTGCTAAAATTTGGATAACCAACTGCAGAAATAATTCCAACTATTGTTATTACAACTAATAATTCAAATATAGTAAAACCTTTAATTTCCTGTTCTTGCAGCACCTGAGTCTATCTTACCCGATTTTACTAACTCTTCCAAAGATTTTTCCATAGTAACCATTCCATCTCTAACAGCCGTTTGCATGATGCTTGGTATTTGGTGAATCTTTGCTTCTCTAATTAGGTTTTGAATTGGAGATGTACATTTCATTATTTCAAAAGCTGCCACACGTCCATGGCCGTCTTTTGTTTTAATTAATCTTTGAGTTACAACCATTTTTAAAGAAGTTGATATTTGAGCTCTAATTTGCTCTTGCTGTTCAGGAGGAAAAACATCAATAAGTCTATTTATTGTAGCTGGAGCGCCACTCGTATGCAAAGTACCAAAAATTAAATGTCCAGTTTCAGCGGCCGTTAGAGCCAAACTTATTGTTTCAAGATCTCTCATCTCTCCAACTAAAATCACATCTGGATCTTGTCTTAAGGCTGCCCTTAATGCATTTGCAAATGTTTGAGTTTGTTTTCCGACTTCACGATGTGAAACAATGCTTCTATTATCTTTATGTATAAATTCTACAGGGTCTTCAACAGTTACAATATTTGCAGTTCGTGATTTGTTTATTTCATTTACAATAGCTGCAAGTGTTGTTGATTTTCCAGAACCAGTTGGTCCTGTAACTAAAACTAATCCTTTATGATAATCAACAACATCATAAAGAGATTGTGGAAGATTAAATTGTTCCATTTCTGGTATTACACTTTCAACTCTTCTTAATACTGCAGCAGGTCCATTAATTGTTTTGTAGAAGTTAGCTCTAAATCTTAATCCACTTAACATAACAGCAGCGTCTAGCTCATGCGTTTCTTCAAATCTATCTATTTCTACTTGGTTACAATTCATAGAAAGTAAATCTTTTAAATCTTGTGCTTTAACAATAAGATCTTTGGCCATTATTATTTCACCAGTTTGTCTATAGGCCAAAGGAGACCCCGCTCTAATGTGGAAATCAGATATTTTTTTGTTATTTTTTGCTAAGTCTTCTAATTTTTCAAACATTTGATAATGTTTTACAGTATTTTATGTTGTTTTGTTATGTAAAGTTATAATTATTTAATAATGTTTATAAACAATATATTTTCGTGTTCTAGTTGATATAATAATATATAAATAAGCTGAAAAATGAAAAATCCATTTAAAAATTTATTTAAAAAAAAAGGAGCAGGAGAAAATGAAGCTCCCAAGCCAGATATTGGCGGACAAAAGAAAACTAAATCTAGTTTTTTTAGCAAGTTTTTAAAAAATAAGTTAGGTAAGTCAGCCATTCAGGGTGAAGAAATGGTTGGAGTAGAACTTACTCCATATGAGATTAGGCTAGCGCAGTTATCAAACAATAAATCAAACCAATGGATATTAGATCGTTTTTATGTTCATAAAATTGAAGGTTTAAAGGAAGATGCAACTGTTCTAGAAAACCAAGATAAAATAGGTGATGAGTTGCAGCTCGCATTACAGAAATCAAAAATAACAACTACAAACGCAGCAATAGCCATACCAGTTACTAGCGCAATAATTAGAGTTGTAACAGCACCTTTAATGACTGATGAAGAATTATTAAAAGCAATCGACACAGACTCGCTTTGGGAAAATCTTGTACAGTTAACAGATAATCTGGCTGAATATTCAATATTTCACCAAATTATTAATAGAAACGACAAAGGAAACACAATGGATATTCTATTTGTTGCATCAAAACTTTCTGACATAAATAGTTATACACAAATTATTAAAAAAGGCGGTTTAAATGCCGTTATCATTGATGTTAAATGTTTCGCATTAAAATCTGCAGTAGACCAAATAAACCAAATTGCAGGCTCTATCGAAGATACAAATTTAACAGCAGTTTTAGAATTTGGTTTAGACGAAAATTATGTAATGATTTTACATGACAACAATCCAATTATAACTGATATTTTTATAAGAAGTCAGGACAGAAAAACTTTATTGGAAGCGGAAAACCAGGAAGAAAAAGACGCACTTGTTAGAAGATATTTAAACCAAGTTAAACAAGCGGTTCAGGATTTTGAGTCTAAATATGAAAAAAGAATAAGAAACTTAAAAGTTACATCCAATTTACAAAATGTAGAAGAATATTTGGCAAGTTTTAGAAAAAATATGCCAAATACAGGGTTTAATTTATTTGATCCAATTGATGGAATTAAAATACCTGCTCAATTAGAAGAAAGTGTTAAGTATGATAATCGATCTTATTTTTCAACTGTTGTAGGTTTAGCATTTAGAAAACTAGATGTCTTTGGATACTATAAATTTGTAACAGCTGTTAAAAATATAAACTTATTACCTAATAGGCACAGTATGATGGCTCAAAAAAAGGCAAAGTTTTTCTCAAATTTTGCTTTTAAAGGAGTAATAGGAATTGTTTCAATAGTTTATATTGCATTATTTGGATTATCTTTTTATCAAATTAATAACTTAAATCAAAAAATTGTTGGCTATGATGATGTGTTGCAAGCTCATGAAGTAAAGACATTAGAAAAAAATAAATTAGGAAAAGAATTAGGCAGGTTAAATAAATCTCTAGATTTAAGCAAAAACATAAAATCAAATAAAAAAATTAACTTTAGAGTGCTGGCACAAATTGCTTCTGCAGTACCAAAAAGAGTGAGATTTAGTTCAATTGAATATAATGGAAGAGATTTAGTAATGATTGAAGGTACGGCTTATAGCGACCAAGACATATTAAAATTAATAGGCAATTTAAATGAAAAAAAATTAATTTCGCAAGCATCATTAACTAGCATGACCGCTCCCCAAGATCAACAAGGGCAAAATGCCAGGAAAGGTTTTATGATAGCTTGTATAGTAGAGCAAATATAATGGATTTAAAAAATATATCAGTTTCTGACTTAAAAGAAAAATTAGGTGCTGTTGATAAAAAAACATTTATAAAATTTGGAATAGGATTTGGAGCAATAATAATTTTTTTAATTGCTTATTATGCTGTTTTAAATCCAATGGTAGAATTAAGAAAAGAAAAGTTTGCAGATAAAGTTGCGAAAGAAGATGAAATATCCCAAATGGAAGATGAAATTATAGTAATTAAGAAGAGAATAAATAAACTAACTCCTGAATTTGAAAAAACTTCAACTTTATTTCACTCAAAAGCTGAAGTAGAAGATTTATATGACAGTCTAAGTGGATTTGCTGATGCCAATGGTTTGATTATTTCAAAAATTGAAAAGAAAAAACCAGTGCCAGTTTATAAAGATGGTGTAGCAGAACAATCTGACGAAAATATTGATGCGGATATGTTATCTTATATTAAGATACCCGTAGATTATGAGATTACGGGTAGTTTTTTGGGATTTATCAAGTTTAAAAGAGCTGTTTCAAAATCAAAAAAAAGTTTAAACTTTGACAAAGAGACCATATCTGTTGTACAAAACGATTCAACTGGTACGGTAGTTGCGACAGGTGAATTAACAATTGTAGGATTACCAAATGAATTTTTTTAAAAGTTTATTAATATTATTTTTCATATTAATAAAATCGTTAGTATTAGCTGATAATCATAGCGCTACTACTACCCAAGAAATAGTTGACCAAGCTAAAGAGATTACTAAGCAACTCGAAGGGGAAAGCGGTGGAAACCAGCAACTTGCTGAAGAAGAGGAAGAAGATGTTCCTTTAAATGATCCGTTTGCAGGAAATGAAGGGAGCAATTCAGCCTCTAAAGCAAATTTAAGTGAGGAAGAACAACAAGATGAATTTAGTTTATATAATTATAAATTGTCAGGACTAATTTCAGGAATTAATCATAGTTATATTACATTAACCGATGGCTCAGGAGATGTCATAACTTTAACATTAGGTCAAAACTTGGGTAATAATAAATTAATAGATTTAAGATTAACCGAAGCAATATTTATAAAAGAAGATAAATCATACTTAATAATAGATTTTAATAACATAGTAAGGGAGGCCAGTGAGTATTAAAAACTTTATTTCAATAATTGGTTTTTTTGCTTTAGTGCTAATTTTAAGTGGATGTGGTCCGAATAGTAATTTTAATAAAAAATATAATAAACCTTTTAAACATAACACTCCATTAATTAAGGATGATTTAAAAAAAGGAGGAAAGGCTGAAATACAAAAAACTTTGGAACTAGGTCCAAAACCAGTTGAAGGAGATGTGATAAAACTAAATAAGAGGAAAAAAATAACATCAGAAATAAATAAAAATTACTTAATTATATCAGACGATTTTCCTCTTTTAAAACAACGGATTACTTTAAAGTTTAACAATTTGGATTTTAAAGAAGCGATGCAATTGATGGGCAAGGTTGGGGAAATTAATGTTTTGGTAGGATCTGAAGTAGCAGGTGCAATTTCGGCTGAATTGATAGATGTACCTTGGGATAAAGCCTTTCAAGCTTTACTAGATTTGAAAAATTATGCATCAGATATAGATGTAGCAAGTAATTTAATTAGAATTCATACACCAGAAAATTTAACTGCCCAGGAAGATAACAAATCAGAAAGAGCAGCAGCAGTTAAAAGGAAAGTTGAATTAGAAGATAGCGTCGAGCCAATTTATTCAGAAATTTTTAGGCTTTATTATATAACACCAGAAAAAGCAAAAACTACTCTTTCAGAATTATTTGCATCTTCAGCTGAAGGTAGTTATGCGCCAATTCAAATTACAGAAGAAAGTACAACAAGATCAATAATAGTAAGAGGAAAAGAAAAAGATTTAGATGTAGTAGATAAAGTTATTAAAGAAATAGATATTAGAACTAAACAAGTTCTTATTGAAGCGTTTATAGTTGAAGCAAATTCTGATTTTGAAAAACAACTCGGATCAAAACTTGCAGGATATTACAAAAAAGCTGGAAGACAAATAGGTGGTGTACAAGGCGGTACTAGTTCGAAGGGGACATTTAATGAAAACACCGCAGCATTAAAAGGCTCACAGGATCAATTAACTGATTTTGCTGCAGCTGGTGCAACTAGTGGAATAGGTATTATAAGGGAAACTGGTACAGCTGTTTTAAAAGCGGAAATAACCGCATTAGAAAGCATAGGATTGGGTAAAACTATTTCTAATCCAAAAATTTTTACTTTAGACAATCAACAGGCAACTGTTACCCAAGGTGCTGAAATTCCATACACAATGACCACAGACGGCGTTCAATCAACTTCATTTAAAGAAGCAGCTTTAAAAATGGTAGTTACTCCAAGTATTATTGGTGATGGAAATGTATTATTAACTATTAAAGTTAATAATGACTCCCCTGACAAATCGAGTGAAGCAGATGAACCACCAATAAATAAAATGGAAATTAACACAACATTATTAGTTGCAGATGGAGATATAGTAGTTATTGGAGGTATAAAAAAAAATAGTGTAATTAATAGAAAAAGCATAGTTCCCGGAATAGGAAATGTGCCGGTAATAGGAAATCTCTTTAAAGGAACTAATAAAGTTGATAACTTAGATGAATTATTAGTATTTATAGCACCAAGAATTTTATAATGATAAATATAAGTAGAGAGTCAGAAATTAATTTAATCAATATTCTTATTGACCAGGATATTATATCAGGAAAAGATTTAGCAAATATTAAAAAAGTTTCTACGGAAGGAAAAAAATCTCAATTAGATGCTGTATTTGAATTAGAGTTAACTGATGAGGATAAAATTTTAGATCTTTTAGTTAAAGAACAATCTTTGGCAACAATTGATCTTACTAATATAGAAATTCCTGAAGAGGTAAAATCAGTTCTTCCTTCAAATTATATCAATATGAATTTTATTGCTCCATTTAAAATAGATGGAAATATTCTTCATATTGCTATCTCAGATAGTTCAAAGTTAAGTTTAATGAGAAATTTAAGAACAATAACTAAAAAAGAAATTGAACTACATGCAGCTAAAGTATCGCATATATCAGATTTTATTTTAAAGTTGCAAGAGGGAGGGGAAACCACATTAAAATCAATAAAAGAAGCAAATGCTGAAAAAGAAAAAGAAGAAAAGACTAAAACTTTTGATTATGATGTGGAAGATGAAGCTGAACTGTTAGAAGAAACGCCCGAAGAAGACATAGAAGCAATAGAAAATGAGTCAGAAGTAATTAAATTTAGTACAGCGGTTGTAGCAGAAGCTATTAAATCTGGAGTATCAGATATTCATATCGAACCTTTTCGATTTTCATCAAGAGTTAGATATAGATTAGATGGAATGCTTCAAGAACAAGAACATTTTAAAAAATTTTTACATTCAAACTATGGAGCCGTTGTAACAAGATTTAAAATTATGGGAAAACTAGATATTGCAGAAAGACGATTGCCACAGGATGGAGCAATACCATTTAAAATAGATAGAAAAGTAGTTGATCTTCGTCTTTCAATTTTACCCACAGCAACCAATGAAAGAATAGTAATGAGGGTTCTTAATAAAGATGCTGGAGATATAAGTTTAGAACAATTAAATTTTGAGGATACTGACTTAAAAATTTTAAGAAAGGCAATACATAGTACCCAAGGATTAGTTCTAGTAACTGGCCCAACAGGATCTGGAAAAACAACAACGCTATATAGTATTTTAAAAGAAGTTTCAAAACCACACTTGAATATTTTAACGGCAGAGGATCCAGTAGAGTATGAATTAGACGGAGTAGGACAAGTGCAAATCAAAGATGATATTGGACTAAATTTTGCTGCAGCATTAAGATCTTTTTTAAGACAAGACCCAGAAATAATTCTCGTTGGAGAGATGAGGGACAAAGAAACAGTTGATATAGGGTTAAAGGCTGCATTAACAGGTCACTTAGTGTTTAGCACACTCCACACTAATGATGCTCCAAGCACAATTACAAGACTACAAAACATGGGAACTCCTGATTATTTAATCAGTGCAGCTTGTTCACTTGTTCTTGCACAACGTTTAGCTAGAAAAACGTGTTCTGAATGTAGAGAACCAGACCCAGATGTTACACCAAAAATGTTAGCTGATTTTGGATTTACACCAGAACAGGCTTCAAGAGCAAATGTTGTTAAAGGAAAAGGTTGTTCAAAATGTAAAGATAGCGGATACAAAGGTCGTATGGGGGTTTATGAAGTATTAAATGTTACTAAAGCCATTAAAGAAGCAATCTTAGCTAAAGCAACAACACCAGAATTAAAAGCTATAGCTATCAAAGAAGGTTTTAGAACCATGCATGATATGGGTCGACAGTTAATATTAACAGGTGATTTAAATTTTAGAGAATTCGACAGAGTTCTAACTATGGAATAAGAAAATGTCATCTGAAACATTTACGTATAAAGGAATTTCAGCCGGTAGGTATGTTGAAGGGGATATTGAGGCTCTTAATCAAGAAGAAGCATCTTATAAATTAAAATCACAAAAAATAATTATTACTAATTTAGTAAGAACCAAAAAGAAAAAAGCTGTAAAAGAAAAAAAAAAAGGCGGCGGATTTTCATTTGGTAAAAAAAAGGTAAAAGCAGAGGATGTAGTACTGTTTTCTAAGCAATTTGCCACAATGGTTAAAGCAGGTCTGCCTATTTTAAACGTATTACAAATGCTTAGAGATCAAATAGAACACCCCACAATGAAAGAAATCATTGAAGATATAAGAAAAAGTCTTGAAGGTGGAGTTACATTGTCAAAATGCTTTGAAAAATACCCTAAAATTTTTGATAACGTTTATATCAACCTAATCAAAGCTGGTGAGGCCAGCGGAAAGCTTGATACTTTTTTATTAAAATTAGTTGATTCATTAGAAAAAAGAGAAAAAGTTAAAAAGAAAATTAAGGGAGCATTAATGTATCCAGGCGTAATGTTTTCTGTTGCGGTAACAGTCAGTGTTTTTATGTTAATCAAAGTTGTGCCTGTGTTTGCAAAAATGTACGATGGAATGGGTGTAGCTCTTCCAAAACCTACTGCAGTAATAATGACTATGAGTGATTTTTTAAGAGGTGCAGGCGGACTAACTATGGCAATTATTTTAATAATTTTTTATGTAATATTTAAATATACGACAAGTAAAATTCCTGCAATAAGATACAAATGGCATCAAAGAGTTCTTAAATTACCTGTATTCGGCGACATGATTTTAAAATCTTTAATTGCAAGAATTGCATTAATTATGGGTAATCTTAGTGCGGCAGGTGTAAATTTATTAGAGAGTATTGAAATTGCAAAATCTGTAAGCAACAACGATGTTGTAACATTAGCTTTAGAAAATGTTAAGAAAGGAGTTTTTTCAGGGGATACTTTAACCAAATTATTTTTAAAAGAACCTGTTTTTCCTCCAACATTTAGTCAGTTAATTTCAGTAGGTGAACAAACAGGAAATTTAGATGAGATGTTTACTTCTGTTTCAGCTTATTATGAAGAAGAATTTGATACATCCGTTGAAAATATGTCTAGTTTAATTGAACCAATAATGATCGTGTTTATGGGAACAATGATTGGTGGATTAATGATCGCAATGTATTCTCCGATCTTTAATGTTGGATCAATTATGGGTCAGTAAATTTAATCTAATATTTTTTAGTTAAAACTAAATGATTGTGCCATCCGGTTGACTCTTTAAATACAACTTCATCCATAATTTGTTGAATAAAAAAAGTTCCTAATCCCCCAGGCTTAACGTCGTCTAGATTTCTATGTTTGATATTTTCTGGTTTAACTGGTTTCCCTTTGTCAAAAAAACCTATTTCTAACTCATTATCTTTAAATGAAATTCTAATTTGCATTTTATCCGTAGTGTCTTCTTTGTCTTTATAAGCATGCTTTACAATATTTTGTGCAGCCTCTGCGATGGCTAATACAAGTTCATCTTTTTGAGATTGTAAAATAGGAGATTTGTCAAAAATATCTCTTGCAAAATCTCTAACTTCTTTAAGACTTTTAGAGTTTACCAAAAAATCTTGAGATTCAACAATATGCATAAATTTAATCGAGATTTAAAACTTGTTCTAGCTTTGCCATCATAATTACTTTTAAAACAGATTTACTAATTTCTTTTAAAGTAACTTTAGTTCCAAGTTCTTCAGCTTTTTGATGACTTTCAATTAGTACTGAGATACCGGATGAATCCATATATTGAACATCTTTAAGATTTAAGTGGACTTCTTTTTTTGCTTCAATTAATGGCATTATAACTTCTTTTGCCGCGTCGGTTTTATCCATATCAATTTCACCATCTAAAAAGACAGTTGATATGTTGTTTTCCTCGGTTACCTTGTATGCCATATTTGTTATATTTAATAATTTTTTAATAAAATCAAGAAAATTAGAGCTTTTTTTAATATATCTAGCCATTATCTCTGTTGAAAATCTTGAAGTTAAATATATAGTGAATTTTATACTTAAATTTTTTTAGTTTATAAGGTAAATATATAAAAAGGATTAAAATGATCAGAAGAAAAAAAAATAAAGGTTTCACGTTAATAGAATTACTTGTTGTAGTAGCAATTATAGGTATTTTGGCTTCTGTTGGTGTAGTTGCATATAATGGATATACACAATCGGCGAAAAAAGGTGCTTCAAAATCAAATCATAACTCAGTTAAAAAATGGATACAAAACGAACTTCAAAAATGTAACATTGGAGAAGCTAAAGCAATGGATGATAAGCTAGACTGCTCTACAAACAAAAGTAAACCAGCAGAAATTATTAAAGCTGTCGTAGCTTCTTTAGGAGCATCAGACGATTTTTCCAATCCTTATACACCAAGTACAAACGCTATAAAAAGTGGTGCGAAGTCAGGTAACTGTGATACTGCTGACAGAGGAGTTATCCATCTTTCAGATAGCTCAGGTGTTAAAATAGAAACCTGCACAGCTAAATATGTAGATAAAGATAACACAAACTTGATGACAAACACTGTTAATGTTGAATAATATCTGTTAGTGTCGAGTAATAATAGAAAAAGATTTTTTTTAAATCCAGGTTTCACTTTAATTGAATTATTGGTTGTTGTTGCCATACTTGGGATTCTAGCTTCAGTTGGTATAGTTGCTTACAGTGGGTATACTGCATCTACCAAAATAAAATCTGCTCAAAATATAATGCAACAAATTTCATTAGCTCAGACAGAATATTATTCAGACCAGGGCAGTTATTACACTCAAGGTGATAATTGTGTTTCAACAAGTACCAAAGGAGAAGAAAATACAGAAGATTTAACCAAAAAACTTGGAGTTTCAATACCATCCGAGATTGAATTTCTTTTTTGTTCTGAAAAACATGATAAAAATGGAAATTATAATCTAGTGGCAACTTCTCAAACAATAAAAAAAACAAAAAACTGTGAATTACAATTTAATAGTGTGGATAAAGTAACAAAAAAAACCAGTGAAGATGATTGCTAATTTCAATTTATGCTATTGGAAAATATAAAAAATTTAATAAAAAGTATTCAAAACTATGATTTTTCCGATAAAGGAAAAATATATGTTAGTATAAGTTTAATTTGGGTAATTTTAATTGGATATTTAACTTGGTGGAACGGCATAAAAAGTCTAGCAATTGACAAATCTTTTAGATGGGATGAATGGTTTTGGTTCGGTGTTGTTCCGGCATTTTCGCCATATATTTTTTATTACATTTGGAAAAAAAAGACTAGAGATTGATCTAATAACAATATCACAAACTAATCATAAAGCTCTTTAAGCTTGAAAATAATGATATTATTTCGTTTTTTTGCGAATATACCCGCGGTCAAATAGCATCTATAATAATTAATACCTAAATCTATATTTAATGTGTGGGAGAAAAAATTCTAAAAATAGGTATTATTGGAGCGGGCATTCAAGGAGTATGCAATGCTCTGTTTCTCCAAAAAAAAGGTTATCAAGTAACTTTATTTGATAGAGATGAACCGGGGAATTCAGCTTCTTATGGTAATGCTGGTCACTTTTCTCCTTATGCTTCTATTCCAGTAAACAGACCAGATTTACTTTTTGATATTCCAGCAATGCTAGTTAGTTCAACAGGACCTCTGGCTTTAAAATGGAATTATGTACCAAAAATGATTCCATGGTTTGTAAGATTTTTGATGAATTGCACTAAAAGCAAGATGATGCACACAGCTAAATACATGCATCAAATTTTAGATCTTTCTCTTTCAGCATATGACGAGTTATTTGATGAAATAGATATTGAAGGATTGGTTATAAAAAATGGCATGCTTTATCTTTGGGACGAAAATAATTTGAAAAGTAGAGAATTTGAAAAAAATATACGAAATGAACTAGGAGTTAAGTATCAAATGATCAATAAAAAGGAAATTCATGATTTAGAACCAAATATAAAACCTTTTTATCACGGGGGTGTTTTTTACGAATATGCAAGACACGCAAGAAATCCAAAAAAAATATTATTAAGACTATTTGAAAATTTTACCAACAAAGGTGGTAAATTTATAAAATTAAATATTAATGATATAAATTTTGATGAAGAAAAACCTATACTAAGATCAGAAACACAAAGATTTATTTTTGATAAATTAGTAATAGCGTGCGGAGCTTTTTCAAAAAGATTAACTGATAAGCTTCATGAAAACATTCCATTAGATACTGAACGAGGTTATCATATACATTTTAAAGATCGTGAACATTTACTTTCAAGACCAATTGTTTATTTAAACAAAGCAATAGCAATAACTCCAATGGAACAAGGATTAAGAGTGGTAGGAACAGTTGAATTTGGTGGATTAGATAACCCATTATCCAAGTCAAGAATAAAAAATTTAATTGTAAATGCTAAAAACATGATTGATGATCTACCCGAGCATAAAGATGAATGGTTAGGGTTTAGACCAACAATGCCAGATTACTTACCTGTTATTGGACCATCTAAAAATTATAAAAATGTCTTTTATTCATTTGGGCATCATCATTTAGGTTGGACTTTGGGTGCTATATCAGGAAAAATAGTTTCTAATATGATTGCAGAGGAAAACACCAACTTAGATTTAAAACCTTACAGCTCTCAACGATTTAGTATTTGAATAAGCAAAGCAACTAATCTTATTGCAGCAGTTAAAGATAAATTTTTAATATCTTTTTTTGGAGCAAATTCAACAATATTAGCACCAACTAATTTTTTACTTTTTGTAAGTTCCATTATTATCTCTATAATTTTTGAAACACCAGGACCTCCTGGAGATCTTGTTTCTACTGCTGGAAATTCTTTAGGATTTAATCCATCTAAATCTAAAGTTAAATAGACATAAGAATTTTTTGGAATACCTTTTAAAATTTCTTTAGCTGACTTATGCATCATTTTTTGGTCAGTAATTATTTTACTCCCCCATTTTTTTGCATCTCTATAATCTTTTGATTTTGAAGTTCCCATGCCTCTTAGTCCAATTTGAGTCATGCCTTTTATCCAAGGCATTTCGGAAGCTCGTCTCATCACATTAGATCTACCAAATTTTTCTCCATATAATTTATTTATCCAATCCAAATGAGCATCTATTTGCACTATATATACTTTTGATAATGGTTCTAATCCTGCTATTGCTGGAATAGCCACGGAGTCATCTCCACCAATAACTAAAAATTTATTTTTTTTTTGAACAATTTGATTAATGGTTTTTGTTAAATTATTTCTATCTTTTTTTGGGTTTTTAGATAAATGGAAATCGCCAGTATCAATGACATTCGATATTTTTTTTAAAAAAACAGTATTTGTATCAAAATCCCAACTTCCCACTCTTTTTAAATATTTTTGACTTTCTTTACGAAGTATTTTTGGTGCAGAAGAACAGTAATCTTTTTTTTTTTTATAATGAGTAATTGTAGGAACGGATAATATAGCTAATTGTTTTGATTTTATGTTTTTAACTTTGTCTATTTTACAATTAAAATATCCACCTTTTTTCATCTAAAGAATCTGACTTAAAAATTCTTTAGTTCTAGGATCTTTTGCTTCATTAAAGAAAGTTTTTGGGGGCCCGTGTTCAACGATTATTCCTCTATCAGTAAAATAAATATGATCAGCGATTTCTTTGGCAAATCCCATCTCATGTGTAACCAAACAACATGTCATTCCATCATGAGCTAAATCCTTTATTGTAACCAATACTTCTTTAACTGTTTCTGGATCTAAAGCAGCTGTAATTTCATCAAATAGCATTATATTTGGTTCCATTGCTAGCGAACGAGCTATAGCTATTCTTTGTTGTTGACCACCTGATAATTCTCCTGGATAACTATTTTCTTTTCCTTCGAGTCTTACTTTTTTAATTAAACTTCTTGCTCTTTCTTCTACTTCTTTAGGTTCTTGTTTTAAAACTTGAACAGGTGCCATCATTATATTTTGAATAGCAGTTTTATGAGGAAATAAATTATATTGTTGGAACACCATCCCCACTTTTCTTCTTAAAGCAAGTTTGTCTAATTTTGGATCATTAACTTCTACGCCTTCAACTTTTATCGATCCTGCCTGAATATCATTTAACGCATTAACACATCTGATTAAAGTAGATTTTCCAGAACCTGAAGGACCAATAATACAAATTACTTCTCCCTTCATTACATCTAAAGTTACTCCTTTAAGAACTTCAAGTTCTCCAAAAGATTTATGAACATCTTTGATAGATAAGATTGGTTCTTTTTCTGTCCATGTATTCATAATTTTCTCCAACTATAATTTAACAGCATAACGTTTTTCAAGAGCAATCGTAAATCTTGCAATCGGATAACAATAAACAAAGAATATTAATAAGGCAAAACTATAAAAAGGAATAAGTAGCTCTGGATTATTATTTTCAGCCTCCATTGCTTGTCTAGATAAAGTAATAATTTCTTCAACTCCTAAAAGTGATACCAGAGGTGTAGCCATCGAAAGGATTGCGTACCAATTCATCCATGGTGGTATCATTCTTTTATAACATTGAGGTAAAATAATTTGCCAAAAAGTTTTTTGCCTACTAAACGCCAAAGACTCAGCCGCCTCCCATTGTCCAAGAGGAACAGATTTTATAGCTCCTCTAACTATCTCAGAAATATTGGCCATAACCGGAAGTGAAAAACCAAATACAGCTTTTGTCCAGTCAGGGATTTTGTAGATTTTGTCAGCAGTTTCTATTTCAAAAGGAAATGTAAGCATAATAATAAATAGTAAAACAAGCCAAGGAATATTTCTAAACAACTGCGTAATTGAAGCTGAAATAATTCTTAAAGGTTTATAAACAGAAACTTGTCCAAGTCCCAAAATTACTCCCATGGCAGTTCCTATCATCATTGCAAGAAAGCTAATTATAATATTAAGAACAAATCCTTTTTTTACTAGCAGCGGTACCCATTTTAAAAAAGCCTGGAATGCCATTGTATAAGTATAATTTCCGGCCACAGCATTTATAGGATATAACACAGCCAATACCATAAAAGCTAAGCACCATTTAAATCCTGAATTTGTTAACCAATAACTAAAACGAGTTGAATCCGCTGTATGATAAAATTTTCCATTATATGGATGAAGAATTGAAAAATTACTTAGCATTTATACTCCATATCCTGGTATTTTTAATTTTTTCTCTAAACTGCTTGATGACCATGCAATTAAACCAACAATTAAAAAGAATACTATAAACATCAATAGCATTACGGCATTCATTGATGTTGAATAATCATTATAAACTGAAATACACTGATAAAGTAATTCTGGAACAGCTATACCGAATGCTTGAGTGGTAGTTTTTACAAGATTTATTAAATTATTATTTAGAGCCGGTAGACAAATTCTAAAACATAAAGGAAGAATAATAGTAGTAAAAGATTGTAGTCTACTATAACCAAGAGATTCAGCCGCTTCTCTTGTAGAAATTGGAACTGCTTCTATTCCTGATCTAAAAATTTCGACGTTATATGCGCCTGCAAAAAGAGACAAAGAAATCACAGCCCAACCAAAGTTTGAAATTATTGGCATTTCCAACCAACCGTCAGGTGAATAAGTAGGAGTAAATTGTCCTAGAGCAAAATAAAAAAATAATAATTGTACAAATGGAGGAGTGTTTCTAAAAAATTGAATAAATCCTTGAACTGTCATTCTGGCCAACTTACTTTTTGATCCTTGCATCCAAGCACCAAGCAATCCTACAATCACACTGAAGAAAACTGTTAGAATAGAAAGACCAATTGTATAGTATATTCCAGTTATAATTCGGCTTCTTTCAACATCCTGATAAAAATAAACGAAGTTCCATTTCGGATTCGTATCAGCAAGTTCAACAAAAAATTGTTCAAAGCCTGTCATTAGTTATTATAAAAAATAACGACACCTTTAATTTAAAGGTGTCGTTAAAATTTCTTAATTAGTTAACTTTATTTACCTGCTAACCAATCGTTGTATGCTGCGTTTTTATCTTTAAGATATTGAGTAGCTTGAATGCCCCATTTTTTCTCTAAAGCCATCAATGTACCGTTTTGGTGCATCATGAAACTTAAGCCAGACATAAAGTTACCGAAAACACAGTTAACTTCTCCTAATGGAACAGCTAAGCCCCAAGGGTTATCGTCTTCACTATTAAATGGCATTTCAAAATCATCAAAGTTTCCTGAAGATAAGTCAGACATAATTGATGAGTCATCATAAACCCAAGCAATACACTTTTTATCTCTAAGAGCTTGTTTTGCTTCAGCGTTACCAGTGAAAGCTACAATTTTTGCGCCATAACGTTCTGCTACAATTTTATTGTAAAAAGCACCTTGTTTACCACAAACTGGTTTTCCACGTAGATCTTCCCAAGTTTTTAAACCCAAAGCTTTAGGAGACATTACGTTTGTTCCAGATGTGTAATAGTTTGGTTGAATAATTCCAACAATTTTACGTCTATCTTTTCTGTCAGACATTGTTGCAATCATAAGGTCAATTTTACCTTGCTCCAAGAATTGCATACGGTTAGATGATTGAACTGCTACCAATTCTAGATCAACTCCCATTATATCAGCAACGGCTTGAGCCATATCAGCTTCCATACCAATTATTTTTCCGCTAGAATCTTTAAAACCCCAAGGTTTATAATCAGCTTTTGAACCAACTACCAATTTTCCTCTTTTCATTACCTTGTTCCATGTATCATTTGTACATTGAGCAGAGTAAGCAGGTAGAATAGCAGAAATGTATGTGAAAATTACTAATACAAAAGTATTAATTATTTTTTTCATGTTTCCTCCTTAATTTATTTAAAATAAATGAGAGATCATAAAAATAAATAGAAAACAATATTTTTTTATTTAAAAAAACTAAATTCAAGTCTAGAATTTAAATTATTTATGATAGGCATACTTGGAGGAATGGGAACACACGCAGGAATTGATTTTTGTAACAAACTTGCTATGTTAAATCAGGGTAAAATAGATCAAAAACAACCTTTGTTTATTTTATACAACAAGTCAGACGTTCCCGCTAGGACTGAAAATTTAAATAAATATAATAAAGTTTTATCTAGTCTGCTTAAAGGATGTTATTTATTACAAAAAAATAATTGTAAATTTATCGTTATACCATGCAATACAGCCCATCATTGGTATGACGATCTAAATAAAAAAATAAAAATTCCAATAATTAGTATGCCTAAAGAAGTATATAAAAATTGTAAAAAAACTTGCAAAAAAAAATCAAAAATTGGAATTCTTGCTACAGAAGGTACGTTAAAAACTGAAATTTATAATAAATTTTTTGATAAGGATTTCATATTGATTAAACCAATAAAATCATTTCAAAGAAAGAATGTGGACCAAGCAATCAAGTATGTAAAAATAGGAAAAATAAAAAAAGCCCAAGGTATTATAAAACCTGCTATAAAGCATTTAATTAAAAAGGGTTGTAAAAAAATAATTCTTGGATGCACGGAAATACCAATTGCCGTTAAAGATCAAAAATTTTCTAAAAACTTTCTCGATTCCAATTTGATCTTGGCAGAAGCTTCTATGAGAAAATATCTTACCATATAAAAATTTAATTAATGATTGAAAAGCAACTTCCTAGGCATGCTTCAGTAATTGTTATAGGCGGTGGAGTAATGGGATGTTCAACTCTTTATCATTTATCTAAAAATGGAGTAAAAGATGCAATTTTACTCGAGCGAAATAAATTAACTTCAGGAACAACATGGCACTCCGCTGCACAGGTAAGAGCTTTAAGATCTAGTAAAAATTTGACAGATTTGATCAGTTACTCAATAAATTTATATAGCCAATTAGAAGAAGAAACTGGGCAAAATACAGGTTGGATTTGTAAAGGTTCACTATCAATCGCCACCAACAAGGAAAGATTAATTCATATAAAAAGACAAGAAGCTTTATCTAATTTATTTGGACTTCGAGCAAGTTCTATTTCTAAAGAAGAATCTAAAGAACTATGGCCTTTAATGAATGATAAAGATGTTCTAGGTGCAGTTTGGTCACCTGATGATGGAAGAGTTAGTCCTTCAGATTTATGTGCTGCTTTAATCAAAGGGGCAAAAGCAAAAGGTTCTAAAATTTATGAAGATATAGGAGTTACAGGCATTTTAACGAAGTCAAATAAAGTTGTAGGAGTTGAAACAAGTGAGGGAGAAATTACTTGTGATGCAGTTGCAATTTGTGCAGGTCTTTGGAGTAGAGAAATTGGATTGAAGATTGGTTCTAAAATACCAGTTTGGCCCTGTGAGCATTTTTATTTATTAACAAAACCAATTGAAGGTATTTCTGGAAATTTACCAACTCTTTCGGATCATGATAGTCATCTTTATATTCGTGATGATAGTGGAGGAATACTTGTTGGATGTTTTGAGCCTTTAGCCAAAGCAATAAATCCTGAAAGTTTAGGATCAAATTTTAGCTTTCAATTATTACCAGAAGATTGGGATCATTTTGAACCCATGATGATAAATGCAATGCATCGTGTTCCCGGGCTTGAAAAAGCTGAAGTTAAAATGCTTTTGAATGGACCCGAAAGTTTTACTCCTGATGGAACGTTTTTACTTGGTGAGACAGCAGAAACTGAGGGTTTATTTCTAGGGTGTGGTATGAATTCAATTGGAGTAGCGATTGGAGGAGGGGCTGGCATGGCATTAGCTCATTGTATTCAATATGGATCAACACCAAAAGATTTGCATGAGGCAGATCCAAAGAGATTTGATGATTGTTTTAATTCAGCAAAAGCTTTAAGTATGAGAGCCCCAGAAGTTTTAGGCAAGCATTATGAAATTTCATACCCTGGAAGACAATGGAATTCTGCACGTCATTTAAAAAAACTACCCTTACAAAAAAAATTTTCTGAATCAAAAGCACAACTTGGACAATTTTTTGGCTGGGAAAGACCTCTATACTTTAATAGTTTAAGAGACCCAGTTTTAACTTTTAACAAACCTGAGTGGCACGAACAAGTTGGCAAAGAAGTTGAACAAGCAAATAACAAAGCTGCAATTTTTGATCAATCTTCATTTGGCAAATTAGAAGTTAAAGGAAAAGATGCCTGTAAATTTTTAAATAGAGTATGTGCTAATCAAATGGATCGTTCACCAGGTAAAGTAATCTACACATCAATGTTAAACAACAAAGGTGGTATAGAAAGTGACTTTACTGCTATTCGTATAAAAGATGATTATTTTAGACTATATGTTGGAACAACTTCAGTTAAAAAAGATATTTCATGGTTGAAAAAAAATTTGAATGATAATGATAACGTAAAAATATTAGACAAAACAGAAGATTTTGCTGTTATTGGTTTAATGGGGCCAGATTCAATTAAAATAGCAAATCAAGTTGGAGCTAAAGAACTTAATGAACTAAAATATTATAATTTTATTAAAACTAGCATTGAAGGAAGAGAAGTTGAAGCTGCAAGAATAAGTTATGTTGGTGAAGCTGGATGGGAAATTACATGTAAAAATGAATATGCAAATGATATATTGTTTTCTCTCACAAAAGCTGGAGCAAAACTTTCAGGTTTGTTTGCTCAAACTTCTATGAGGATAGAAAAAAAATTCTTAGCTTATGGACATGAATTAGATTCAGATATTAATCCTTTAGAGGCTGGACTGGATTTTGCAATAGACTGGAGTACAGATTTTATTGGAAAAAAAGCATTGGAAAAAATTAAAGAAAAAAAATACAAGAGTCGAATTGTTTTAATAAAAATATATGACACTAATGCCATTCCTTTAGGCAATGAGCCTATCTATTTTAAAGAAAAAATAGTTGGAAGAACTACCTCTGCTTCATTTGGTTATAGAATTGGATCACCTTTAGCTTTAGCAGAAATTAATAAACAAAATGACGAAATACTAAACGAAGGAACACAAGTAACAATTGATATAGGACGCAAGTTTTTTGAAGGAACAGTATTTTTAAAACCGATATTTGATCCTTTAGGTCAACGAATGCGCAAAATTTAAAAAAATAATTTTATTATTAAAATAAATTTAATTGGTCTATATTTAAATTGTGGAAATAAAACTTGAAGATAAATATACATTGCAAAAAGGGGTTCGTTTTTTAACTGGCTCTCAAGCTTTGGTAAGAATACCCATTGTTCAAAATAGAAAAGATAAAAAAAACAATATAAATACTGCCTGTTATATTACAGGTTATAGAGGATCTCCTTTAGGAGCATATGATCAGCAAATTTTAAAAAATTTAGATTATCTAAAAGATCATAATGTATATTTTCAACCTGGTATAAATGAAGAACTGGCAGCAACTTCTTTATGGGGGACTCAACAATCTAATTTAAGAGGTGAAGGAAAATTTGATGGAGTATTTGGAATTTGGTACGGTAAAGGACCTGGTGTTGATAGAGCAGGAGATGCTTTAAAACATGTAAATCTTGCTGGAACTTCAAAATATGGAGGGGTTCTTGCATTAATGGGAGATGATCATATTTGTGAGTCTTCTACCAC
>CEUS01075916.1_pt1 | contig 30627 bp, 23 predicted proteins | sample 427031 | NCBI WGS metagenome assembly CEUS01 (sample SAMEA2622837, study PRJEB7988) | marine metagenome | biome: marine biome (ENVO:00000447); feature: marine epipelagic mixed layer (ENVO:xxxxxxxxx); material: "saline water (ENVO:00002010), including plankton (ENVO:xxxxxxxx)" | depth 140 m | reverse complement strand
CTGACGTTTGACGGATATGCTCCTGAAGACCTTCAAGGATTAGTAGGTCGAATCTATTCTGATCATAATACTGTAGTGAAATTCCAGTGGTTGACAGCCCCTATGAGCTTAGACAAAATCGGGATGAGGATATCCACAGGAGCTATAAATTCGGAGGAAGAAGTTAGAGGTTTAATTGCGGCCATAAAAGATGGAACTTCTAAGTAAGAGACAATAAATTTTATGGATTTGACTGAGCAGCAAATTAACTATTTTCAGACCTTTGGCTTCCTGAGATTCGATAAGTTATTTATAGACGATGTAGATACGATAACACAGAACTTCGAATATATTTGGGAACAATCAGGCGGAGGGCATGGGGGTCAAGATCATGATTATTTACAAAGGTCAGCCCTCGCCCAGTTCATTGATAGTAATGAATATATGTCTAAGCTCATTGATGATGAGCGAATCGTAGGAATAGCCTCTTCTCTACTTGGAGAAGATTTCAACTATTCCGGTAGTGATGGCAATTACTATGTCGGAGATACGGCTTGGCATTCCGATGGCTACGTTGATAAGAAATATTTATCTTTCAAGATGGCTTTTTACCTCGATCCCTGTTCGGCAAATACCGGTTGCCTTCGTGTAATACCGGGCAGTCACAAATTTGGGGATAAATTTGGAGACGGTCTATATTTAGCTATGAAAAGTTCTAAGGATAATCGAACTGAAGAGCTTTGGGGGCTTGCAGGTGCGGATGTCCCAGCTGTCGCATTGGAGACGGTTCCCGGTGACCTGCTTTTGTTTGATCATAGGATTAAGCACTCCTCCTTTGGAGGCGGGGCTCGGCGTAGAATGTTTACCATGAATATGGAGCAACGTTATGCAGATGGTGATATTGATCAATTAAAAGATTCCATAGCAGATGGAGCCAGATTCTGGGTTAATAGAGCCTACGGGGATGTAATGATAAACACTGCGGACGATTCGCGAATGGTTCACTTAGAGCAAAGATTATCAAATGATTCCCACCTCGCTGAGTTGTCTAGAAAAGCTCGAGAACAGATGGATGAACCAAGCCGTAGTTGACCCCCACCCGAACTAGGTAAAAAGATTCAAATTGATGGTCGGTTATTTCCCCAGGGGCGAACGGATTCCAGTTGGGCTGCTAGCCTGAAAAGAGAAGCTTCGTCTCCGAATCTTCCAGTGAAATGAACTCCAATTGGAAGTCCGTTATTGTTCCAAAATAGGGGTATCGACATTGCTGGCTGCCCTGTCAGGTTCGCAATATAGGTGAATGGGGCGAATTCCGCAGTTTTCCTACGGTGTTCAAAAGGATCTCCTCCCGAGTATGAGAGTTCTCCGAGCGGAAGGGGTGGCTTACCGAGTACTGGAGTTAGCCACATGTCAAAGTGCTCATAAAATTGGCCGATAGTTCTGGAGAGGCTGTGCATTGATTGGACCTGTAACAAATATTCTCCTCCGCTCACAGATTTCCCCCTTTCTAAGAAGGATGCTACAAATGGTTCAAGGTCTCCCTCACTCGGTTCGCGACCTAACCGTCTACTCCAATCGGCAACACTCCACGAGATTCCCGCGGACATGATTGTGGTAAAGGTTTTCCACAGAGCTTCAGATTCTACGGGGGGAGATGCTTCTACAACCTCATGGCCTAAAGCGCTACATAGTGAAGCCGCATCTAGAACTGCATTCACACAGTCTGGGTGGACCTTGGTTCCAAGTGGAGCGTCAGAGGAAAACGCTATCCGTAATTTACCGGGGTCTACCCCAACTTCTTGAGCAAAAGGACGCATTTGAGGAGGAGACCAGTAAGGATCACCCACTGATGGACCTGAAGTTGCATCAAGCAATGCAGCTGAATCTCTTACACTTCGGGTCAGTGCGTGTTCTGCAACAATCCCGCTTATTAAATCTCCGTAGGATGGTCCCAAGGGGTTTCTACCCCGGGTAGGTTTAAGGCCGAATACTCCGCAACATGAAGCTGGTATACGAATTGAGCCGCCAGCGTCGTTGCCATGTGCCATTGGTAACATGCCTGAAGCGACTGCTGCAGCAGCTCCACCACTGGATCCCCCGGGAGTCCTGTTGGTGTCCCATGGGTTTCGGGTTGGACCAAATCTTACGGGTTCGGTCGTGGCTCCGATGGCCATTTCTGGTAAGTTAGATTTGCCAATGGCTATAAGTCCAGCTGATTTCCATCGTTTTACTAATTCAGCATCATCTTCAGGCACATAATCTTTAAGAAAATTTGAGGATTCGGTGAATCTAATCCCTGCGTATTCTGCCAAGAAATCCTTCACTAGAAACGGAACTCCAGCTAAAGGACCATCACATAACTGGTTAGCTGCGGTTTCAAGAGCTACATCGTACATGGTGGTTATGACTGCGTTTAGAATAGGGTTGAGATGTTCAATACGTTCAATAGTATGTTCCACAAGCTCAAGGGGAGAAATTTCTTTCTTTCGGACCAATTCTGCCTGGGTCGTTGCGTCTATCCAGTTTAATTCGTCGAGTTTTGGCATTGAGTTCTCCTATTGGGATACTATTTCGGGAGTACGCAAAGCAAATGGTATTCTGCGCTTTCGGAATGTGTCAATCGATGAGAGGTTTTATTTGGAATAAGCGCTGATCATTCTTCCGGCATCATTAGCCTAGAAAATTGCCCCAAAATATATATTTGCGGGTTCATGATCATCTTCTACGATTGACGTTAGTTCTGGTGAAGACTACACTCCGATATGCCTTGTAGGTAGTTGGCTAAGTAAACATGTCCAGAGAATTAACGATCGTCGATTTCTAATTCAGGGAGGTTAGCCGAGATTGTATATTAACAGGAGGCTTTTTACCTATACTCAAGGGTATAGAATGATGCTCTCAGTTGCGGTACTGTTTGGTTTGTTGGCGAGTGTGGTTGGGGTAAGCAGGTTAGCTTTGTCTGGATACGCATTAGCTCTTGTTATTGAAGGCGATGAGCTAAGTAAAACAACGATCATAGTTTTAGCAATAGCTGGTTCAATTTTCCTTCGCGCGGTATTCCAGTATTTTAAAGAGACAATAGGACACCGAGTGGCGTTATCCATCCAGATTAGTATGCGGCGTGAAGTTTATTCTAAGGCAATTGAATTAGGCCCGGGTACTTTAGATCAGAAACGTTCTGGAGATATACTCTTATCCCTTGTGGAGGGAGTGGACCAACTTGAAAGCTATTTTGGAGAATATATTGCCCAGTTCTTTGTTGCACTGGTAGCTCCTGTTGGCCTTTTCATATTCATGGTTTGGCTGGATGTTACCACCGCGATTATCTATCTTGTGGCTGCGTTCATTACTTTACTACTTCCCTCTGTTTTCCATTTCTGGAACTCTACATCTGGAGGTTATCGTCGTGAATCATATGCAGAATGGAGTGCTGAATTTTTAGACAGTGTTCAAGGATTGGCAACCTTGAAAGCATTTGGACAAAGTGGAGAACGTGGCAAATTATTGGCGGTGAAAGCGCGTAATGTTTATCGCAGCACGATGAAAATCCTGGCTGCTAATCAGGCGACTACTGGTGTAACTTGGCTAGGAATCACCTCTGGTGCAGCCATTGCCTTAGGTTGGGGGGCACTCCGAGTAGATGATGGGTCTTTGGAATTAACAACCTTGTTAGTGGTGATGATGCTTGGAGTAGAAGTGTTCCGCCCTCTGAGAGAACTCACATCGCTCTATCATAAAGGGATGCTTGGGATGTCATCTGCTATTGCTGTTTTTGATTTACTGGACTCAAAATCAATAGTTGAAAATGTCACTGAGGGCCATGAGGAACAGATTTCAATGCGGCCCACATTAGAATTTCGTAACGTTACATTCAAATACCCTACGCGAGATACTAACGCCGTATTAGACGTTTGTTTCAAAGTTGGATCTGGCGAAACCGTTGCGGTAGTTGGTTCTAGTGGAGCTGGTAAGAGTACATTAGTATGGTTAGCTCTCAGATTTTTTGATCCTACTGAGGGGCAGGTTTTCATTGGTGATTATGACTTGAAATCAATCCCACTTCAGTTTGCGCGTAAGCAAATTGCTGTAGTTACACAGGATACTTATCTTTTCCATGGAACTGTTGCTTACAACCTGAAATTGGGCAACCCTAATGCGTCGCAAGATGACTTGGAAAAAGCAGCCAATGCCGCCAATGCATTGGAATTTATCAGAGATCTCCCTCAAGGATTCGATACGGTAATTGGTGAACGAGGTATAAGGTTGTCGGGAGGGCAGCGTCAGAGAATTGCTATTGCGAGAGCAATTCTGACGGAAGCACCCATTCTTATTTTGGACGAAGCCTTATCTAGTGTTGATGTAGAGAACGAAGCGATTATCCAGCAAGCTTTGGAAAGGCTTATGGAAGGCCGCACTACATTGGTAATTGCACATAGACTATCAAGTGTCATTAACGCTGACAGAATAATGGTGATTGAAGATGGGAATCTAGTGGAGCAAGGCACACACCAAGATTTGATTTCTATACAAGGATCGTATTCAACCTTAATGAAATCTCAGTTAGAGTATGAGCATAGAACCAAGGAATCTATTGAGCTAGACCAGAGTGCTCATTTTGATACCGAGACTCCCAAAAAAGAATTGAAGGAGCAGTATCAACAATCTTTGGATACAGAAATTGATCTGTCATGGAGAATCATATTTGGACGGCTTCTGGAATTAACAGGGCCTCTAACATGGATGCTAGTAGCAACTTTTGTTTTGGGTGTTCTTCGAGTAGTTGTTCTTGTTGGTATCGGGATAATCAGCGCCTTAATTGTTCGAGATCTTGTAATAAATAACGATCCTAAGCCATTGTTGGTAACTCTCGGGGTGTTAGCAACTATGACACCAGTCCTCCATTGGTTGGAATCGTGGGTTTCCCATGACATGGCTTTCAGATTATTGGCCGAAATGAGGGTAGCTGTTTTTAATAAGCTTGATCAACTGGCGCCTGCGTACATGTTCAGGCGCAGATCAGGCGATATTACTTCATTGGTAACATCAGATATAGAAACCCTAGAATTCTTTTTCGCACATACCGTTGCTCCAGCTTTTGTGGCTATAGTTGTGCCGGCATCAATTCTGGTTACAGTGGCAGTCGTTCAGTTACCCATTGCCCTCGTTCTGTTGGTATTTTTGATATTTGTTGCGTACACTCCTTTTCAAGCTCGAAAGACTCTTGACAAACTTGGCTACGACTCTAGAGAGCAATTGGGTGAAGTAAATGCTCATATGGTAGACGGTATTCAAGGGATGAGGGAAATTGTAGCATTTGGGCAAGAACGAAGGCGTATTGATGAAGTTGAAACTAACCAGAGAGCTTTTGGGGCATATAGGCTTAAATTTCTGAAATATCTGTCAGGCCAACGAATTTTAATCGAGATGGCAAACGGACTTGGAGGTTTGAGTGTTTTAGCAGTCGGTGCGTATTTTGTAAGCGAAGGTAGCTTATCTTCAGAAATGTTGCCTTTGTTAAGTATCATTGCACTATCTTCATTCATACCTGTTTCTGAAGTTGCTCAAGTTGTTAAGCAACTAGCTGACACATTGGGGAGTTCACGCAGGTTATTTGAAGTTCACGACCACCCAGTGCAGATTACTAGTGGTCCGGGTGTGGCGAAAGAAAATTACCCTGGAAGCGTAATTGCTTTTGAAGAAGTGGATTTCCGTTATGAACAAGGCCTGGAACGCGTTCTCAAAGATGTTGCTTTCGTTATTCACCAAGGCCAAAAGATAGCCTTGGTTGGGCGTTCAGGAGCAGGTAAAACTACAGTTGCTCATCTACTACTCAGATTCTGGGATCCCGAAAAAGGTAGTATTAAACTGGATAGTCACAACCTTACAGAATACAAATTAGACGAACTGAGGGATTCTGTTTCATTAGTGGCTCAAGACACCTATTTATTTAACAGTACGGTGAGAGCTAATTTGACTGTAGCTAACCCCACTGCAACGGAAGATGAACTACTTGATGCGGCAAAGAAAGCTGCTGCACATGAATTCATAATGACTTTGCCCGACCAGTACGACACTCTTGTAGGGGAGCGTGGTTTCCAGCTTTCTGGAGGCCAAAGGCAGCGGATCGCCATAGCTCGTGCATTTTTAAAGGATGCTCCTGTTTTGGTTTTAGATGAAGCGACATCTCATTTGGATGCAGTTAATGAATCGTTGGTTCACAATGCGTTAGGTGTGCTAATGGAGCATCGTTCCAGCCTGATCATAGCGCATAGACTTTCCACGATACGAGATGCAGATATTATAGTGGTGATAGATGATGGACGAGTTGTGGAAAGCGGTACGTCAGATGATCTTATGGCTAGCGGGGGTGCATATTCACAAATGGTTGGGGTTCAGATTGCTAATCTATCTGAAGAGAATTATTAGCTCTCGATTTCATCAATTTGGTTTAAACCTGCTAATATCAGCGCAAAAATAGTTTTTCGCTAGATAATAAATTTTTGTGTTGTAGGTACCGTATACTGGTTGTACCTCGGCTTGCATCCAAGCCTCTGCACCTTCCATGGAGGGGAATTCAATAACCCAGGCCCTATGCCAGGCGTCTTGTGGAGCGATAAGCCTGAATCCTTCCAGTCTCATAAGTCCATGTTTTAGAGCCACATTTTTCATTAGGTCGACGTGTTTCTGGTCTCCCCTGTCTTCAGCAGACATCAAGTCGGTTCCAGGTAGTCCGCGTCCAAACATAAGTACGACAACACTCTCATCGTCTATTTTTAAGGCAGGAATAGAGTGATCATTTTCTTTTGCAAGAGGCAACATGGGCTTACGTTCCAATGTTACCCAGCTAGAAAAATAATCAGGATCCCAGGGCCTGGCGAGATAGTATTCCCAGTATCCGTCACTGCCATACGGCGGAGCCATTTCTGCTTCTATCCATTGCTCGGCGCCTTCAAGCGTTGGGAATTCAATTACCCAAAATCTATGCCACGGTTGTTGGTATCCCATTAACCTGAATGACTCGAGGCGCTGGATACCATATTTATAACCAACTTCCAGAATCAGTTCTACATGCTGCTGGATATAATCCTGTTGTTTTTCTGGACTCACATGATCCCAGCTTTGTAGTCTGCCTGCTTTAACAAGGACTACAACTTTATCCTTGTTTACTCTGGGTGAATATGCCATATGGGACTTCCCTCCAGTCCTTGGTTCTTTGAATAAAGGGGATTAGCTTAGGTCTATTTCTATACCACCTGTCCATTTTAATGCAATGTTGAATATCCAAGTGGCCAATAGCGAATATAAAAAAGTCACTATAAGGTATAAAATTGGTATACCTAGCATTACGCCTATACCTGCTCCAGGATCTGTAGTTGTTATGAGGATTAGGCCTATTAACACGCATACAGGGATCACTATCAAGCCGACTGTAACGGAAAAAACTTTGGATGCAGATACGATTCCAACTCTCTTCAATACTCGTGTTTCGCTGCTGACCACATCATTATCAGGTACCATCCGACTCTGAATTGACGATGTTCCTTTTCCGCATGAACCGCAGTAAGGTGCTTCTCGTTGCAATTCTGAACCACAATACTCACATTTGGCTGTACTAGACATAAACTCACCTCCGAGACTCTAACCAATAATTTCTATGTATAAAAATCCGAAGATAGGGATCGCTTTAATCGTCAACTTCCTCAGTATAAACCTTAAAGTCAACTTAGATTAATTGGAGTAATCCATCAGGTATTACACGAGCAGGTTAATTTGTGACTTTGTATTGTGTTACCAAATTTAATTGTTACGTGTACAATTGTGAACATAATGATTCCTTTAGGTATTTCAATCATTCCAACTCACCGTAGTACAGATATTGCATCTTTCGCTACACGTGTTGAGGATTTTGGATTTGATTCTCTATGGGTGCCTGAACAGCATACATTGCCGGTTCACGCTGAGAATCCGGTTCCGCGTGAATGGGGTGATATCGTGGATCCATTCATCGCACTGTCGCGTGCTTCGGCTACAACGAATATTTTGAAGTTAGGTACTGCAGTGTCTGTTGTTCCTGCACGGAATCCAATCACTCTTGCCAAAGAAGTGGCCACGTTAGACATGTATTCTAAAGGTCGGTTTCTGTTTGGAATAGGTGTGGGCGGCCTTAGGGAAGAAGGCGAAATTCTAGGGGTGGATTTTGATCATAGATGGACACAGGCAAAAGAATCCGTAGAGGCAATGAAAGAGCTTTGGCTAAAAGATGAAAGTTCCTATAAAGGAAATTATTACGATTTTCCGCCTCTATACTGTTATCCAAAACCAATTTCCAGTCCACATCCACCCATCATTCTTGGGAGTACAGCAAAAAACGCATTTAAAAGAATTGCCGCCTGGGGAGATGGATGGATACCTCTTGGGGTCACAGTCGAGGAAATAGCTTATGGGAGATCTGAGCTTGACAGGCTGGCAATGGAAGAAGGAAGAGATCCGAAAGCAATAGAAATTTCAGTTATGGGTGTGCCGGCCAATCTAGATGCGATCAAGCAATATGAAGATGCTGGTGCCGACCGCATTATTTTGGGAATCGATGTTTCAGAAGATCAACAAGATATGGTAGGTCTGGAGAAAATAGCTGATGATGTTTTCTCCAACTGATTGTGTTTAGCAGGAACTATCTGTGCTTGCCGTAGACTCAAATAATGGAGGGCCAGATTGAGAATCGATAAGTTAGAGATTTATCATGTTGCTATGCCCTTACTCTATCCGTGGCGTACGGCTTATGGTGAGGATTATAATATTCACTCTGTTTTGGTAAAAGCTGTGAGTGGAGAATATCATGCATGGTCTGAAAGCTCACCCCTACGTGCTCCTAGTTATCTTTCAGAGAGTGCATTGTCAGTATTTCACAATATAGCAGAATTTTTCGGACCGCATATTATAGGCAGAGAATATGATAGAGCTGAAGATATTAATGACAGGCTAGGCATCTTCAAAGGGAATACTTTTGCGAAAGGAGCATTAGAGATTGCCTGGTGGTCTCTTCAAAGTAAGATCACAGGATTACCGTTACATCGATTACTCGGAGGAGAGACTAGAGAGGTACAGGCTGGAGCAGATTTCGGTATACAAGATTCCATAGAGATGCTTATTAGTAATATTCAGACTGCTGTTGATGCCGGTTTCCCTAGGGTGAAGCTCAAAGTGGCAAGAGGTTGGGATCTGGACATGCTAAAGTCCGTGACTAGTACCTTCCCTAAAATGACTTTCCATATTGACTGTAACAGTGGATACACAATAGAAGATTTGCCATTTTTTAGAGCTATTGATGATATGGGTCTTGCTTTTATTGAGCAACCCCTAGCTTATACAGATATTCTTGATCATGCGGAACTTGCAAAAAATATTCAGACACCTATTTGTTTAGATGAGAGCATAGTAAGCGTTAGATTGGCAGAGCAAGCAATTAGAATCGGAGCTTGTGAATATATAAATATAAAACCTGCAAGAGTGGGTGGTCTTTCAAATTCGGTGGCAATCCACAATATTGCCAGGGATTCAGGAATACCTGTTTGGGTCGGAGGAATGTTAGAGAGCGCTGTAGGATCTTCGGTTTGTGTTGAATTGGCGACATTACCCAATTTCACTTATCCCGGAGATCTTTTCCCAACCTCTAGATTTTATGCGCGAGATTTGGCGAACACTTCGATGGAACTCACGCAAGACAATAAATTTGTGCCTTTCACCGGTCCCATGCCAGAACCAGATCCTGAAATGCTGTCTAAAGAAACTGTAAATTTCAAAGCACTTGCGGCGGATAATACCTGAAAATAAATACCCATGGATGAATTATAGGTATTGGTCTCGGGTATTTTCTTAAAAGGAGCCACATGTCGGAATTGCCATTACATGTTGAGATTAACAAACATGTAGCATGCATATATTTCTCTCGTTCATCTTCGGACAATGGAATCAACGCAAATTTTGCTGAAGAACTAAGAGGAGCAATTGATTGCCTTGAACATAATGACCAGATAAGAGTGTTGCTAATTACTGGCAGCGGAGGTTCATTTTGTGTAGGTACTGATTTTGGTTCTTTAAATCAGAACAGTATTGAAACATTTAAGTCACTCAAAATTTCGGACTTTGTGGCAGGTTTTTCCAAGCCAGTAATAGCAGTTCTAAACGGGAAAGCTTTAGACCAAGGATTGGAGACTGCATTGGCTTGTGATTTTAGGTTGGCTGCCGAAGGGGCCAAACTGGGTCTTCAGCAAGTATCTAATGGATTAATCCCTTGGGATGGAGGCACTCAGAGATTACCTCGCCTTGTAGGAGAAAGCCGCGCTATTGAGATTATTTTGAGTGGACGGTTAATTGACGTTGATGAAGCTCAGTCGATTGGTCTGGTTGACGATGTTTTTTTAACGGACGAACTTATGGATGGTGCTATGAGCTTGGCTGAAATTATTGCGGGTCATGGTCCAATAGCTGCTAGATATGTGAAGGAAGCGATTAAAACTGGTCAGGACATGTCCTTAGATAATGGACTCCGTCTTGAGGCAGATCTTAATATTTTGCTTCAGAGCACGAGTGATCGATCAGAGGGAATCCAATCATTTTTGGAAAAACGGAAACCAATATTTAGAGGAAATTAGCGGGAAGGGATACTAAGAGTTGTTCGAGTTATGATTACAGGTAATAGATTCCACACCTTAATCTACTCAAAAAATGGCCCGGTTGCGACTATTTCACTGAATCGTCCAGAAGTAGTAAACGCATACAACGTAAAAATGAGAGATGAACTCTTTCAATTATTGCAAGCTATCGATATTGATGACGATGTCAAAATTGTTGTCATTAGAGGTAATGGTAAAAAGGGATTTTGCGCTGGCGCTGATTTGACTGAGTTCGGGACAGCACCTTCTCAGATTATTGCGCGACAGGCCCGATGGGACAGGGATATTTGGGGGGCTTTTAGGAATTTGGACAAGCCGATTGTTGGAGCACTTCACGGTTGGGTAATAGGCCTTGGAGTAGAGATTGCATGTTTCTGTGATATAAGGATTGCATCAGAAGATGCTTTGTTCAGTTTGCCCGAGGTCGCCCTAGGTATGATTCCAGCAGCTGGTGGAACTCAAACTATTCCTCGTTCTATTGGGAGTAGCAGGGCTCTCAAAATGATACTTACAAACCAGAAACTTGACGCCATAACAGCTTTGGATATGGGATTGGTTCACAAAATTGTGACAAAGGAAGTACTATTGGACGAAGCGTATAAAATTGCTCAACAATTGGCAGATCAAGATGAGGCTGTACTTGCTTTATCCAAGAAATCTATTAAAGAAGGTATGAACTTACCTCTAAACTCAGCGTTATCATATGAGAGCCGTTTATTTTCGAAGTTGCTTTCAAGCCGTTTGTCAGATAGAGAATGAATAGTCTATATTGCCAATATTGTTACTACTAGCTCAAGAAACTTTAGATTTGTGCTGCGGGGACTTTTTAATTGAATACGACGGAATTTCTTTCCATAGCATCAGCAATAGTACCAGATAGAACAGCAGTTATTTTTGAGGCTGAGCGGTTCACATATGACCAGTTGTCATCTCGCGTAAATCGCTTGGCTAACGCGTTTGAATATATTGGGATTAAGCAGGGCGACAGGATAGCTTCAATCCAGGTCAATTCCCATCAGCAAGTAGAGGCGTATTTCGCAACGGCCAAGCTAGATGCCATATATGTACCACTGAATTTTCGAGCGCGAGCAGATGAATTAACTCATATGATTAATGAATGCAGTGCCTCATTATTACTTGTTGGAGCTAGGTATTCACAAGAAATCCAAGCTCTTCATTCGAAACTGACTACGGTCAATAATGTGGTGTCTATGGATGATGAAGTTGATGGATGGATGTCTTACGAAAAGTTATTAGAACAAGCTTCTGACGAAGAAAGATATCCTATATCTGATGGAGATGACGTAACTTGTATTTTGTTTACTGCCGGAACCACTGGAGCCCCGAAAGGGGTGATGCTCAGCCACGAAAATTTTTCTTCCTATGTTCTTTCTAATGTTCATCCAGCAGATCCTGAATCGGAAGGACGAAATATATTAACTGTACCTCTGTATCACATAGCAGGAATACAGTCAGTCATGTCATCTGTTTATGGAGGCAGGACACTAGTAATACAAAAACAATTTGACCCCGCCGGTTGGATGGAATTGGTTCAAAGTGAGGGGGTGAATAGAGCAATGATGGTTCCAACCATGCTGAAAATGCTTTTGGATCACCCTGATTTTGGAGGATACGATTTGACCAGCCTGGAGGTCATTACTTATGGTGCCGCCCCAATGCCTTTAGAGGTTATTAAAAGAGCGATAAAAGAATTGCCAGGCGTAAGCTTCATAAACGCTTTTGGGCAAACGGAGACTGCTGCCACCATTACGATGCTTCCTCCTGAAGACCACATACTGGATGGGAGCGAAAAAGAAATAGAGTTGAAATTACAAAGACTGACATCCATTGGCAAGCCTTTAGATGATGTAGAGGTACGTATAGTGGATAAGTTTGGAAATTCGGTTAATGTAGGGGAAGTCGGGGAAATTGCAGCTAGCGGACCCAGATTGATGCGGGGGTATTGGAACCAGGACGCTGCCACATCCAACGTTATTAGGGACGGATGGTTGTATACAGGGGACCTGGGCTATTATGACCAAGATGGGTATATCTACCTGTCTGGCCGTGTCAAGGATTTCGTTAAGCGTGGTGGAGAAATGGTGTCGCCAGAAGAGGTAGAGAAGGTTTTGCATTCGCATCCAGCTGTTGATGAGGCGGCAATTATTGGAGTACCTGATGTCGATTGGGGCGAATGCGTTAGAGCGATTGTAGTGCTAAAACAAGGATTTCACGCCACGGAAACAGAAATATCAGAATATTGTCGTAAACGGTTGGCTAGCTTCAAAAAGCCTGAGACTGTTGTATTTGTTGAATCATTACCTAGAAATTCAATAGGAAAAGTACTCAAAAACGTTTTGCGCGAAAAACATGGTCACTAGGGATTCTGATGATCGCTGTACAATAGAGTGTACCGTGCTCCACTCATTTTGCTATTCTAGTCAATCTTTGTGAATCCTGTATATGGTTGCAGAACTTCTGGGACAAGTATTGATCCATCTGCTTGTTGGTAATGCTCCATAATACAAGCCATTGTTCTTGGAATACCTAGTCCACTACCATTCAAAGTGTGGACAAATTCAGGCCTAGCATCACTTTCGGGTCGGTACCGGATGTTTGCACGTCTAGCCTGAAAATCTTTACAGTTCGAGCATGAACTTACTTCCAACCATTCATTGCAACCAGCAGCCCACAATTCTATATCGTACGTTTTAACTACTGAGAACCCCATATCGCCTGTGCATTGAAGCTTCACTCGATGGGGGATTTTTAGTTCCTCACATACGCTCTCAGCATCGGTTACAATTTGTTCAAGTGCTTGTTGAGATTTTGACGGTTCAACGAATTGGTACATTTCAACTTTATCAAATTGATGTCCTCTCTTGATCCCGCGGGTGTCGTTCCCCGCCGCTGCTTTTTCTCTTCTGAAGCAAGGAGTGTGGGAAACGTATTTTAGCGGGAACTGTTCAAGAGACATGATCTCGTCACTATGGATATTCGTGATAGGTACCTCTGCAGTAGGTACCAGCCACATGTCATCTTCCTCATCGTGGTACATTGTGTCAGCAAATTTTGGTAAATGCCCACTACCAGTAACAGTATTTCTGCTGACAAGGTATGGCAGATACAGTTCCTGATATCCGTGTTTAGTGGTGTGTGTATCTAGTAACCATGATATTAACGCCCTTTGTAGTCTGGCGCCGGCTCCTTTTAGTAAATAGAATCGAGAACCAGAAAGTTTGACTCCTCTTGCGAAGTCGATTATCCCAAGGTTTTCACTTAACTCCCAGTGAGGCAAAGGTTTGAAATCAAATTCAGGAACATGCTTAGACGTGCGTATGACAATATTTTCGGAATCATCTTTACCTACTGGCACATCGTCCTCTGGAATATTAGGCACTGCCAAAAGAAGATTTCTGAGTTGTTCGTTATTAGCTCTTGACTCTGTTTCCAAATCTTTTATACGCGTTCCGACTTCGCGCATTTCTTTTATGATTTCAGGAGGCTTTTCTTTGGATTGGCTGAGTTGTTTACTGACCTCATTGCGGCGTGCTCGAAGGGAATCAATTTCGGTGATCAGTACTCTACGTTTTGAATCGAGTTCAATTATAAGATCCACAGGCACTGTATCGTTGCGTTTCTGCGCAGCGGATTTTATTTCCTCAGGATTGTTTCTTAAAAATTCTATATTGATCAAATGTGATGCTCACCGATATTGATTGATAATTTCATTGATCTTCTGGACAATTATCTTCTCACTGCCTTTTTTAAGAGTAGGCATTCGGAATACTAAAAAATCTTGATTTACTGGTTGCCGTGCCCAGATACTTGGATTGCCGGCCCTAAGTTTTTGGTCGATATCTTGAGCAGACATTCCTAGGACATTTATGTCGATTTTTATTCCAATACCGTCTGGAGGTAGGTCTGATGGCGAATCAAAAAACGTGAGACCGGGGATGTTGCTCAGTGCAGACTTCATATTTTCTATACGAGCTTCGTATTCAGCGAAGCGATCTTCGTGATTGGTAGTTAACCATTCTCTTAAAGAGGCGTAGACCGCTACTATTTCTTGTCGATCAAGTTTCATAGGCCTGCCGAAAGAATTTACAGAAGTGGATTCAAAGCCTATTGAACTGTGAGTCCGGGCTATATCTATAAGTTCTTTTCTTCCTGTCAACATTCCGCTTGAGTTAACAGAGCCGAAATATTTTGCTCCGTATGCTACAAGATCGGCTCCCATTTTTACGTACTTGCTAAGATTTTCAATTGGGTAAACTTGGCCAGCAGCATCAACTACGATTGGAATATTTTTCGAGTGCCCGATATCGATCACATCTTCGATTGGTAGTGCGCCAGATTCGGGTTTTCCTGGAGCCAAATAGTGTATACCAGCAGTATTGGGACCAATTGCTTCTTCAAGTTGTTTGTGACTGGTTCCGTTATCATCTCCTATTACGACTAACTTACCTCCGGGGATAGTCATGCTACGGTCGTATCTAACTCTCAATTGCCTTTGGATAATAAATTCATTAGGCATGTCGCTAGTGTCAGGGATGAGTTCCATTTTTTCAGGATTGTCTCCAGTCATGCAAGCCGCAGCTCCAACCGCCAAGGCCGCCGCGCATCCGCTTGTTATAAGAACCGCCTCTATATCTAGCATCTCAGCTATTTTTTCACCCACGCTGTCAGCAAGTTGTCCCATATCGACGTAATGTTCTTCGATCGCATCCATAATCGCTCGGACGTCAGAAGACGGGGTATTGCCTCCTAATGCGGTTCGATTACCATGGCCGTTGAGTACTGGGCTGATTCCAAGTTCTTCAAATATGTTGACCATTTAACGTGTCTCCTACTAGATGGGCTGAATGAGCCATGAATCGTATTCTAGGTGCCTTAACCTGACACGGCAAGCTGCAAAAATACCGATTCTTGTTTTGGTACCACTGATTCCAGATCCAATATTTTTTGGATAGTTCGAGGATGATATGTTCTTTGTTGAAGATGTAAATTGCTACTCAGTATCTTTCTCAGCCTTCCGGGAGATGCTTCGAATTTTAGTGGACACAAACCCTTGAAGTGAATTAACTTCCCTGGTGATAGCTGTGCGGAAATAAGAACTATACTCCCCCATCTTTCTGAATTTTTTATTTTTCTCCCGCACTCTTCGTCTTTGTGAACCTGATTGGAGATTTGATAATTCACGAAGCAAGACCCGTCTTAATTGACGAGCAGCTTCGTCCGGATTATTGTGGGCACCTCCTGGTGGTTCTGGCACAATTCTGTCCGCGATTCCAAGTTCTAGGCAGTCCTGTGCTGTCAGTCTCAGTGATTCTGAAACTTCTTCTGCGCGGTTCTTATCTTGATAGATTAATTCAGCAGCATCTTCTGGTGCAACAGTCGTATATATGGCGTTCTCTTGCATAAACACTCTGTCAGTTATTCCAAAGGCCAAGGCACTCGCATTGCCACCTTCCCCAATTACAACTGAGATCGAAGGTACTTGCGCTGAAGCCATTTTGGAGATTGTGGTAGCTATTGTGTTGCTGAGTCCTCTTTGGTCAGCAGACAGGCTAATGTCAGGTCCCGGAGTGTCGACTAAGCATAAAATGGGGATATTGAATTTGGATGCCATGTGAATGATTCGCTGGGCTTTACGAAAGCCTTCAGGTGTTGTACGCCCGGAATTACCAGGTTCTTTAGAGTTTTCTCGATACCTTTCATTTCCAATAACCATAATTGTTTGGCCGCCGAGTTGCCCGAAGCCGCAAATGGTCGATAAATCGTCACCATTGATTCTGTCACCATGTAGTTCCACGAAATTGGTTAATATCCTTGTTATGTAATCTACAGAAGATGGACGGTCTTGGTGGCGAGACAGTTGGACTGCTTCCCATGCAGGAACTACTTTCAAGTCGCTTGTTTCTGCTGGGATCTTTTGTTTCGAGGTTAATTGATACTGTTGCCCAAGAAGATCTAATATCGTGGCAAGTAGGTCTTTCAATGAGGTTCGGTCAACCACAGCATCCAGCATCCCTTTTACTACCTGAGATTCAGTTGTGAGTGGTCTCGTTGAAGCTTGATCTTTGGATGATTCACTCTGAGTAAATGACGGTGAAAAACCGACCACAGCACCCGGTTCACCAATGATTATGTCAGCCAAGTTAGCAAAACTAGCATAAGCTTGACCAGTTGTCGGATTTGCAAGTACGGATATGAATGGCAAACCAGCTTCGCTGTGTATATTTGATGCCATGACAGTTTTTGCCATTTGCATCAGTGACAAGATGCCTTCTTGTACTCTCGTCCCCCCGCTTGTAACAATCGATACAGTTGGGATTTTAAGTTTTACAGATCTTTCTAAAGCTAGAGATATTTTCTCACCAACCACACAGCCCATAGTCCCGCCCATAAACCCAAAATCGAGCACAATCAGAGATGTCTTAGTTCCACCAATTTCACATATACCAGTCACAACAGCTTCTGTAAGTCCGGTCCTCCTCTGATCTCGAAAAATCCGTTGTTTGTAGGGAATACGAGAAGAAAATGAAAGTGGATCTAAAGACGTGATCGACTGATTTGTTTCGCGGAAGCTTTCAGGGTCTGCCAATGAATTAATGCGTTCTCTTGCCGTCATACTATAGTGAAAATGGCAATTATGACAGACTCTGTACATTGAGTAGCAATCAGAGTTGGTCAGTGATGTACTGCAAACAAGACAGGCCTCTCGCGCCGAGGACCGTTCCAAATTGTCCCGGGTGCTTACGGAGATCAATCTGTTGACAAGATTTCGCACCACCTAAGCACCATCTTTCAATGTTGTTACTGAACAGTAACTTCTTCAGAGGCTTGATTAATTATAACATCACGTGACTTTGATCCGTCGCTGGGTCCAATGATTCCTTTTTCCTCAAGTTGGTCCATGAGTCTGGCTGCCCTGGGATATCCTATTCTTAATCTACGCTGAAGTAGTGAAGTTGACAGTTTGCTGTAACTCCTACCGAGTTCTACAGCCTTGTTTATAAGGACGTCTTCTGCAGTGTCAACTATTTCGACAGATTCTGTTTTGCTTTCAGCTTCCTTGTTCAAAATCCTAAGATTTATAGATGCCATGGGACCTTTTTTTGTTCTTTGCCAAAATGACACCACGTTATCAATCTCAATATCAGATATAAACACATTCTGAATTCGTTTTGGTGTGGAGGCTTCGATTGGCAAATAAAGCATGTCGCCTCGTCCTAGCAAGCGATCAGCTCCAGCCGAGTCAAGAATGGTACGTGAATCTACTTGTGATGATACGGCAAATGCTATTCTACTGGGGAAATTGGCCTTTATAAGCCCAGTTACCACATCTACAGAAGGTCTTTGAGTTGCAATAATTAGATGTATGCCTGTTGCTCTGCCTAGCTGGGCTAGGCGACAGAGGGATTGTTCCACATCAAAAGCGGCAGTCATCATTAAGTCTGCAAGTTCATCAACTGCTACAACAAGATAGGGTAATGGATTTTCCATCTTCTTGTTGTAGAGATCTATGTTTCTAACTCCTGCGTTTTCAAATCTTCGATAGCGATCCATCATCTCTTGTATCAAGCCTTTGAGAATTCCTACTACTTGGTCAGTTTCTACTACTACGGGGCTTAATAAATGAGGTATACCGTTGTATGGTGTTAATTCGACTCGTTTAGGGTCTATAAGAAGTAACCTCATTTCGGCTGGACTTTTTTCCATCAGCAGACAACCGAGAATTGCGTTAATGCAAACGCTTTTGCCGCTTCCGGTGGCCCCCGCGATCAAAAGATGAGGCATTTTGGCAAGATCTGCGACAACAGTTTCTCCACCGCTGCCTTTTCCAAGAGCTATGGGAAGTGCTGCCTTGGAACGAAGCTTCAAGAAGCTATCACTTTCCATAACAGATCTTTCAGCCACTAGACTTGGATTGGGATTTGGTACTTCAATACCCACTTGAGATGTTCCCATTGCAGGAGTCTCTATGCGAATACTTGGAGTCTTTAATGCCAGTGCCAGATCTTTTTCACGAGAGAGAATACTGTCGACCTTAACCCGAGTTTTCGTTTCCTGCTTTATGATGATCTGCTTCCCTTCATTGTCGATCATCGGGTTACCAGAATCATCTACCTTTTTCACCTGTTTTGTTCGACGTACCCATCCGGGTATAAGTCCATACATTGTCACAGTTGGCCCGGGACGGATGTCTCCTATTTCAACCTCGACTCCATATTCTGTCAATGTCTTAACAATAATTTCAGCAGTCTCTTCAACCTGATGTTTTGATATACCAGTTTCTGAAGCTGATTCAAGCAATTCCATACTAGGATTGTCCCATTCGAACACTTCAGATTGTTGGTTGGTTTTCAGATTGGAATCGTTGTTGGTCTCTTGTGTTTGATTATTTTCAACCAATCCTGGTTCCAATTGGTCATCCGTATTCCAAAATTTGTTGAATTTGCCAGGTATTGGGGTTTGTGGTGTTGTCTGATCTACCAGATTTTTGAACTCCTCAGTGTCACTGTTTTCAATGGATGAGCGTTCTGTCTCTTGATAGATGACATCAGATTCAATGTCATCTATTTCATGCTCTAAAATTTTCTCAGAGCTGGTTAATAAAGATTGTGGCTGTAACTTTACAGAGGTTGTATCTATCAAACTGTCAGAAGCTGCGGTTGTAGATAATACTGGAGAGATGGCAACATTCCTAATTTCAGAACCCTCAATGACGCTTTGTGCAGATACAACATAGTCCTGTTTTGTTCGCATACTTTTTTTAGCTAGCCATCCTAAGGCAAGAATTAACACAACGTATGAGTATATGAGAACTCTTCGCATCGACAGTAATGTTGTTTTAGCCAGAGCAGGACTACATATTGAGCAGCTAGTTATCGATAGTGCAGCAAGGGTCAAAGACGCAAAATACCAATCATTTCCGATTATCGCTGATCCAATATTTCCTCCCAGTGATACTTCACCGTATAGAGTGAATTCACTAAGGAAACCGTTGTATACATCGAAAAATCCCATCACCCCAATCGAAACTCCTATGAATCCAAATGAAGCTATCCACAGATTTGCCGGCCTTAACCATGATCGACGCAACCAAAAGACCATAATGACTGATGAAATCCAAAGACTTACAGGTGCTACACCAAATCCCAAGGAGGACAAAACGGACTTTTTGGCAAGGTTTATTTCTTTGATAAATACAAATCCCACCACTGATATAGTTACAATGAGGAGACTTGCCAGTATTATCTTGACGGAGGTTCTTGTTTTGAAAAGTGAACCAAGACCATTCCCGATGATGTAATTGTTTAGATTCATTTTATCCAACTATCCCTATGTTAGAGTGCAAAATAAAAGTTTTTGGATTTCAGGATCTCGTCCAGATTGTGGAATATTCTTTAAGGACTGGAGTCACTTATTTTTCGTGGTCGGTGAACTAGTCATAGGTACTTCCATGACCATAGGCTCGGATATCCTCTATTTACATGAACCTGATGACTGATGAGGATTGATGCTACGAGCGTTGTATGATAGCCACAACTTTCGGATTTAAACGAGTTTCTTGATAGATGAATTCGGATACGACCCTCTCAACACCGACTTTAATCTCGTATGAATTCTGTTCCATTATTTCGTTTGATTCTAGGTATGCGGAGACCAATTTAGCAGCGTTTTCGAACTTTTCTTGTACTTCTTCAATTTCCAAAAAACCGTATGAAGATAAAGATGGCATGCCAATTACAGTATTGTTTGTACGTTCGAGAAATATTGCCACGCTGATAATTCCCTGTTTGCCCAGCAGGTGACGTTCATGCAAAATTGGATTGTTGCCCTCCCAGAATCGCTTGCCGTCAACGAGTACATGATTGGATGGTACCGCTCCAATAATTTCTCCAAATTCATCGTGTATTTCAAGAACTTCTCCGTCCTCTAGTACAAATATGTTTTCAGCAGATACCCCCACCGATTCTGCAATCGCAGCATGGGCAGTTAAATGCCTATACTCGCCATGGATCGGAACGAAGAATTTTGGTTTCAATAGGGTTAAGACCATCTTAAGTTCCTCTTGACTAGCATGACCGTGGACATGTACTAGAGCTACGCGACTATATAATACGGTGGCTCCTTTTCTGAAAAGATTGTCTATGGTTCTCGCAACAAGCGTCTCATTCCCTGGAATTGGTGAGGCAGATATGATAACAGTGTCACCGTCAATAACACTGATATCAGAGTGTTGGCCATTAGCGATTCTTACAAGGGCAGAAGTTGGTTCGCCTTGGCTACCCGTAGCTACAATGATTATTTCATCATTCGGGAGTTTAGAACTTTCTTTCAGAGAGATCAGGATATTGTCTGAGTCAGAAAGGTACCCCATTTTCAATGCCATACTGACATTGTTGTTCATGCTTCGGCCAACCACGGCCACTTTCCGACCATGTTTCGCAGCAGTTGTAAGGATCTGCTGGATACGGGAAATTAGAGACGCGAAAGTTGCTATCATTACACGTCCTGATGCTTGCCCGATAGCGTTATCCAGGGCCTCACCCACAATACTTTCTGATTCCGTATAGCCTTTGAGTTCAGCGTAAGTTGAGTCTGATAATAGGAGAATTACTCCTTCCGATGCCAGACGAGACAGCACAGAAAAATCCGTAGATTTGCCGTCCACAGGTGTATGGTCTATTTTGAAATCCCCAGTATGAATAATGTGTCCCAATTTAGTGCCCAGCGCTATTCCCATAGCATCAGGAATGGAGTGAGTAACCCGGAAAAATTCAACCTTGAACTTGCCTATCTTGAATGGAGAATTAGGTTCCACAACGGTGAGATGTGCCTGTTGCAGAAGTCCGCGATCGCGTAACTTAACAGTGATAAGTCCATGTGTTAAACGGGAAGCATAAATAGGTACGTTGAATTCATTGACGAAATATGGGATTGCTCCAATGTGATCCTCATGGCCATGGGTAATCATCATTGCCACAATTTTATCACTGTTATCGCGAAGATAAGAGAAATCAGGGATTGCGAAATCAATCCCAGAGGGCATATTTTGATCAGCAAAGAGCACTCCTGCGTCAATGATTACTATTTCGTTTGAATACTCAATAGCCATCATATTGCGTCCTATGTCGCCTAGGCCGCCCAGAGGTATGATTTTTATTGCGGAGTTAGTCAAAAGTGGTTACTCAAATAATCCTAGTTGTCGAATTTCATCGTCTGGTTCTACTTTGCTCGCATCTATATCTACTATAGCTTCAACAATTGAGGGAAGTCTATTGAAATCATCTTCAAGCAATGGTCTCAGTTTTGGATTGTGGAGAGCTGCGGCCGGATGATACATGGGATAAAGTAGCCGTTGGTTCCAAGGTCGAGGCTTTCCTCGTGCTTTCGATATAGCTTCTCCCGGGAAAAATTTTGTAAAAGAGTGGCGCCCAAGTGTCACAAGTACTTTAGGGTCAATCATTTGTATTTGCTGGTCCAGAAACGGACGGCAAGATTCTATTTCCACTGGTAAAGGATCTCTGTTATTAGGTGGGCGGCATTTGACCATATTGGTGATGTAGACATCTTCCCTTTTAAGAGAAATCGAGGCTAGCAGTTCATCCAGTAATTTACCGGCCTGTCCAACGAATGGTCTTCCGTCACGGTCTTCATAGAAGCCTGGTCCTTCGCCTATGAATACCAAATCGGCTCTGGTTGAACCTTCTCCCGGTACCGCATTACTTCTTGTCTGGGATAAGGAGCAGTTGATGCAATTACGAATTTGATATCCGAGTTCGTCTAAACTTAGCATGAAAGCCATTTTAAGGATTTTAGAAATTATAAAAGGGTGCTTAGAACTTTGATCGTAGCAGACGCTTCTTGAAGCCGTCAATCTAGCAATGGATTCACCAGAAATAGTTATTTGGTGATGTTTTTGGTTTTTCGAGGGCCTGTGAAAAAGCACAAAGAGCCAATAACAGTTCCAGCTCCGGCAATGCCGAACGTGGATGCTGTTGTCAATAAACCTGCTACAGGACCCAGTAATAATGATCCGCCCGACCCGCCTATATCCCAACCTGATTGTAGTGTTGCTAGTGCAGCACTACGTTGGTGCCGTGGGACTCGATCAATTGTGAATGACTGCATTGCGGGCTGAATCATTCCAAATCCACCGCCAGTGGCGAATGCTGCAAGTAAGAAGACAAATTGATTGTGAGACATCATTAATATAAACATCCCTAATGATGTTGCAATCAGGCCAGGAATGATTAATGCTGAACGACCTAATTTATCTGCGGCACGCCCTGAAATAAGCATGGCGAATATAGTAATAATAGAGTGAACAGTGAAGAATAATCCTGGATTGCCAAGACCACGTTCTGAAGCCAGTATTGGTAAGAATGTGTGTACTGGTGCGGTCGTAAATGTATAACTTGTGAAGATCAATGTTGGGAAAATCGCACCCTTGGCTATGAATGGAGCGCTGTACTTCGAATTTTCATTAGTTATAAAAGTTGTGCGTTCTTGTGATATACGTAAAGCCATACACATACTTAATAATGAGCATAGCGTACAGTACAGAAAACCGTAAGAATAGGAATAGTTTTCGATTAACCAGAAACTTACAAGCGGTGCATACAGACCAGATAAGGCGACTGCATTACCGTGATAACTGAGTGCTTCGGCCCTGCGGGTTGTCTGGGATAGATTGGCCACCATTGTAACAGTCGCGACGGGGGTCATGGCCATTCCGATTCCTTGGAATATTCGAACAGGTATCATTGCGAAGGTGTCAAGTGGAATGAGGAAAGCACTGCTTGCGGTGGCGAATATCAATGATCCAATAATTGCCACTTTTTTTGGACCTAATCGATAAATCCACTTACCTGCGAGTTGTCTTACCATAAGAGATACGGTCCCAAATGCCCCAACTACTAACCCAATGTGCCATTCCGAACCTCCGCGTTGAATAATGTAAAGTGGGAGCATAGTAAAGAGAGATGTGTAACTAGCAAACAGAAAATGTGATGTTAGTAAGGTCAAGACGTAATCTGAGGTCCAGAGTGAAGCGGGCTGATGCTCTTTAGACGATTGGCTCAATTGATATGGCCATTACGTTTGCAGGTACTCAGTGGATGACGATGTTTAAACATTTTCAAATTCTATCTGGGAGAAAATTTGTGTCAAGGTTATCTTGAACAATACAAGATAAAGTTTGTGAACTGGAACGTATTGAATTAGAATCACCTTGTCCTCCAATAGTGATCATCTCAATATTAATATTCTAGGCGCTACTCTGAATAATTTATTAAACCACCTGACTGTCAGAGAAACTGCATCCAAATGAAGGGTTTATCTTCTTTATTAGATTCATTCTCGATTCCTGGGTTTCGCTGGATGTGGTTCGGGTCTTTTACTTCGTATTTGTCTATGAGTATGCAGATGACTACCAGAGCATGGCTTGTAATGCAGATCACAACAGATTCCCCTATGGCATTGGCTTGGACGATGGTTTCTTTTGCATTCCCATTAACATTTGTGTCATTGATAGCAGGTGCTTTAGCAGATCGGATGCCCAGAAGGACAATAGTGATAGTGACTCAGACTGGAAATGTGTCGATGGCGATTTTGATTGGGATATTGGATATGATTGGGATTGTATCTCTTTTGTACCTTATATTGATAGGATTGGCTAGTGGTTCCCTAATGGCGCTAAATATGCCTAGTAGACAGGCTATGATTTCTGAAATTGTCCCTGAAAATAAATTGATGAATGCTATCGCTCTTAACAATGCAGCCATGAATATTACAGGTATGATTGGTCCTGCTGTGGCTGGATTCTTAATAGTGTTCTTTGAAAAATTCTACGATTCAGGTACTCATGGTGTCTTCTTCGTTATCGGAGCAACCTATGCTTTTTCAGCTATTTCGGCCGCAATGGTTAATGCTGGCCGGCGCCCTTCCGCCAATTCAGGAAATAGCGTATTAACAGATATAACTGCAGGACTATTGTACGCGAAAGATAATCTTGTATTAAGAAAAGTGGTGATTTTGGTTTTTCTTACTGTGATAACTGGCACAGCTTATTGGCCATTGATGCCAGCATGGGCAAGAGAAGTACTTGATGTAGGTGCTGATGGTTTGGGGATACTCAACTCTGCAACTGGATTAGGGTCATTGGTGGGGAGTCTGGCGCTGGCATCAGTATTAGGCGCAAAAAATCGAGGTTTTTTACTTCAAGGTACGTGTGTTTGTTGGGGTATAGTGATTGCCGTTTTCGCCCAAACGACAGTATTTGCACAGGCCATGCCGCTGCTGGTTATGATGGGGGTCTTCAGTGCGATGTTCATGTCCCTAAATATGACTTTGCTGCAAACTTATTCTGATCCTGAGATGAGAGGTAGAGTAGTGGGGTTGGGAATGATGTCTTGGGGCTTGATGCCTATAGGAGCGATTCCTTTTGCATGGATAGCGTCGATGTTTGGCACATCTGCGGCATTAACTTTTAGCGGTGTTTTACTAGCTGTTGCTGCAATTGTGTTCTGGTTGATTTATCCTGAGTTCAGGAGAGTTCAATAACATATGCCAGAAGAGAGATCCATATATGTCGAGGTTGAAGAGAATGATAACTGTGAATACATGCCCATGCTTGTTTATGAAGGTCACAGACAGCCGGTTCAAGTAAGTAAAATAATCATTGATGATCCTGGGCGGCCCGAAGGGATTTGCGACGTTACGGGATGGAGTAGTGAAGGCGGAGGAACTCCATGCATTGCGTTTTATGTACCTGTGTCAGATTCGGGCCAGGCCATTGCACATCTGGTTTATGGTGGTGACTGGGGGATAAGGATGAAACCGGAGAATGTAACTGAGCCATGGGATGTTTCTAGTTCTCTCCAATGGGGAGAGCCATACCTTGTTCTGCTGGACAAAAACTCGATAATAGAGGCTGATTAACAAGACCAGATCTAACCTAAACTTAGGCCGTTCGAGTTATTTTTTTATGGATAGCAGGCAAAAGTAACACGACTATTAACATTGTAGTAAGGCCTAGAATTGAATTGAATCTAATTGCGAATAGGGAGTCTGTAGAGGTAGCAATTGCACCGATCATCAATGAGCCTAGTGGACCTGAACCTATTGCTAATGTAATGACCCCTAGGGTTTTGCCACGCATTTCTTCTGTTGAAACCAACATGATAATTGTTGACTGCATTGTTGAGAAACCACCAATGCCAATTCCCAAAATTATCAGAATTGGTAATGATGTTATATACCATGGGGATAATGAGAACCAAAAAAGAGCAAATAATGCTAGCGCCGAACCTCCGACAAATATCCTGCCGTGGTATTGAAGCCGATGAAAAGAAGCAACCAAGATACCTCCTGACAGCGCTCCTAATCCTTCAGCTGACATTAAAAGTCCCATTAAACCGGGACCTACTCCGAGTTCATCACGTGCAATTACCGGGATCATTTGACCGTAAGGGAAAAGAAGGAAATTCATTATGATTGTAATCAATATTACCGCCAGGATTACGGTGTTTCTTTGAGCGTATCTGAAGGTTTTGGCAAGCTCGCCCAAAATCCCGGTGTCGGTGGTATCTGAGATTGTTTTTTTATGCTTCAGGATAGATGGATCAGTGTTCATATTTAGTATTACTAAGACCACCACAGCAGTTAATTGAGCAATGCTGGCGAAAATATATCCACCTGTTAGGCTGACCAGAGCTATCAAACCACCGGCTATTGCTGGCCCAGCCATACGGCTCATTTGCATTCCTACGCTATCCAGAGCAACTCCGTTAGTCACCCATCTTCTTCCAACGAGGTCAAGAATGAGTGATCTCCTAGCTGGATTGTCGATGGCCCACCCAGCTCCAATGACTGCGGAAATTATGTAAGCATGCCAAAACTGTTGTTTTTCAAAAACCAGAAGGAATACCATTGTCAGGGTGGCAACCAAAGTAATAGTTTGTGTGGAAACCAATAATTTAGCTCTGTCCAATTTATCTGCAAGCATTCCTCCGATAAGTCCAAGGATTATTAATGGGGCGCTTGCGAAGAAACCTGTCAGAGCTACCAACCATGGAGAATCAGTGAGCTCTAATACCATCCAACCTAGCATTGTCATTTGCATCCATCGAGAGGTATATGCTAGGAAATTACCAGTCCATAGGAGCCTGTATGGTCGGATTTGGAATGCGTGAAAAGTGTTTTGCCATCCAAGTTCGGTTGAATGGGTTTTGTTTTCGGATTTCATGACCTAGGTAATTCTCGCATTCTTACTATAGTTTCCTCAGTTATACAAATACTTATGATATCCGATTAACTGCAAACTTCTATGCTACTATACTGGTCAGTCATACGGTATTGAAGGAGCACTAGATGATTGATGTATATGAAGTCATGAAGACAATTTTGCCTTATAGAAATGATGACCTGGTTGTCCCTACCGAAATGGCTGTGAGTGCGTGGGCTGATGTTACTGAAAATCCAGAGTTGGACGTACCTAATCCAGCCATGGGAAAGGGATCATCAATTGGGCTAGGTTTGGCACTCGCTTGTCCTGACAGGAGAGTTATTGTTTGGGATGGTGACGGTGGTCTTCTTATGAATTTGGGTAGTCTAATCACGATAGCTGATCAGGCGCCGAAGAACCTCTATCACATTGTTTTGGATAACGAAATGTATGCAACTACTGGAGGTCAACCTGTTCCTAATGCAGGTGAATTCAGTTTCGCACGGATTGCTATGGAATGCGGATATCCAAAGGTTTATGAATTTACGGATATTGATTCCTGGTGTGCTCAAATGAGTAACATATTGTTTGAAGATGGCCCAGTGATGGTAGTATTCAAATCTTTGCCATTGATGCCAGACTGGTCAAAATCGCGAAGAAGAGAGATAAAATCCAGCGCGTGGATTGCACATAATTCAATAGATTAATCAACTTATCCGAGAATGACATGCCTGTAATGCGAGAAAGATTTTATTTCAGTTAACTGGATTGATTTGAGGCTCTTTGTGTACTATTCAATTTTTAATTTCAAGGGCATGGAGTAATACCAGTGTTTGTAGTTGGTACAGCAGGTCATGTGGATCATGGTAAATCAACTCTGCTAGAGGCCATTACAGGTATAGACCCCGACCGTCTTAAAGTGGAGAAAGAGCGTGGGATGACGGTTGATCTAGGATTCGCCTGGCTTAAACTCCCAGATGGTAACGTGGTTAGCGTCGTAGATGTTCCTGGTCATGAGAAATTTGTCAATAATATGCTGGCAGGTGTGGGTGGGGTCGACCTTGCTTTAATTATCGTTGCAGCCGACGAATCAGTGATGCCGCAAACTCGTGAACATCTTGCTATTTTGGACATTCTCCAGGTTACAAAAGGCATAGTTGTTATAACCAAAAGTGATCTGGTTGAACCGGACTGGATTGACCTAGTAAAAACAGATGTCGAAGATTTAATTCATGGGACTGTTTTGCAGGGTGCTCCAATATGTACAGTTTCTGCGTTGACTGGGGATGGCCTGAATGAATTGATTGATCAGATATGGATGATTCTTAGAAACACTCCAGAAAAAAGAGATGTTGGGCGCGGGAGATTACCAATAGATCGTTCTTTTACTATGTCCGGATTCGGGACAGTGGTCACTGGAACTTTGCTGGATGGGTATTTAGAAACAGGTGATGAAGCGGAGCTTGTATTGGCAGGCAAGTCAACCCGTATCAGAAATTTGCAGACTCATAGGCAAAACCTGGAAATAGCATCTCCCGGTACCAGAGTTGCAGCAAACTTAGCAGGATTGTCTCAGAAAGACATAGTCAGGGGAGATGTTTTGGCTAGACCCGGTTGGATGACACCAACTATGGCAATCGATGTCAGACTCAAAATCCTAGCTGATATTTCGAAGCCCTTGAAACATAATATGTTTGTGACTGTTCATACTGGAAGCAACGAAACAATAGCTAAACTGAGGTTATTGGAGGCTAACAGTCAGGCAGATCCAGGTACTAAATGTTGGGCTCAGCTTAAACTTGAATCACCGATAGCAGTTGTAAAAGGCGATTATTTCGTAATCAGATCTAACCAGTCGACTCTAGGCGGAGGTAATGTTGTCGAAATTGATGTTAAGCGCCATCGACGTGGGCATGCCCAAACATTAGACAGACTTTCAATGATGGAACAGGGTTCAGAAAGAAACCTGATATTGGCAACTATTCAAACCGATGAGCCCACTGAATTCAGGAATATAGTGAACAAAGCTAACTTGAGTGTAGAACAGGCTAAACACGAACTTGACCAAATGGCTGTTGACCAACAAGTGGTGTTGGTCAACGATACTTTAATGGATGGATCACTGATCTATACTGCTGATGGATGGGCTGAAGTTCTTGATAATACAGTTAGTTACTTAAACATGTACCACAAAGAACATCCTCTACGTAGGGGCGCTCCTAAGGAAGAGCTTAGAAGTAGGCTAGGAATGCCGATATCGTTATTCACAAACGTTTTGAAGAAATTGTGTGATTCACATATAGTTTCCGACCAAGGCTCTTTAACTATGAAATTTGGATATCAACCTGAGTTGAGCGAAGTTGAGAAATCAGCCGGAAATGCGTATGTTGAAGCTCTGGAAAACACACCATATTCACCCCCTACAGACCATCCCATCGAGCCAGATTTGCTAGGAGTACTGATATTTGAAGGGAAAGTCGTTAAGGTGGGTGACAATATTGTTTTTGCCTCATCTGCGTTCATGGACATGACTGATAAGATAAAGTTATGGCTAGAAGAAAATGGTGAAATCACAGTAGCTGATGTAAGAGATATGTTTGGGACTAGTCGTAAATATGCTCTTGCTTTAATGGATTACCTAGACCAGGAACATGTTACCCGCAGGATAGGGGATTCTAGGGTGCTACGTTAAAAAATTTGATGGAAGGAGGTTGATAATGACAAGAGATAAAGATTTTCAGCCTTTTGAAATCGAATTACAACCTGGGTATTTATCAGTATCAAATTTCTCTTCTCTATTACGAGTATTTCAAGTGACCATGCGGGAGGTTAGTCGTAATGTTGATGGGTTGTCTACAATCATATCCGACCATCAGAATCCCGTGCTCCGCGTAGAAGCTGACCAAACTGGTCGCTTATTGACATTAAAATTCTGTTTTTTTGATGGGGAGCGGTCAACATATCTCAGCGCATTATCACATCAGGCCTTCCAGTTGTTCTTTGATGAATTTGGTGAATACATAAAAAAATTACCGCAACGTGGCTTGTGGGGTGAATCTGTTGCTGGTCCTCAGGGAATCAATGACGAATCTGAAGTAGTAAAAAGGCTTGATCAACTTCGTGTTGAGTTAAGGAGATTAGGTAAGGCACAATTGCGCTATCAAAACAGAAGGATCTTTTTTGAAGGCGATCGAATGGAGTTAGTGTAAGTTGGCCCTAGATCTGGGTGATACGTCCCTGCAAATAGAACGGATGATTTCTGAATTAAAATCTCGTGCAAAAGATCGCATGGACAGGTTAGAAATAACCCTCAAAGAAATGTACTCCTTTGACGTAGATTTTTATCAAAAAAAATTTAATTTAAGCAAGGATACTTTCCAATGGACGGTGCCCATGTTGAAAGATAGTCCTTCATCCGTGTTTTCAGTAACGAAAACGCCTGAAGAGTATCGTGTTTTGGCTACCGATGGCTCCGACATTGAGACGGATAGACATATTCCAGCTAGATGCTATTTGATAAATATAGGATTAGCGTCAATTACCTACGGGATTCAGTCCAATGCTGTGTTGGAAAATAAGGCTAGCCTATATGCTGCCGATGAAGACCTTGTAGTAAAAGATCCGAGCTCACCTTTTCGGCAGGTTTATGTGGAAGGCGCTATTCTTGCCGCTAAAAGGATGGTAGAAGAAGCTAGGACGCTTGCAGAGCTGTCGAGACAACAGGTCACAGATCTA
>CEUS01115737.1_pt1 | contig 30717 bp, 22 predicted proteins | sample 427031 | NCBI WGS metagenome assembly CEUS01 (sample SAMEA2622837, study PRJEB7988) | marine metagenome | biome: marine biome (ENVO:00000447); feature: marine epipelagic mixed layer (ENVO:xxxxxxxxx); material: "saline water (ENVO:00002010), including plankton (ENVO:xxxxxxxx)" | depth 140 m | reverse complement strand
TATATAGGATCTTTAGATCATAAAATGTATGCATTAGATAAAAATACTGGTGAAGAACTATGGTCTTTTGAAACGAATGGCGGAATAGTTACTGCAGGACTAATTGAGGGAAATGATCTTTATTTTGGTTCTTTGGATGCTGTTTTTTATTCTTTAGACAAAAACACAGGAGAATTACAAGATAAATATGAAGAAGCCTCTGGATGGTATTGGTCGGACCCTATATTAGATGAAAAAGAAAACACAATATTTATTGCAGTATTAGATGGTCGAGTACATGCGATTGGTTACGATAAAGGTCGTTTTTCCAGTAAGTGGATTGCTGAACTAGAATATAAAATTGTTTCACAATTAAGTCTTGTGGATAGCTGGATTGCAGTTGCTTCAGAAGATGGCTCTGTAGTGATGGTTAAAAAAGATAATGGTAAGAGTTCACGTCGGTGTCGGCTTAATTCAGAAGTTCGTGCAGGAATTTACCATTATGATGGTGTTTTATATGTCGGTGCATATGATCATTCAGTAAGAGCTCTTAGGGTATTGGGACACAAAGAAAAACCAGATGGCAGATTTCAAGAAGTATGGACATATTTTACGAATAGAGATTATACACAAGCATTTGATGAACATCCTCCTGCTTGTTAACGATTAAAGGAATAGAAATTGGAATTACTAGGTATAGTTTGGAATGAAGTAATCATAAGACCTATGGTTAATGTTCTTATGATTTTTTATTATTTCTTTGCTATGAATATGGGTTGGAGCATCATCATTTTCACATTATTAATGAAAATTGTGATGATTCCACTAACTCTTAAACAGGGTCGTCAAATGAAAGCTATGGCTGCCGTACAGCCAAAAATACTACAATTACAAGAACGATATAAAGATGATAAAGCTAAGGTACAACAAGAAACACTTAAGATGTACAGGCAATCTGGAGTTAATCCCGTAGGGTGTTTAGGACCAATGATTTTGCAGATGCCAATATTTATTGGGTTATTTTGGGCTTTAAGAGGATTATTGGCAAAAACCCCAGAAGGATTAGTTAAGTTGTCGGATTTAGTTTACGCGTCTATACCATATGCTAATTTTGTTGTACCAGTTGATAGTCAGTTTTTTTGGATGGATCTAGGTAAAATTGCTAGCCAAAATACACTTCCTTTTTTGATGCCAGTACTCGTAGGAGTGTCGACATGGTTAATGCAAAAAATGTCTACTACTCCAGTAACGACCCCCCAATCAGCTTCAACAAACCGTATGATGCTTTGGATGATGCCAATTATGTTTGGCTATTTTACGTTAAATTTTGAAACGGGGTTAGCTTTGTATTGGGTTATGTCTAATATTGCAGGAATCATTATTCAAGGATTTATAACTGGATGGAAACCGCTATATTCTGTTTTACAGATTTTAAGAATTACAAAATTTACAGATTCTGAAGAAAAAATTGAATCTCATAATAACGAATTTATAGATGACGAGGAGTTACAATCAGATGAAAAAACAACAAATAGAGATAGAGGCGAAGAATATCGAAGAAGCCGTCGAGATCGCAGTAAAAGAACTGGACGTGGAGAGACACGACGTAGAAATAAACGTAATTCGTAGTCCTAAAAGTGGGATTTTAGGTATTGGAAATGTTCCAGCAAAAGTTAGAGTTAGCGTTATACAAGACCCTTCTGACATTGGTCGTGTAGGTGCTCAGATTATTGAAAATTTAATTCAAAAAATGGGAGTAAATGCTTCTGTTAGCTTAACAACAAATAACCATAAAGATAATATTGTTTTTGAATTAACGGGCGATGATGCAGGAGTATTGATTGGTAGAAGGGGCGAAACACTTAATGCGTTGAGATTATTAACTAACACCATGATTTCGAGAGAGTTTAATAAAAGAATATCAGTTACTATGGATGTTGATGGTTATCAGTTCCGTCGCGATAAATCTTTAGAAAGATTGGCAAAAAATATTGCTCAAAAAGTCATAGGTAACAATAAAGCTTTTGAACTTGAACCAATGTCTCCTGCAGAAAGACGAGTTGTACATGCAAGTTTAACTAATAACAAGAAAGTTACTACGATCAGTAAAGGAAATGGATTTGATCGGCATGTTGTTATAAAACCCGTATAGATAAGAAAAATTTTCTAGTTAATCTATACGTTCAAATTGAGTGTAAGGATGTAATATTTCTGGTATTAGTACGGCTCCGTCTTCTGTTTGGCCGTTTTCTAGGATTGCTATAATTAACCTTGGTAGAGATAGACCAGAACCATTAATAGTATGAACAAATTCAGTTTTGTTTGTTTCTTTATTTCTAAAGCGAATATTGGATCGTATTGATTGAAAATCTTTACAGTTTGAGCATGAACTAATTTCAAGCCACTCTTCACTGCCAGATGCCCATATTTCGATATCATAACTAATACTAGAGGCAAATCCTAAATCTCCAGCACACATTTGGATTGTTCTATAGGGGATGTTAAGTAATTTGCATATTTCTTGGGCATGTGAAAGGAGACGCATTAGTTCTATTTCAGAATTTTCCGGTTTTACAAATTTATACATTTCTACTTTTTCAAATTGGTGCACTCTTTTGATGCCTCGAGTATCTTTTCCTGCATTTGCTTTTTCCCTTCTAAAACAAGGCGTATGTGCTACAAAGTTTAGTGGTAATTGTTTTTGGTCAAGAATTTCATCTCTATATAAGTTTGTAATTGGAACTTCTGCCGTAGGAATTAGCCAGAGATCATCTTCTGTGTCGTGATACATATTATCATTGAATTTAGGTAGCTGACCGCTACCTAGTGCAGTTTGACGATTGACTAAGTATGGTAGATATAGGTCTTGGTAGCCATTAGAAGTGTGTATATCAATCATCCATGATATTAAAGCTCTTTGTAATTTTGCTCCTTTGCCTTTTAGTATATAGAAACGAGAAGCTGATAATTTTGTCCCTCTTTCAAAATCTATTATGTCTAAGTTTTTAGCTAAATCCCAATGAGGAGATGGAGTAAATTTAAATTTTTGTGGAGATCCATGAGTTTCAATCAATTTATTGCTCGACTCATCACTTCCATCCGGAACCTGAGTATCCGGAATATTGGGGATAGCTAGTAGAAAATCATCTAATTTTTTTGTTGTATCACGGATTATGGTGTCTAGATTTTTAATATCTTGGCCTATTTGTTTCATTTGTTTAATTATCTCTGGTGAAGTTTTTTTTGATAATCCTATGTCATGACTTACTTTGTTACGATGTGCTCTTAAGTCAGAAGCTTTAGATAAAGCGGCTCTTTTGGCTCTGTCAATTTCAAGGATTTGTTCTATGGGGATGGTTTCGCCTCTACGTAAACAGGCATTTTTAACATACTCTGGGTTTTTTCGTATTAAATTAATATCTATCATTAATGTTTACTCTGTTAATATATATTCATACATATGGGAAATTATTTTATATGAACTTATGATTTATTGAAATAATGAAATTACATTCTTAATATCCAAATCCTAAAATAATTTTTGTAACACTGCAATAGTACTCATGACAATTGCTGAGACATTAGTTATATTAACGGTTTCAAATCCTTACTAAATAAAGGAGTTTACAATTTTATGATTATTGATTTTCATACACATATATTTTCTCCTGAAGTAATCAAAGGGCGAGAGTTTTTTATTAAAAAAGATCTTGCATTTTCTAATTTATACGGAACAGGAAATGCTAAAATGATTGCTGCTCCTGATTTAATTCAAGAAATGGATTTATCTGGAATTGATGTTTCAGTAGTGATGGGTATAGGTTGGTCAGATTATCAATTAGCTCATGATATGAATGATTATATAAGTGAATCTGTTTTACAATACCCAGACAGACTAATTGGGTTTGGTAGCATTAATCCTTGTTGGGGGGAATTAGCTGTTTATGAAATGGAGAGATGTCAATCTATAGGGTTAAAAGGATTGGGAGAATTGCATCCTCATTTACAAAATTTTAGATTGGATAATTATAAAATAATGCTACCGATAGTAGAAACGGTACAAAAGTTAGATTGGATAATTACAACACATTCTTCAGAGCCTGTTGGGCATTTGTACGACGGAAAAGGGGATACATATCCCCAACAACTAGCTAAATTTATTGAAATGTTTCAAGAAGTTAAAATTATACTTGCACATTGGGGCGGAGGCTTACCATTCTATGCATTAATGCCAGAGATTATGACGATTTTAAATAATGTTTATTTTGATATAGCCGCCTCTCCTTTCTTGTATTCTAAATCGATTCTTCCAGTTGTTGTAAAGCTGGTTGGTGCTCACAAAATATTACTAGCTAGTGATTTTCCATTACTCAGAATGAAAAAACTATTAGAGTTAGTACAGAATAGCGATATTTTAGATCAAGAAAAAAAAGAAATTTGTGGAGAAAATGCAGCTAAATTACTTGGAATTTGATTATGGCCTGCGATATTTTGTTGCCGTCAAACCTTCTAAAAACAATTTATTTTATGATCTTTTAGAGGAATATGTTTTTCAAAAGGTTTGAGTTAGCTAAATTCAGAATGAAGTTGTTTCATCGTGATAGAAAATGGTATACTTTTTTTTTAAATTTGGTTTAATTTTTGAGTAAGGAGAGTTAATGTGGTGAATGATACTTGGCCAGAATGTTTAGCTTGTTCTGAAGAAAGTAAGCAGGGTAAATTATTGCCGTTATCAGATTTTGGGGGACAAGGTGCTCCTGTTCATTATAAAGCATGGGTCTGTAGTAGACCAGGATGTGGATTTAATTTAAAGATACGAAATGGGGACGTCTATGTTAATGAACCTGTTTCTAGTGGTTCTACACATTCTCCTCGGATAAGGTGAAAATATTAAATTAGATTGTAAGGAATGTTACCATCTAATTTTTACAAGATTTACTGTTTTTGGAATCGTAAAAGATACAAATAATCCCATATAATCTAGAAGAGAGGTTCTTTGATGGATGTAATTATATGGTTTTTCCTTTTAGAGGTAATTGGGATTATTTCAGTTCCTATAATGTACAACCTTTGTACTGGTCTTAAGGATCGTGGTTATAGTTTTTCCAAAGTTTTTGGTTGTATTATTTTTGCTTATGTTTTATGGATAGTAAGTATTTTCAATATTTTCCCAATTGTTTTTTTTACTTGTCTATGTTTCCTTCTGTTGTTTGCTGGTTTTTCTTTCTTAATATTATGGAAATCATATAAAGAAATCATAAAACATTTACGTATACACTGGAAAATGTTTTTAATTATGGAATTTCTTTTTGCGTTTGTCTTTATTATATTTTTATTTTATAGAGGTTGGGATTCGGGTATCAATCATACAGAACAATTGATGGATTTCATGTATTTTAATGCAAGTCTTACGACTCAAGCAGGTACCCCTAAAGATCTGTGGTTAAGTGGACATAGTGTTGCATATTACTATTTTGGTTATTGGGTTATGGCTATTTTAGCTAAAACATCTAATGTGGTAGCAGGAGTTTCATATAATTTGAGTTTAGTTACTATTCCTGCATTATCTGCTGTAGGAGTATACGGTCTAGCGTATAACTTGGCATATGATGTTTCAAAGAAGGGGTTGACAGTTTTCTTCGGATTGTTTTCATCATATTGTTTAGTTTTTTTGGCTAATATCGTAGGCTTTTTTGAGTTTTTATGGGCAAATGGCATTGGTTCAGAAAAATTTTGGTCATGGATTGGTATTACAGGGTTAAGTGGAGAAAGCACTGTGCAAACTACTACTTGGTATCCGGAGGGATTTTGGTGGTGGTGGAGATCTTCGAGAGTAATTAGCTCTACGGTGGATCAACAGCAAGTGGATGTAACTATTAATGAATTTCCTTTCTTTAGTTTTATGTTAGGTGATCTTCACCCACATGTTATAGCGATTCCTGTGTTCTTAATGTTTTTAGGATTTTGTTTAAATATTTTATGGGCAGGTGTTGGAGATAAAAGAAAATATATAGTGGGATTTATTGTCATTGGTTTTATTTCTGGGGTTCTTTTTTCTATTAATCCCTGGTTAATTCCCCCTATGGTTCTAATATTACTGGGGGTGCTTATAACAGTTAATTTGGAAACATCATCATATCCTCAGGTTTCTAAAAAAATCCCGTGGTTATTATTTGGCGGTGGACTTGCTTTTGCTACATCCATTGTAGCTTTTATGCCTGGAATTTCTATTTTGCAAGATCTTTCTACCCAAGTGTCTGGAGTTAGTCCTGTAGGGAATTATAAGGAATTGGCATCAGTTACCTCTAGATATATTCATATTCTTATTTTTTGGGGCCCATATATTATTTTATCACTACCTTTTGTGATTTTAACGTTCTTTAAAACTACATTAAAAAAATCTTGGCGCTCTTTGAGTTACAGTGCATTATTTTTAGTAAGTATGCCATTTTTAATTTGGGTTGTATTGCATTTCGTTTATGGTGGAGAGGTGAGTGCAATTGGAGATAGGTGGCTATACCTTTTGCCCTATTTTGTATTAATGTGGTTATCTATTTACAGTACTCTTTGGATGTGGATATATCGTATTTCAGATAGAAATATGATTTTTTCATTGATACTAATTTTTGTTTCATTGATACTAATTCAATTTCCAGAAATCTTATTTTTAGACGATAATTTTAGTTCACCTACGGAGAGAATGAATACCGTTTTCAAGTTTTATTACGCTTCATGGATATTATTAGCTACGGTTTCTGGTTATACCATTTACTGTATGATGAATAAATTTGCTCCATATTTTAAATTAAAGAAGTCTTTATTCCTTCTATATGCTTTATTATTTATTGTATTCTTAGGATCATCATATTATACGGTAGCTGCATTTAAATATAATGTTGATAATTCCGAATTAGAAGAATTCAATTTGAATGGAGTAAGTGTGTGGAAAGCTGATGAGAGGCAAGCAATTGAATATTTTAAACAAAATGCTAATTATACTGATGTAATACTTGAAGCTGTTGGGCCAGATTATAGTCAGTTTTCACGAATTTCTTCTGGAACAGGTCTTTCTACTGTTCTAGGTTGGGTTGGACATGAGTATCAATGGAGAGGAAATCTTGAAATTATTAATCAACGTAAAGATGATATCGTGCGATTATATAGTTCTGTAGATGTTGATGAATCTCAAACATTAATTAACAAATATGACATTGAATATATTTATATAGGTGAGAATGAACGCAATATTTATGGAGATCAGGGGATTAATAAATTTTATAAGATTATGGACCTTGTATATAAAGAGTCCAGTGTCTTAATTTTTAAGAGAAGAAATAGTTAGTGTTTTCTAGATTTGTTTGAGGCTAGATTTAAAAAATGAACTTTAAAAATTATCTAATTCGATTTGATAATAATCTTTCTTGGGGTAAATTGTTGTCGATCATCAAGAATTTTAATAAAAACTTAATACAGAAATATCGGTTTATATTTATTCCAAATTTACAACCTAAGGATTTCATAGAATTCTGGATCTATTTTATGATTTTGTTGTCAGCATTATTTACTAGATTTTGGGATCTTGGTATTAGGCCTATGCACCATGATGAAAGTATCCATGCTATAAGTGCTTGGAATTTGTTTACCCAGGGAATCTATAATCATCATCCTATGGTACATGGCCCTTTTCAAATAGAAGCTACATCATTGCTTTTTTTAATTTTTGGAGATTCTGATTTTACTGCACGAATTTTATATGCTTTTGCCGGTACGATATTGGTTATGCTTCCGATATTACTACGACCATTTATAGGGAGGTATGGAGCAATTGTTGCATCTTTATTATTGTTGATCTCGCCTTCCTTACTTTATTATAGTCGTTTTGCCAGAAACGATATACTTATGTGTCTTTGGACACTATCATTATTTACTGTTGTATGGAGATATATTAAATTTGGTAAAGATAAATATCTTTATTTATCAACGCTCTTTTTAGTAGCTTTATTTTGTACTAAAGAAAATGCTTATTTTACAGTTTTCATAATGTGTTCGTATATTGGATATGGTTTTATATCTGTACAGTGGCAATCTGTGAGTAAATCAGTCTCTATTTTAGGGAAACATCCACACAATGTTTTTTTTCAATGGTCGTATTTGTTATTTAACAAATTATATTTTGGAGTAAAAAATTCAGTATCTAGAAAGTCAAGTATCACAATACTTGTGTTTGCTCTCACCTTACCATTAACAAGTGGATTTATAGGTTTATTACAGGATTGGATTCCATTCATTCTAATTTCTTCAACAGAGTCTACTCAAATTACAGGGTTACCTGTTGGAGGAGGTGTTGTAATTGCGTTCTTAACAATTCTTATTTTGTTTTCAATTTCGTTTCTACTAGGGTGGCAATGGAATAAAAAGAAATGGGTGGTATGTTTTCTCATTTTTTGGGTAGTATGGATCGCATTATATACTACAGGTTTTTCTAATTGGAATGGTATTAGTTCAGGATTATGGCAATCGGTTGGGTATTGGATTGTTCAGCAGGATGTTGGGCGTGGAGCGCAACCTATGTATTATTATTTTGTAATAGGTTTGTTATATGATTTTCTTCCTATGCTATTTTCACTAGTTGCATTAATATATTATTGGGGTAAACAAGATACTTTTGCAAAATTTTTATTGTTTTGGGTTGTGAGTTCAGCATTGATTTATACTTTTGCAAGTGAAAAAATGCCTTGGTTATTGGTCCATATGACTCTTCCAATGATAATGATTTCGGGGAAATTTTTAGGTGAGCAATTCAATCGTTTAGGTATTATATCTTCACTATTAAATGGGAAATTAGAATTTAGCAAAGACAGATTAAAATCATTTATTGTAGCTAGTGTGTTTATAGTATTATTCTTACTTACATTAAGAGCTTCATTGATTGCTAATTTTCTGAATTCTGCTATTCCTGTTGAAATGCTTGTTTATACTGCAACTACACCAGATATATCTGATATTTCAAACACTGTTAGTGTTTACCAGAATGATAAAACTGAGAATTTTTCGGCTTTTCAAATAACAGTTGACGAAACTAGTGGATTTGCTTGGCCTTGGGTATGGTATTTTAGAAACAATACTAATGTTTCATACACTTCGTTGAATAATATCTTAGACACTGAGCAATTTGTTGATCAAAATAGAATTTTTTTAGTTCATGAGCAAAATCGATTTGACGACGAAAGTTTTTGGTTTGTTAGAAAAATCAAACATCGATGGTGGTTTCCTGAAAATGAAACATATAGAAATATAACTTTTGGTCAATTACTAAAAGGTAGCTTGGATCAAAAAACAAGAAATAGAGCCTTCAGATATTTTTTATATAGAGATATGCCTGCAGATATTGGTAGTGAGAATGCATATCTCTATATTCCTAAAAATTTCATTGGTGTAAAAGATAAGATATTTAAAAAATTGTTATTTGAAAATTAGAAGTGATTGTTAATATGATTCATTTTGTTAAAAAATGGCTATTCCCTCTATTGGGTGCGTTACTACTTTTATGGTTTTTTATAACGATAGATATGGCAAGATTTTTTAATGAGATTATAAATGTTGATTTGCGATTAGTGTTCCTTGGTATTGCGATGTATTTTATTTCAATTAGTTTTCGCACTTTAAGATGGAAGATTTTATTGAGTGGTGTAAAAGTAGTTCCTCATAATCAATTATATCCAGTAGTAGTAGTTGGATATATGGCAAATAATATATTGCCGTTTCGTTTAGGAGAGTTTGTTAGAAGTTATTATCTTTATAAAAGAACAGGTATTGGTGTTACAAGAGGAATTACTGCAATATTTGTAGAAAGAATATTTGATGCTCTTGTTTTGTTGTTATTTATCGCTGTAATTGGTTTGTTTGTACCAATATATAAAAACTTAACTAGCTTAGGAGAAGCATATAATATTTCTTTGGTTCAACTTATTATTTTGTTTTCTTTTCCATTTCTTTTAGCTTTTGCATTTGTGATGTTCTCATCTTTCTATCCTCAGTTTGTATTAGCTCTACTTAAAAAGATTGTAAAGGTTTTTAAATCTAGCATTAGTGGTTGGATATATAAAAAATTTGATGTAATTGTTAAGGGCTTCAGAATTCTTTCATCCCCGTTGATTTTTATAAGAGTATTTGCGTTATCTATAGCTGTCTGGTCATTTGAAGCAGTTTTGTTTATATTTATTGGGATGTCTTTTCAAATAGACCATTTATATACTAATATGTTCTATTTTTTAATAACGATGGTCCTGGCAATGTCTATAGGAAATATTGCTAGTTCGATACCATTTGCTCCTGGCGGAATAGGCTTGTTTGAGGTTGTTACTAGAGAAGTAGTTGTATTGTTTTCGTTCATGATGATAGATAGAACTGTTGCATCAGCATATGTTACTGTTGTACATATCGCTTTATTATTGCCGATGATTGTTGGTGGTCAGATTTTCTTAATTACAGATCAAATTACATTTAAAAAATTATTAGATAACTCAAAACAAGGTTGATTTTTTTATTTATATGTGTGAGAAATAGGAGCTTAAGACATTAATGGTTAGAATTGCAGTTATAGGGGCTGGGGCTGCAGGACTGTCTGCCGCTCATCACCTTTTACAAAATGGTTGTGAGGTGAAAATATACGAACGATCATCTTTTGTAGGTGGGCAAGCTTCTACTTTTGAAGTTTTAAAAGATATTCCGCTTGAAAGAGGGTATCATCATTTATTTATTAGTGACACTGATATTATTGAATTGATAGACCATTTGGGGTTATCAAGTCAATTGAAATGGATCCCATCTAAGGTAGGCACGTTTACACGAGGTAAAACATTTAAATTCACCACTGCATTAGATTTATTAAAATTTAGTCCACTTAATTTGATTGATCGATTACGATTAGGCTTTCTTTCCTTATATTTGAGCAAGATAAGTGACTGGCATAATCTTGAAAGCAGTACTGCTGTAAATTGGCTCAAAAATTTTGGTGGGCAGAATATATATGACGTGTTTTGGGAGCCTATGTTACAAGGGAAATTTGGGAAAAATTATTTTTCTCAAGTTAATATGGCATGGATTTGGGGTAAAATCAATACTCGATTTGCTTCAAGAAAAGGGTTTTTAGCTAAAGAACTGCTGGGATATCCATTGTGTAGTTTTGGAACAGTGTTTGATGAATTAGTGAGATCAATTAAAAAAAAGGGTGGTATAGTTGAACTATCTAGGGAAGTAACAAAAATCATCTCACTTGATCAAGACCAAAAGGTAAAAATTATTTCAGAACTCAAGGCCGATACTTGGCAATCTCCTACGAAACATGACTTTTCTCCTGAAACAATTGAATTTGAATCGAAAGAAAAAAATATACATACCGATGAATTTGATGCGGTTATTGTAACAACACCTTCATATGTTTTTTCTAATATTATTGATAATATACCTCAAGATTATCAGACTTCTTTATTAAGTCAAAATTATTTATCTGCGATTTTATTAATTCTGGTATTGAAGAGTCCTTTGTCAGAATACTATTGGTTGAATATAGCTGATAGAAAAATTCCGTTTGTAGGTGTTATTGAACATACCAATTTGGCAGATCCAAGTAATTATAATGACAAACATATAGTTTATTTATCTAATTATGTTAGTAAAGATGATCCTCTCTTGAAGAAAAACCATAAAGATTTACTAGACTTGTATTTACCGCATTTGAAGAAAATTAATAAAGATTTTTCAAAAGATTGGATTGAAGAATCTTTTTATCAAAGAGTAGATGCAGCTCAACCAATTGTTGGCATTAATTATTCATCTCAAATTTTGTCACATGAAACACCATTTCCTAATATATATTTAGCAAATACAACCCAAATTTATCCAGAAGACAGGGGGACTAATTATAGTATTAAAATCGGGAAAAAAGTTGCAAAACTTTTATTGACCAATATCAATAAGACCCTATATTAACCTATTTATCTATTAAATCTCTGTAGAATTCTTGTAAATTTCTGTAGAATTCTTGTAAAATATTATTAAGTGGTTCATAGCAAATTGTTGTGCTATGTTTGTATCTGTCGTAAATGATATTAAGGACTAATGCTTTTGTGTCTTCATACAACGAGAAGATAGCCTTACAGATTAAGGATTTGTTATTTTCTGGAGATCAGTCTTCAGAAAATAATTCACGCAGAACTATATTGAGTTCTTTGCTATCTATTCAAGATAGATTTGGATATATTCCCGAGATAGCAATTGAAACAATTGCGACATATATGAATGTTAGTATAAATGATGTTTGGAGTGTTGCATCGTTTTACAAAAATTTCAGATTTGAACCTCCCGCCAAACATCTAATTGAAGTTTGTTGGGGGCCGTCTTGTTATTTTAAAGATTGTTCAACAATGATTTCAATGATTTTCGATCTATTAGGGTTAGATGATGAAGGTACAAATCGTGATGGAGATATTTCTGTTCGTTATAATACCTGTCTTGGAGCATGTGCCCAAGGGCCTGTAATATCAATTGACGGTCAATTAGAAGGAAAATTAAATGGTGATACTGCTGTGAATCTAATTAAAAAATTAAAAGAAAGTGCAAATTGACTTTAAGCATATGATTTATTCTGAACTTTATAAAAAAGCAAAAGAAGAATGGGACCAACATATATCTGGCAATAAAGTCTTAATTCGAGTAGGTATAGAGACTAATAGTAAAGCTGCAGGTGCTATTAATGTATTTGAATCAATTAAACAGCAAGCATCATTACATAATATAGATATTAACCTGGATAAAGTAGGAACTCTTGGTTTGTGTTTTGCTGATCCGGTTGTAGAGATAATAAAGCTTGACGGGAGTAGAGTGTTTTTTCAAAATGTAGAAGTTGATGATGTCCCGATTATATTTAGTAAATGGGTTTTAAGTGATGAAATAGATCAAATACCTTCAAATAAAATATTGGCATTTTATGGATTAGATGGGCTTTCTGATATACCAAAATATGACAATTTACCTTTCATAAAGATGCAAAACAGGATTGTTTTGAAAAATGCTGGAATCATATCTCCTTTGGAAATTAATCATTATATAGCAAATCAAGGATATGCAGCGATTGATAAAGCAATAAGATCCTTAAAACCAGCACAGGTAATAGAAGAAATAAAATCATCTGGTTTAAGAGGTAGAGGGGGCGCAGCCTTTCCAACTGGTTTAAAGTTGAGTTTTATGGCAGCTCCATCCTCTAATTCAAAATATATATTATGTAATTGTGAAGAAGGAGATCCGGGTTCATTTAATGATAAAGCTATATTAGAAAGTGACCCACATTTATTAATTGAAGGTATTTTACTTGCAGGTTACGCAACTGGTGCAGACAAAGGAGTTGTGTTTATCCGACATGGTCATGAAGGACCAATTGAGACTATGGAGCATGCTATTAAACAAGCTTATGATTCTGGAGTTTTGGGTGAGTCAGTTTTAGGGACAGATTTTAGTTTTGACCTAGAAATTTCATTAACTGGGGATTCTTATGTTGCAGGTGAAGAGACAGCTTTAATGGAAGCGATAGAAGGTAAACGTTCGATGCCTAGATCAAAACCTCCATTTCCAGCTGCGTATGGTGTTTGGGGAAACCCAAGTACAATTAACAATGTAAAAACTTTAGCATATATACCTAGTATTATTGATCGTGGTGGAGATTGGTTTTCTACTGTTGGGGTTGATAAGAGTACGGGTACTGCGTTAATTTGTTTAACAGGAGATATTGTTCGTCCAGGGTTGTACGAGTTGCCGTTTGGTATTACTTTGAGTGATGTTATTAATAAAATTGGTGGGGGAGTGATTGGTGATAGTAAATTGAAAGTTCTTCAGACTGGAGGGCCTTTAGGAGGAGTCTTAAATTCTAACAGTTTAGACATTACGTTAGATTTTGATAAGATGGCATCTGAGGGGGCCATCTTGGGCTCTGGAGGTATTATTGTAGGAAATGAAGATAGGTCTGTTGTTGATCTTACTCGATTGTTAGTTACATTTTGTCAGTATGAATCTTGTGGTAAATGTTTTCCTTGTAGGTTAGGGACTAGTCAATTATTAGAGTTAATGGAAAGATTAACTCGGTTTGATGCAACTGAGCAAGACTTAGAAACATGTGAAAAAATTGGGGATGCTATGAAGGCTGGTTCTTTATGTGGTCATGGTCAGTTAGGATTTAATCCAATTAAGTCTGCCCTCCAACATTTCCCAGATGAGTTCAAATATTATTTAGATAAAGCCAAATATCATTTAAAAACAGAATCAGCAACCAAACAGAAATTTTTTGTTCCACAAAATAGTCGATCGTATAGTAAATAAGGTATGATCTAAGTTCTCAAATGAAATGTTATATCTTTTTGAAAGGTAGGATTAATGAAGGCTAATGAAATAAAGATAAATATTGATGGAAAAGAATTTACTGCGAAAGCAGGTACAAATCTTTTACAAGCAGCTATGGATTCAGGGGTTTATATTCCTTATCTTTGTTATTATCCTGGAATGAAACCTTTTGGAGCTTGCCGAATGTGCATGGTAGACATTGAAGGTCCTAGAGGGATTACTAGTGTAGCTTCTTGTACGGTTCCAGTTGAAGATGGACTTATTGTACGTACACATACAGAAGGAGTTAAGAAAACTCGTGGCGAAGTTATGAATTTGTTGATATCAGAACATCCTCATGGATGTCTAAACTGTCATCGTGTCGATTTATGTGGTTCTTCTGATATTTGTTTACGACATGTGTCAGTAACAGATAGATGTGTTACATGTCCTAAAAATGAACGGTGTGAATTGAAAGATACTGTACGATATATGGAAATGGATTTAGACACCTCTCTCCCATACAAGTACAGAAATATTCCTTTGGAAACTAGTGATCCATTTTGGGAAATGGATATGAATTTATGCATTGTGTGTGTTAGGTGTGTTCGTGTTTGTGATGAAGTAAGAGGGGATAATGCGCTAGGATTTGTTGAACGAGCAGGACGTAGTTTAATAGGCACTTCAATGGGAACATCTTTATTAGAATCAGGGTGTGAGTTTTGTGGAGCTTGTGTAGATGTTTGTCCGACTGGAGCATTAGTTGAACGTAAACATAAATGGGATAAGCCTCAGAAGAAAGTTGAAAGTATTTGTCCTCTTTGTCCAGTTGGGTGCAAAATAAATTTTGAGATTGATAAAAAGGATAGAATGATTCGAACAACACCAGTTCTTAATGCACCAGTTAATAATGGTCAAGTTTGTTTTAAAGGGAAATTTGGATTGGATTGGGTTAATGATTCTCGAAAATTGAATCAACCATCAGTCCGTAATAATGGAGTTTTAGAACCTACAAATTTTTCAAAAGCAATAGACTATGTTGTTGACAGTTTGGGTTCATTTAAAAAGGAAGAGTATGCTTTATTTTTATCGCCTACTGGCCTGACTAATGAAGATTTTTATGTAGCTCAAAAGTTTTCCCGTGAAGTGATGGGGTCGAATAATATAGATATTTTATCATCAGATAAAAATGACACTTTTGAGTCAATGGAAAAATTATTAGGACACCCTGTAGCGACAAATAGTATATCTAATATTGGCAATTCAAAGGCAATATTAGTAATAAATAGTAATTTAAATGAAGATCATAATATTATTGATCTATCAATTAAAAAAGCAGTCAAGTCAGAAGCATCTTTAATTGTAATTGATCAGCGTGAAACTGAAATTGCTAGACGTGCAACTAAATGGATCAGACCTTTTCCTGGGACTGAATCAATTCTTATGGGTGGAATTATCAGAATAATTATTGATGAAATGCTTGGTGATAGTGACTTTATAAATAATAAGAGTGAGGGTTTTGAAGAGTTCAGAAATAGTATTTGGGCATTTGATATCGTTAAAGTATCAAATGCAACAGGAGTTTCTGTAAAGGATATTCAACAAGTAGCACGACTGTTTGCTGGTAAAGCTTTTAATGGATTTGGTTCAATTATATTTTCAATGGAAATGTTTCAGAATGAAATTAAGAAAAGCTTTGTTGAGTCAATTGTTAATCTAGCTTTAGTTACGGGTAATATAGGGACTGAGAGTTCAGGTATATTCCCTCTTCTTTTTGGAGGAAATGAATTAGGTGCTCGGGATATGGGTTGCACTCCTACTGAAGATCGAAAAGATTGGGGATTGGAAGATTTTACTAAAGCCATAAAAAATGGTGAAATTAAAGCTGCCCAAATTGTAGGAGATTTCTCGAGAGACTTAGGTGATCAATCAAAAGAATTCATTGATTCATTAGAGAAACTTGAATTCTTAGCCGTACATGCGATTTTTGATAATGATTTTGTTAATTCAGCTGATGTTGTTCTTCCATTGGCTTCGTTTGCAGAAATGAACGGTACCTTTACCAACATAGAACGTAGAGTGCAGAGAGTTTTTCCAATGATGAAGGCGCAAGATGATGAAAGAATTCCATGGAAGATGTTTAATTCTATAGCTAGAAAGTTAAAAATAGATGGGTTTGAATACAATAATTCCGAAGACGTATTTACAGAAATTATTGACAAAAACAGAAATTATAATGGTATGAGTTATGGTCTTGTGGAAGACAATGGTGTTCAATGGCCTAGTATTTCAGGAAATACTACTCCTGTACTGTATACTGCATCTGATTGGAAAGGGATATTTGCTCCGATGCAATATGTCGATCATGATATTGAATCTGGTTTACTTTTGGCAACAGGTAGGGTATTAAAAATAGATAGCAGTAAAGTAGGAATCGAAAAGCGTAATGGCAAAAATTTTGTTGTTAATCCAGACTATTTTGATTTTAATGAAGATGATGCTATGATGTTAGGCTTGGAGCAAGGCGATATTATAGATGTCATATCTGTAGATAATAGGATTAGAGGGAAGGTGCAAATTACTCCAATAGTTAAAGGAATTGTAGGTTCTGTTAAATCTTTTGGTGATTTTGTACAAGGAATGGAATTATCAAAAGCACCGGATAAATTCATTAAAATGGAAGGATTACCTTTAATTCCTATTCAAATTGAACGAATTGAAGTATAGGAATTATTTTTTCTAGATTCAAATCAATTTATTCTTATTATAATAGAGTGGGATTTACATCATTAACATAGTGATTTAGTGATTTGTACTTAAGGGAAGGTACGATTTTTAGTAATGGCAGATACACCTGCGAGAAACCAATATCTTAAAATTAAATCCCAATATCCGAATGCAATATTATTTTTTCAAATGGGTGATTTTTATGAAACATTTGATGAAGATGCACGTATCATTGCTAAAGAATTACAAATCACATTAACATCTCGAGAGATGGGAAAAGGAAAAAAAATCCCTTTAGCAGGGATTCCTGTACATGCATTACAAAATTATTTGGCCCGTTTGATCCGTAACAATTACAAAGTAGCTATTTGTGAACAAATTGGTGATTCTAAAACATCTGATAAAGTAGTAGAGAGAGCAGTATCAAGAGTTGTGACTCCAGGTACAGTAATAGATGAATCTATGCTAGATTCTCGTACCAATAATTATTTAGCATCAGTTTATATTAGCAACGATATTGCTGGATTAACATATGTTGATATTACAACAAGTGAATTTCTTACAACTCAAGTACAAATTTCTGAACTTAAATCTGAAATTGAACGAATTGCTCCTGCTGAAATTTTAGTTCCGCTGGGTTTTTCTCTTGAGAAAATCGGTATAAGTAAATTTACAACAGAGATTGATTCTGGATTATTTAATTTAGGCAAAGCAACTGAGGATTTACTATCTCATTTTGGAGTAATTAATTTAAAATCTTTTGGATTTGAGAAAATGCCTCTTTCAATACGGTCAGCAGGGGCAATTTTGAATTATTTAAAAGTATACAATAAAAGTATTATCCAAAACCTTAACTCAATTAGTGCATATTCATCTTCCAAATATATGGTTTTGGACTCTCAAACTCGGCGTAATTTAGAATTGACTAGAACTATTAATGAGGATGTTGTTAAAGGGAGTTCTTTATTAGATGTATTTGATTTAACTCAAACTTCAGTTGGTGCTAGATTGTTAAAAAAATGGATTGGACAGCCATTGAAAGATCTTAAATTATTGAATATAAGACAAAGCACAGTTGAATGGTTCTATGAACGGACAATGTTACGAGATTCCACGCGCAAACAAATGAAAAACATTTCAGATATTGAGCGACTTTTAAATAGGATTCGAAATTTTGTAGCTACTCCCCGTGATTTATTGTCACTAATGGATAGTTTAAATATTTTAGCTAAGATCGATGCAAATATTACCGGTAAAAATCAACCTGTTTGTGTGAGAGAGCTACGTTCTTTAGTGAAGATGTCTGAATTTTCTGAAATCATAATGACGATTAAAAATTCCATTGATGAGAGCGCGAATACTAATGTTGGAGACGGTTCTGTTATTAAACGAAATTATTCAACTCAATTTGATAACTTAAAAGCTAATGTTATTAAATATGAACGATTAATTGCTGATTTTCAATCAAGTGAACGAGAACGTACAGGAATTAAGTCATTAAAAGTTGGGTACAATAAGGTGTTCGGTTATTTTCTAGAAGTTAGTAATTCAAATTTAAGCTATGTTCCTGATCATTATATTCGTAAACAGACGTTAGTTAATGCAGAGAGGTTTGTTACTGAGGATATCAAGAAATATGAATCTCTTATTTTAAGTTCTGTAGAGAAGATTCATGCCCTTGAAGCAGATTTATTTAATGATATTTGTAAACAATTAGCATCTTTTGCAGAGATTCTGTTTGATATAGCAAAATCAGTTGCTATCATTGATGTACTCATGACGTTTGCAGAAGTTGCAAAAAGATATGCTTACACAAAACCAATTTTATCTGAAAACGACCAGATGGATATTACAGATGGAAGACATCCAGTTGTAGAAAGAAATTTACCTACAGGTAGCTTCGTTGCCAATGATACATATATAGATAATAAAAATGATCAAGTAGTGATTTTAACAGGCCCTAATATGGCAGGGAAATCTACTTATATTAGGCAAATAGCACTAATTGTACTAATAGCACAAATAGGAAGTTTTGTGCCTGCGAAGAATGCAGCAATTGGTATTGTAGATCGAATTTTTTCTAGAATGGGATTACAGGATGATATTACCAGAGGGCAGTCTACTTTTATGGTTGAAATGATCGAAACAGCAGAAATTCTGAATCAAGCAACTTCGAAATCATTAGTTATTTTAGATGAAATAGGTAGGGGTACAAGTACATATGATGGATTAGCTATTGCAAAGGCCGTAGCAGAATATATACATGATAATCCATTATTAGGATGTAAAACATTATTTGCTACGCACTATCATGAATTGACTACACTATCAGATGATTTATTACGAGTTAAAAACTATACAGTTGCTGTAACGGAAAATAAAGAGAACATTGTATTTTTACGTAAAGTGATCAAGGGTATTGCTGACCAAAGTTATGGAGTACATGTTGCGCGCTTAGCCGGTTTCCCTAAGAAAGTTACAGAACGGGCAAATGAAATCTTAAAGTTGCTAAATGCTAATATACTTGTCAACAAAGAGACAGTTATTCCTGTTGTTGAAAATCATATGAAAATTGGATTAGAGGGAAAGCAGCTTCCATTACTTGACTTAGATACTGATATAATTGATGAACTAATGAAAATTGATACATTTAATTTGTCTCCTTTAGAAACTGCAAACATTGTTTATCAATTGCAATTAAAATGGAAACAAAAACATGGGATGAGAAATCTTAAGAAAGATTTAGATGGTAATATAATTTAATTGAAGGAGTTGTAATGAGTAATGTTCTGTCAGGACATCCTAGAATGTTACGTCAGTCGATACGTAAAGGCAAATTTATTCGTAGTACTGGTGGTTTACATTTAGGTAAAGTACAAGCCAACTTGGTAATGTTGCCTGCTAGTGAAGCTCTTGAGTTTTTGATATTTTGTTTTCGTAATCCAAAACCATGCCCAGTAATTGAAGTAGTTGAGGCAGGTTCTTTTGAACCAATTGTTAGTGCACCAGGAGCAGATTTAAGGACTGACATTCCTAAATATTTAGTCTATGAAAATGGCAAATTAGTTACGGAAACTACGGATATCACCAAATATTCTAATCAGCAAATGGTTTCGTTTTTATTGGGATGTAGCTATACGTTTGAATATGCTTTATTAAATGCTGGTATTCCGATCAGGCATATTGAACAAAATACTATTGTACCGATGTATGTAACTTCTATTGATACTAAGCCGACACATAATTTATATGGTCCACTTGTGGTAACTATGAGGCCTATTCCTAAGAGACAATTAGAAAAAACTATCCAAATAACATCACAATATCCTTCTGTTCATGGATCCCCAGTACACGTTGATAATTTTCAGGATATAGGTATCAAGAATTTATCAAAACCTGATTTTGGAGATCCTGTAGAGATCAAAAAGGACGAAATTCCTGTTTTTTGGGCTTGTGGAATTACTCCTCAAATAGTAGCCCAAACATCTAAACCTCCCTTGATGATTACTCATTCCCCAGGACATATGTTTGTTACTGATCTTGATAATGATAAATTATTGGTAGATGAAAGTATATTGATTAATAGATTAGAGGACTAATTGCAGACAGTAGAAGATATTATTTTGAGTTCTGACCAGAGAGGTATCTCTTTGTTACGTAAATATCTGCAAAAAGAATTTTGTACCAAAGCAGCTGTAACTGTATTAGATAATCCAGGAACAGTGATTATAACAACTGGTTTTTATATACGTTCTGCAGGATATATAGAGACTGATGGTCCACCTGGTGCTATTGCTATAGGTCGTGCTTTAAATAAATTAGATTATAGAGTTGTTTATGTGACTGATAAGTATGGCATGAAAGCTCTTGAATCAATTGCTGAACCTAGCAGTATAATTTATGAATTTCCCATCTTAAATTCTGAAGCAAGTAACATTTTGGCAAGTAATATTTGTAATGAGTTTGACCCATCTATAATGATTGCTGTTGAAAGGTGTGGTATTAATGAATTAGGGAAATATTCAAATATGCACGGACAAGATATTACTCCATATACAGCGAAAATTGATTGTTTATTTCAAAACAAAATCACTTCAATTGGCATAGGTGACGGTGGGAATGAAATAGGGATGGGGAATTTATATGCTCAAGTTAAAGACAACTCTAAGTTAGTTCGTTTTCCTACTACCATAGAGGTAGATGAACTGGTAATTGCAAGTGTTTCTAATTGGGGTGCATATGGGTTAATTGCAGCCATTTCATTAATTAAAAATCAGAATCTTTTAGTATCAGCAGAAGAGGAAATAGAAATAATAAATACATTGGTTGGTTTAGGAGTCGTTGATGGAATGTCAGGTAAACCAGAATCTTTTGTTGATGGATTTGACTTGGATAGTAATTCTAAAATTCTTCAAAACTTACATTCTTTTTTAAATTAGAAAGTAGTATTATTATTGAAATCTGTGTATATAGAAGAACAAGGTGATGTTAATGTTTTGACCTATGGAGATTTGCCAGATCCTATAGTTAAAAGTAATGAAGTCAAAATTAAAGTTAAAGCCTGTAGTATTAATAGATTAGACCTTTTTGCTCGTGCTGGAGAAAAAGGAGTTCGTTTAAATCTGAAAACTCCTCATGTTTTAGGTGGAGATGTGGCTGGTGATGTCATCGAGTGTGGTGATATGGTGACTGATTTTTTTGTAGGTGATAGAGTAGTGGTCAATCCTCATATATCATGTCAGAAATGTAAAAATTGTAAATTAGGTGCAGAAGAATTATGTTTACAATCAAATTTCTTGGGCATGACGTCTAATGGTGGATATGCCGAATATACTACTGTACCTTTCTATAATGTAGTCCATATACCTGATAGTATTTCTTATATTGAGGCAGCTGCGGTGCCTACAGTTTTTATTCCTTGTTGGAATATGTTGTTTCGAAAAGCAAAATTACAACCTAATGAAAAGGTTTTAGTTGTCTCAGCATCTAGTGGGATTGGTACTGCTGCAATTCAATTAGCAAAAAACATTTCAGGCGTAGACATTGTTGCAACTACTAGTAATTTATATAAAGCTCAATTAATTAAAGAAATGGGTGTCAATGATGTTTTATTACATACAGATGAGAATCTTAATAAGAAACTCATGGAAATAACAAATAATGAAGGATTTAATGTTGTTATAGATCATGTTGGTTTAGAATCATGGTTATATGGGATTCAAACATTAGCTAAAGGTGGCAGATATTGTGTTTGTGGTGTTACTTCTGGACACAAAGTAAATCTACACTTAGGTTCTCTTTTTAAAAATTCACAAACTGTATTCGGGGTTTTTATGGGGAATATGGCAGATTTGCATAATGTGATTAATCTAATTAGTCATAAAAAAACACTTCCTATTATTGCAGATACTATACCCCTAAAAGAAGTTAGGCGTGCACATAAAATGTTAGAAGAAAAAAATGTTGTTGGTAAGTTAGTGATAACTTTTTAGGGACACATATTACTTATTTTGTGTACGGAAATAATGAAATAAGTAATGATTTGCATAACCTGCATATTTTCCGAAATGATTCATTCCCCATAATCGTAATGATTCTGTTGTCTTCAAACTTTTATTTTCAGATTTTGTTAAATAATAATTTCGAAGTATTTGCTCAATCCAACGGTCAACAGGGAAAGCCTCTTTTTTATTGAGTGAAAATAAAAGTATACAATTGGCGATCTTATCTCCAATTCCTTTAAAATAGACTAATTGATCTAATCCTTCTTGATAATTTAAATTTTCCCATGTTCTAATTTTAATTTTTTGGTTGAGAATAGTTTGTGCAGTAGACTTGATATATTTAGAACGGTAGCCTAACCCTAAATTTCTTAATATATCCTCATCTATTTCCACAATATTTTGAATTGTTGGAAATGTATTAAGAATTTGTTGATCTAAATATAATTTATTTCCAAAATACTGAGTTAAAGAGTCTATATTTCTTCTTATTTTTTTTATATTAGAAGCAGAAGAACATATAAAAGAGATAAGACACTCCCATGGATCTTGTGTGAGAATACGCATTCCTTGAAATAAATGGATTGATGTATTAATTCTACTATCGGAATTAATACATGAATAAATATCATCTAGGTTTTCATCAAGATTAAAGTATTCTGCAATTTTGTCTTTTAATAATGTTTCTGATGTAGGAGTTGAGAAGAATTCGATACCCTTTGGGTGTTCACGAATCTTTATTAAATTATTTGAAATAACTCCATAAAACCATGGAGGATCTGATATCCATCTAAAACATTGGCCACTAAATAAAGTTGCTTCTAAATTAACGTAATGATTGCTTGATATAATCATAATATTTTATGAAGTTATGTAGAATTATTTAACCAGTCATCCATTCGATTGTGAATATTGGATATTGGTTGATTAGAAAATGAGGTTTTTGGGATAGATTTAATAAATTCTTTTCCATAACTTCTGGTTAAAATTCGTTTATCTAGTATGATTGCAATACCTTTACTATTTTGTTTCCTGATTAATCGGCCAAATCCTTGTCGAAATTTAATAATTGCTTGAGGTAGGCCATATTCTTTGAATGGGTTGTCATATAATTCAGATCTTGCTTGAAATAATGGATCATTTGGAGGCTGAAATGGTAATCGAGCAAAAATCAAAATATTCAGGTCGTCATTTAGGTCAATTCCTTCCCAAAAACTTGAAGTTCCAAGAAGGAGAGGTTTAGTAGATTGAACAAATTGTTGAACAAGATCATAAGGACTAGTTAAAGGTTTTTGTACTAAAAGATTTATGTCGTTTTCTTTGGCAAAGCTTTGTAAAGTATGAGCTGTTTTGAGTAGAGAGCTGTAGGATGTAAATAACCCCATTATTTTGGCATTATTTATTTTGGTAGCATCTGATATCATCTTTGCTAGTATTTCTTGATAATTATCTTCTTTTGGTTCTGGCATATCGTTTGGGACAATGATCAATGCATTTTTTTTGTAGTTAAATGGTGAACCAAGAAATACTTCCTTAAAATCATTTAATCCAAGTTGTGTTTTAATATGGTTAAAGTTTTCATTAGTACTGAGCGTTGCTCCAGTTAGAATTGTTGTATTGTTTTGTAAGAGTAGGTCATTGATGTGCTCAGTAATTTTTAAGGGGGCTCTTTTAAAATTGATTTCGTTTAAGTTAACATGTGCTTCTAGCCAATAGACATAATTATCTTCAGAATTTCCAATGAAATTTGTAATTGAGTGTTCTATTTCTTCTAAATTGTTACATCGATCTGATAGTTGGTTAACAATTTGCTGAAGAGGTGTTGGTAAATCTGAGAACTTTTGTATTGATAATTCAAAAGTTCTCAGATATTCATGTAATTGAGATAGATAATTATAGATATTCAACCATTCAGAATGTAATTTTTCCCATGTAGAAGTTACTCTGGTTTCTTCAGAAATTCGTAGAATATAGGTTGTTTCTGATGTTTTATAGTCAGGGATTTTAAGCATTTCAATTAATTGTTGATTGAGCAGATTAGATTGTGGAATTATTTTACTTACGAGTTCTTTTATTTTGTTAAATATCAGATTGTTTTTTGCAATAATCGAAGAGAAATTCTCATGGTTATGTTTATTTGTTTCATTATGTAGTTTTGCCAGGTCACTAATTAAAAATTCTAAGAGAATGCTTAAATCGTTTAGTCTAACGTTAAATCCTAGTTGACGAGTTGCTTCGTTTTCTAAATTTTGAGCTTCGTCAATAATTAGAAAATTATAATTAGGTATTGAATTTCCTTTGTTGTTTAGATCAGATATAAGTAAGGCATGGTTAACAATAACGATGTCAGAAAGAAGAGCTATTTCTCTAGAGATTTTTAAGAAACAGTTATTATGGTTTTGTAGGCAGTCAGATGATTCAGCAGATAATTTTTTCCACCATTCTAGATCAAATTTTTTCCGTAAATTAATATTTGATCGTTCACCATTTTGTGTTTGTGTTAACCAAATGAATATTTTACTTAAAATATATGTGTCTTCTGGCCGTAAGTCATCTGAGTTTAATTCATTAAAAAATTTTTGAGTACATATATAATTACTTTTTCCTTTTAGTGCAGTATAGCTGATGGCCGGAATATTAGAGGTAGAAAGAGCTTTGACTAATTGAGGAATATCTTTTTGAATTAATTGTTCTTGTAAGTTAATGGTGTTAGTTGAAATTATAATTGGCTTATTATTTGATTTTGCAGATAAAAAAGCTGGTATTAGATACGCTAGAGATTTACCAATTCCTGTGCCAGCCTCAATTATAATATTTTTTTGAGATTTAATGGAATCAGTTATTTCAAAGGCCATTTCAATTTGTTGTTTTCGAAATTCAAATTCAGGAAATGATTCTGAAAGAACACCATTTTTAGATAAGATTGAAGTAATTGAATCCCGTGTAAGTGCTGGTAAAAGATTTTTATGTAATGGAGGTTTTATTTTTGGATTGATTGATTCTACTGCACTTAAATTGGTTAATAAGGTTTTAGATGTTTCTGCATCTGGATATAAGTTTAATATTTTATCAATTAAAAATTTGCTGTCCCAAGATCCGTGTTCAGATAATCTTTTTATTTCAGTAAGAATAATAGGATCTAATCCTAATAGTTTTGTCATTAGTGAAAGGAATACTTGAGTGGTTAGTATACAATCTGAAATACTTCTGTGTGGATTGTCATTCGTTAATTCAAAATATTCAGCGATTTTTGATAAAGAGTATCCCATACAGTTAGGCAATATAGTTTCTGCCAGTTTGAGTGTATCTATGCTTGGATTAGATAATATTAATCCATTTTGATTTAAGAAACTTAAATCAAAATGAATGTTATGTCCAATCACGGTATTCGTTCCTATAAAATCCATGAATGATTGTTTAATTGCTGAAAAATCAGGAGCATTATCTAAATTGGTTTGCTTAATACCGGTTAGTCTTGAAATAAAAGGATCTATTTTTCTGTGAGGATTAATATAAGAACTAAATTGATCGACTAATTCATTTCCTGTAAAAGTTACTGCTCCTATTTCTATGATTTTATCTGTTTTTGGAGATAGTCCAGTACTTTCAATATCTAGCGTCACCCATGAATTGGGTAAAATTTTTGTTATATTACGTTTATCTTTAGTAGAAAGATTTTGTAATAATTGATTGGTTTCACTCATATTTTAAAATATTTAATATTTCTCTAATAGTAAATAAATTTTAAGGGATTATTGTAGTATATAGCGAGTTAAAACAAATAAAAGTTAGTATTGCTGATGACCAAGTAATAATTTTAAATAAAGTGTTATTGAGTTTTTGAGTAGAATATAACCAAATTATGGGTAGTAGTGATAGTAAAATAACAACTAAGAATTTAAGGGGTATTATTGTTTCAAATAAAGTTGTCGTATATATAATTAGACCAATAATTGTTCCCAATATTGGAAATAGACAATAAATTAAAGAAATGATTAGGATGAGGGCGCTTGGTGATTTTGCGTAAGTAGGAAGATTTTCAATAATAAGATTTAGTTTTTTTTGAGATGATGTAGGGAAAAATAATATTGATGGAATTATTATTCCAAGAGTTGCGCCTATAAATAAACCTGTTACTATGCCTGCAATAATATGGTGTAGCATCTATTAGATCTCATCTTCTATCGTTCTGGTTATTAATGAAACAAGATTGGTAGAGTCATTAATCTTTTTTTGAATTTCGTAAAGATATGTATCATTTGTATTTATTAAAAACATTGCCATACCTGCACCTGTAAGATGAATATTTTTATCTATCGAAGATTGAATAAATTCAAATTGTTTAAATGTTTTAGGATTAGTAGATTGTAGAATATTTTCAAATACATTATGACACATAGCAGAGTTAATTGGCATTTTCAACTTTATTTGCTGCACTAGCTTTTTTGTATACTGCTCTTTAGTGAAAAAAGTTTTGGAAATAGATTTATACATAGATTTGGTTTTATTGTGAATATATGTTTTTGGCAGACAAATTAATATTTTTAAATCAGGTGTTACAGGAGGTAGTTTTACGATTTTTTCACCCCTACCCTTTATTAGTGCTGTTCCACCATGAATAAAGTATGGCACATCAGACCCAATCTCTAATGCAATATTCAATAATTCTTTTTTACTAATAGGTAATTTCCATAATTCTTGTAAAGTTAATATTGTAGTTGCTGCATTACTGCTGCCACCTCCTAGTCCAGAGCTCATAGGTATTTTTTTGTTTAGGGTAATCGATATTCCTCCAGGGTAATTGTATTTTTTTTTGAGGAGTTTGATGGTTTTAATAATTAGATTATTTTCATTTTCTAGGGCTTTGATATTACATTTTAAACTAATATGATTTGATTGTTTAAAAATAATAGTATCGTATAGATCAATCGTTTGTACAACAGATGAAATTTCATGGAAACCATTATCTAGTTTTCCCAGTATTTCTAAAATCAAGTTGATTTTTGCATACGATTTTTTAATCATGAGATTTCTATATCTTTATCCATGTTTGGAATTTGAGATTCTAATATTTTATAAAGAGAATACCAATTATTTAAATTTAATGATGCAGGACGTTGTGTATAACTTATACCACATTTGTTAAGAATCAATTTTATGTCATTAGAAGATGAATTTAATCCATTACGAAGTGCATTATGCAATTGTTTTCGAGGAGTATTAAATCCTATTTTTAAAAAATTAAAGAAGGAAAGTTGTTGTTTTTGTGAGATAAGCGGTTTTTGGAAAACTTCAATTCTGACTATTGCTGAAAATACTTTAGGTCGTGGATAGAATGATGTTGGTTTTACTTTTGCAATGATAGTAGGATTTCCAAACATTTGTGTAAAAACAGACAGTAAACTCATTTTCCCTGGTTGTGCTACCATTCGTTGAGCAACTTCTAATTGCAACATAATTATGATTTCAGATGGTTTTTTTTCAGAAGTAAGTACTTTTCTAATTAAAGGAGAAGCTGCATAATAAGGTAGATTCCCCATAAATTTGTATTTCCTTTGATTTTGAATTAGATCAGAGAAATTTGTGTTACGTGCATCTTGAGTAAGTATGGTCAAGTTATTTGGACTCCCTAGATTTTTAGGTAGTGATTGTGAAAGATCATTATCAATCTCAATTGCTATAACATGCTTAGCAATTTTAGTTAAAGCATGAGTCAAAAATCCTTTTCCTGGTCCTATTTCTATTAGAATGTCGTTTGGGGTTAAGCTAGCAGCTTTAATAATTTTATCGCGAATATTTTCATCTAATAGAAAATTTTGTCCAAGCCATTTTTTTGGGAAGAATTTGTTTTCATCAAAATTCTTCTTGTTTTTAGTAACTACGGTGTGTTTGCCCATTAATAAGCCTAGTTTTTGAAAATATAACCAATTACTCTTGGTTTAAAGATAAAACAGATAAAAATACTTCTTGTGGAATATCTACTTTTCCTAATCGTTTCATACGTTTTTTACCTGCAGCTTGTTTTTGAAGAAGTTTACGTTTACGAGTAACGTCACCGCCGTAGCATTTTGCTAGGACATTTTTTCTTAATGCACTAATTGTTGAACGAGCAATTATTTTGTTTCCAATTGCGGCTTGAATTGCAACTGCAAATAATTGTCGTGGTATTAATTCTTTTATTTTATCAACAAGCTTTCTACCCTTGTCATATGCTGAGCTACGCTCAACAATTATTGCTAATGCATCAACATTTTCACCATTGATGAAAATATCCATTTTTACTAAGTTTCCAGGTCGTGGGTCAATGGCTGTATAATCCATAGAGGCATATCCTTGTGTTATTGATTTCAATTTATCGTAGAAATCAATAAGGATTTCTGATAATGGGATATTGAATTCAAGAGAAACTCTGTTTTGGATGAATTGCTTTGTATTTGTTTCTGTTATTTCAGTTTGATTTTTATTAGAAGAGATGTTTTGGTTCAGATATTCTAGTTTTTTAAAATCTCCACGTCTTCCAGTTGCTAATTTCATTAGAGTTCCAATAAATTCTGAAGGTGTGATAATAGTTAAATGAACATAAGGTTCATCTATATGGTCTATTTCATTAGCAGGTGGCATTTTAGAAGGATTATCTATAGTTAATATTTGACCATCTTTTCTTGTGATACTATATATAACGCTTGGCGATGTTGCAATTAAATTTAGTCCATATTCTCGCTCCAGTCTTTCTTGCACAATGTCCATATGTAATAATCCAAGAAAGCCGCATCTATAACCTGAACCTAACGCCAAAGATGTTTCTGGTTCAAACTGTAATGATGAGTCATTTAAAATTAGCTTTTGCAAAGCATCTTTTAAGATAGGTAGATTTTCGTTTTCAACAGGATAAACGCTGGCAAAAACAGTTGGATTAACTTCAACATATGACTTTAAGGGTTTCGTAGCTGGATTTTTGATGGATGTAATCGTATCTCCAACAGATAAATCACCTAATTTTTTAAGTCCAGTTGCTAAATATCCAACTTCTCCTGCAGAAAGAATATTACTTGTCATTGGTTCCGGTATAAAATAACCAATTTCTACTGTTTCTGAAGTAATATTGTTAGACATTAATTTTATTATTTCGTCTTGTTTAATTTGGCCTTCGAGTATTCGTATATATGCTATAGCTCCTTTGTATGCGTCATATTTAGAATCAAAAATAAAACCTTGTAATGGATTTTGTATATCACCCTTTGGAGAAGGGATACGTTTAACAATTGCTTCTAAAATTTCATTAATTCCGGTTCCATCTTTTGCTGATGCAAAAATAATATCTTCAATTTTAAACCCTAGAAGTTGTGAGATTTCTTGAGCAATTCTTTCAGGTTCAGCTACATCTACGTCCACTTTATTAATGACAGGTATGATTTCAATATCGTGTTCAATTGCAAAATATGTGTGAGCTAGGGTTTGTGCCTGTACGCCTTGTGTAGCATCAATAACTAATAAAGCCCCCTCACATGCTTGTAAGCTTTTTGACACTTCATGTGTGAAATCAACATGTCCTGGTGTATCAATAAGATTTAACTGGTATTTGCTAGAATCCGTAGATGTATATGAAAGTCTAACTGCTTGAGCTTTGATTGTGATACCACGTTCTTTTTCTAATTCCATTGTATCTAAAATTTGACTGGCATCATTGTTTTGTAAATTGCCTGTTTGTTCTAGTAATCTATCTGCAAGTGTTGATTTACCATGATCAATGTGGGCAATAATAGAGAAATTACGTATGTATGCGGGATTCATAATTAATTGGATGGTAACATACCATAAAATGTGGCTCAAGAGTTAACAGGATTTATTAAAAACGACTTTTGATTTATTAAATGGGGAAGGGGAGACTCGAACTCCCACGCCCTAGGGCACATGATCCTAAATCATGCTCGTCTACCAATTCCGACACTTCCCCATAATTTTTTAGGATAGGCTAAAGTTTAAAAACCTTCCCTTTTGTTACATATATGGTTAAGAGTTTCTCCTTCTAGAAATCGTTTGAAATTATCTCGGAAAATTTGTAGTCTTTGTTCAAACATTGTTGGGGTAATTGCAGAAGAATGTGGAGATATTATTACATTTGGCATATCCCACAATGGAC
>CEUS01018092.1_pt1 | contig 30750 bp, 39 predicted proteins | sample 427031 | NCBI WGS metagenome assembly CEUS01 (sample SAMEA2622837, study PRJEB7988) | marine metagenome | biome: marine biome (ENVO:00000447); feature: marine epipelagic mixed layer (ENVO:xxxxxxxxx); material: "saline water (ENVO:00002010), including plankton (ENVO:xxxxxxxx)" | depth 140 m | reverse complement strand
GGTTCGATTCCCTTCACCCGCTCCAACAAACAAACTATTGGGGTATTAAAAATGGCAAAAGCAAAATTTGAAAGAACAAAACCACATTGCAACATTGGAACAGTTGGACACGTGGATCATGGTAAAACAACTTTAACAGCAGCAATAACAAAAGTATTAGCTGAGCAAGGTGGTGCAGAATTTACTGCATATGACCAAATTGATAAAGCACCTGAAGAAAAAGAGCGTGGTATAACAATTTCAACAGCACACGTTGAATATGAAACTGAAAAGAGACACTACGCCCACGTAGATTGCCCAGGTCATGCTGATTATGTAAAAAACATGATTACTGGTGCTGCACAAATGGATGGTGCAATATTAGTTGTTAATGCAGCTGACGGTCCTATGCCACAAACAAGAGAACATATTCTCCTTGCTAGACAAGTAGGTGTTCCAGCTCTCGTTGTCTATATGAATAAGGTAGACCAAGTTGACGATAAAGAACTTATAGATTTAGTTGAAATGGAAATTAGAGAACTTTTAAACTCATATGAGTTTCCTGGAGATGACACCCCAATCATCAAAGGATCTGCTCTAGCAGCGGTTGAAGACAGAGATGAAGAAATTGGAAAAAAATCAATAATGGAACTTATGGATGCAGTTGATACTCACATACCACAACCTGACAGACCTAAAGATAAACCTTTTTTAATGCCGGTTGAGGATGTATTTTCAATTTCAGGAAGAGGTACTGTTGTAACAGGACGTATTGAACAAGGTATCATTAAAGTTGGTGAAGAGATTGAAATTTCTGGTATCAGAGAAGTTCAAAAAACTACTTGTACTGGTGTTGAGATGTTTAGAAAGCTTCTTGATTCAGGTGAGGCTGGTGATAATGTAGGGGTTTTACTTCGTGGAACTAAAAGGGAAGAAGTTGAGAGAGGACAAGTTTTGGCTAAACCTGGTTCGATAAAACCTCACACTAAGTTTAAAGCTGAAGCATATGTATTAAAAAAAGAAGAGGGTGGAAGACATACTCCCTTCTTTTCAAACTACAGACCACAGTTTTATTTTAGAACAACTGATGTAACTGGAACAATTAAACTACCTGAAGGTACTGAAATGGTAATGCCTGGTGATAACATCACAATGGAAGTTACTCTTTTATCTCCAATTGCTATGGACAAAGGTCTAAAGTTCGCGATTAGAGAGGGTGGTAGAACAGTTGGTGCAGGAGTTGTAGCTGAAATTATTGAATAGGTATTCGAGACCGTTCTATTAGTTTTAGCTATTATTTTAAAATAGGAGTGTAGCTCAACTGGTAGAGCACCGGTCTCCAAAACCGGGGGCTGCGGGTTCAAGTCCTGCCACTCCTGCCAATAATAAAAATTTGTTTGTGAATATATGAATATTGAAAAGAAAAAAACGTCGCCAGCTCAGTTTGTAAGACAAGTCAGACAGGAATTACAAAAAGTTACTTGGCCTCAAAGAAGAGATACTTTTATTTCTTCTGCTATAGTTATTTTACTCATTTTTCTTTTCTCAATTTTTTTTCTATTAACTGATCAATTATGGTCATTTTTAATACAAAAAATAATTCAGATTGGTTCAGGATTTTAGTATGATTAAATCTAGATGGTATGTTCTTCACGCTTATTCTGGTTACGAAAAGAAAGTAGCTGAAAGTATCGTAGATCAAGCCAAAAAACTTGGAATTTCAGAACATATAGAAGAAGTCTCTGTTCCTACTCAAAACATTGTTGAAGTAAAAAGAGGTGTTAGAGTAAATACAGAAAGAAAAATATTTCCTGGCTATATATTAATTAAAATGAGTTTGAATGACGATACCTGGCATATTATAAAAAACACCCCAAAGCTCTCTGGTTTTCTAGGAAACAAAGGCAAGCCAGTTCCAATTAGTAATGCTGAGGCAAAGAGAATTTCAGATCAAGTTATTGATGGTGTCGATAAATCTAGACCAGCTATTATGTATGATGTTGGAGAGCAAGTTAAAGTTATTGATGGGCCTTTTGCATCATTTAATGGAGAAATTGAGCAAATTGATGAAGAAAAGGCTAGATTAAGAGTTGCAGTTTCTATATTTGGCAGATCAACTCCAGTAGATTTAGAATATTCACAAGTTGAAAAGGTATAAAAAAGGATAGGTATATATGGCAAAAGAGGTACTTGGTTTTATTAAACTACAAATTCCAGCAGGTGGCGCAAACCCTTCACCTCCAGTAGGACCGGCACTTGGCCAAAGAGGTTTAAACATAATGGATTTTTGTAAGGCATTTAACGATAAAACTAAAGATGTCGAAAAAGGAGCACCAATTCCTGTGATTATAACTGCTTATAAAGATAGATCTTTTGATTTTGTTACAAAATTACCTCCAGTAAGTTATTACTTAAAAAAAGCTGCAAAGATAAAGAAAGGAAACTCTACTCCTGGCAGAACACTTGTTGGCAAAGTAACAGCATCAGATATTGAAAAAATAGCCAAAGAAAAAATGCAGGATTTAAATGCGATTGATCTTAAAGGTGCAATTAATATGGTAAAGGGTTCAGCAGTTTCTATGGGTATGGAGGTTGTAAATTAAATGAAAAAAACAAGGAATAATAAAAAACTTATTGAAAAAATTGATATCTCAAAAAAATATGAGCCAATAGATGCTATAAAAATTTTGAAAGAAAATTCTTACACAAAATTTGATGAGGCGCTTGAAATAGCCATTAATTTAGGAATTGATCCTAACAAAACAGATCAAAACATAAGAGGTGCTGTAAGTTTACCAAAAGGAACTGGAAAGAAAATTAAAGTAGCTGTTGTTGCAAAAAGTGACAAACAAGCTGAAGCAAAAGAAGCAGGCGCAGATGTTGTTGGAGAGAATGACTTAATTGAAACAATTTCTAAAGGCAATCTAAATTTTGATTTGATTATAGCTACCCCTGAAATGATGCCATCAATAGGAAAAGTTGCTAAAATTTTAGGCCCAAAAGGTCTTATGCCTAATCCTAAATTAGGAACTGTGACTGATGACATTAAAACCGCAGTTACAGATGCAAAATCGGGACAAGTTCAATTTAGAAATGATAAAGCTGGTATAATTCATGCTGGAATCGGAAAAATGAGTTTTAATGAAAATGATCTACTAGAAAACCTAAAAAGTTTCTTTATTTCTATAAGTAAAAGTAAACCAGAAAGTGCTAAAGGATCATTTATAAAAAAGGTTACCATAGCTTCAACTATGGGTGTTGGATTAGTTATTAACGAAGCTAGTTTGCGATAGCTAATTCATCAGATAGTCTTTTGGCTATCACCTGTCAAAGACTGCAGGAGCTTTTGCTTAATTTCCTGCATAGACTGAAGCGAGTCATTGCTGGCTTCTTGACAGGCTTGTCTTAACTTGATTAGCAAGTTTAAGACAGCTAATTTTAGGTTTTACCTAAATTTAAACTGAGGTGAAAGTGAAACGTTCTGAAAAAAAAGAATTTGTCCAAAAACTAAAAGAAGAAATAGATGTATCTTCTTCAGTTATTGTTGCCCACTATTCCGGTTTAACAGTTAATGAATCAGAGCAGTTAAGATCGGAAATGAGAAACAATGGTGCAAAATTCAAGGTGACTAAGAACAGACTTACTAAACTCGCAATTGAACAAACTAAATTTAAAGATATGGCTAATTTATTTTCTGGACCAACTGCAATTGCTTATTCAGATGATCCAGTGGCGCCAGCAAAAGTTGCTGTCAATTTTGAAAAAAAATTGGAAAATTTCAAAATTATTGGTGGTGGATATGATGGTGAAAAAATAGATTTACAGAAAATTAATTTTCTAGCAACACTTCCATCAATGGATGAGCTTAGAGGAAAAATTGTCTGCCTGTTAGTAGCACCTGCTCAAAAAATTGCAGCTGTTGCAAAAGAACCGGCTAGCCAAATGTTAAGGTTAGTAAGTTCTAAGAGCGAAAGTTAGGTATCAATCAGATTTATAAGGAGAGAAAATGGCTGATTTAAATAAAATAGTAGAAGATTTATCGTCGTTGACGGTTTTGGAAGCTGCTGAGCTGAGCAAACTTCTTGAAGAAAAATGGGGTGTATCAGCAGCTGCGCCTGTAGCTGTAGCTGCAACTCCTGGTGCTGCAGGTGGTGAAGCTGCTGGAGAAGAGAAAACTGAATTCGATGTAGTATTAGCTGAAGCTGGTTCTAACAAAATAGCTGTCATTAAAGAGGTAAGAACAATTACTGCTCTTGGCCTTAAAGAAGCTAAAGATTTAGTTGAGGGTGCTCCAAAACCTATAAAACAAGGTGTTGCTAAAGCCGAAGCTGAAGAGATGAAAAAAGCTCTTGAGGCTGCTGGTGCAAAAGTAGAACTTAAATAATTATCAAAGACCCCCTTATACGGGGGTCTTTTAAACTTTTTAAACAAAGGTGAATAAATGAGTTTAGATTATATTAATTCAAAAAAAATTAGAAAGTCTTTTGGTAAAATTCCACTAGTAACTTCATTACCAAATCTAGTTGAGGTTCAAAAAAGATCATATGATAATTTTTTACAACTTACTGTTTCACCTGAAAATAAAGAAGACAAAGGTTTGCATTCAATATTCAAATCAGTTTTTCCAATAAATGATTACGCAGAAAGGGCAACTGTTGATTATGTAAGCTTTGATATTGGTGTACCTAAATATGATGTTGACGAATGTTCACAAAGAGGAATGACATATAGCGCCCCTTTATTGGTAAATTTTAGGCTTATTATCTGGGATGTTGATGAAATCGCGGGAACAAAATCAGTAAGAGACATCAAAGAACAAGAAGTATCTATGGGCGAAATACCTTTAATGACAAAAAATGCAACTTTTGTTGTTAATGGCACGGAAAGGGTTGTTGTTAGTCAAATGCATCGATCTCCAGGTGTTTTTTTTGATCATGATTATGGCAAAACTCACACAAGTGGAAAATATTTATTTAATGCACGTATTATTCCCTACAGGGGTTCATGGTTAGATTTTGAACATGATGCAAAAAATAATATTCATGCAAGAATTGATAGAAAAAGAAAGTTTCCTGTTACAACTCTTTTAAAATGCCTTTTAAGTAAATCTTCTTCAGATTACTTGAAGGAATGTGAAAAAAATAAAATTGATCCAGATCCAAAAAAAATTCTTGGAATGACAGCTGAAGAAATATTATCAACTTTTTATGATAGTCTGACATATAAAAAAAATGAACATGGCTGGCAATTTAAAGAAAATCTATCTTTTTATAAATCTAAAATATTAAGTTTTGACTTATTGAACTCATCAAATGGCAAAGTAATTATAAGTAAAGGAACTAAAGTTAATCAAAAAATAATTAATGATTTAAAAAAATCAAATATTAACTCAATTTCGATTGAAGAAAATTCATTAAACGGTTTATTTATTTCATCAGATATAATTGATGAAAAAACTGGTAAAATTTTTTATGAAGCTGGTTACGAAATTGATGAAGAGTTTATTAGTTTTATTAATTCTAAAAAAATAAATAAGATAGATATTTTAAAAGTAGATAATATAGAAATAGGTTCATATATAAGAAATACGTTACAATTAGATAAAGCAAGATCAAGAGAAGAAGCATTATTTGAAGTATTTAAGATTTTAAGACCGGGTGAGCCGCCAACAATTGAAACTGCAGAATTACTTTTCAATAATTTATTTTTTAACTCTGATAGATATGATTTATCATCAGTTGGTAGATTAAAGATTAATGCTAAGTTTAAAAAGGACACAGCAATTAGTCAAAGAGTTTTGGATAAGTCAGATATTATTGATGTTGTTAATCACATGCACGAATTGATTGATGGTAAGGGCGAGATTGATGATATTGATCACCTTGCAAATAGGAGAGTGAGATCAGTTGGAGAACTTTTAGAAAATCAATATAGAGTGGGTCTTTTAAAGATGGATAGAGCTATAAAGGAAAGACTAAGTTCTCTTGAAGTTGATAACATTATGCCACAGGATATAATTAACTCAAAGCCAGTTTCAGCTTCTATAAAAGAGTTTTTTGGAACAAGTCAGTTAAGTCAATTCATGGATCAAACAAATCCATTAAGTGAAATTACTCACAAAAGAAGAGTTTCAGCTCTTGGTCCAGGAGGCTTAAATAGAGAAAGAGCAGGCTTTGAAGTAAGAGATGTTCACCAGACTCATTATGGTAGAATCTGCCCTATTGAAACACCTGAAGGAGCTAACATTGGTCTAATAAATAGTCTAGCATCATACTCAAGAATAAACCAATATGGTTTTATTGAAACACCATATAGAATTGTAAAGAATGGAAAAGTAACTGAAGATGTCGTTTATTTAAGTGCTATTAATGAAGAGGATTTTGTTATAGCTCAAGCCAATTCAGAAGTTGACTCAAAAGGTAAATTTATAAATGAAGTAATAAGTTCAAGAAAAAATGGAGAATTCATCAATGCTGATGTTGACTCTATAGATCTTATGGATGTCTCACCTCAACAATTAGTATCAGTAGCATCTTCTCTTATTCCTTTTCTAGAAAATGATGATGCTAATAGGGCTTTAATGGGTTCTAATATGATGAGGCAAGCAGTGCCTCTAATAAAACCTAAAGCTCCATTGGTTGGAACAGGCATGGAATTTACAGTTGCAAAAGATAGTGGCTCAACTGTTGTTGCTAAAAGAGAGGGTATTGTAGACCAGCTGGATGCTAATAGAATTGTCATCAGAGTAACTGATAAAAAAGACAGCTCACTTAATAAAATAGACATATACAATCTTCAAAAGTTTCAAAGATCTAATCAAAATACATGCATAAATCAAAAACCTCTAGTTAACATAGGTGATTATGTTAAAAAAAATCAAGTTATAGCAGATGGTCCAGCTACTGAACTAGGTGAACTTGCTTTAGGAAGAAACGTTTTAGTAGCATTTATGCCATGGAATGGTTACAATTTTGAAGACTCTATTTTAATTTCAGAAAAAGTAGTTCAGGATGATGTTTTTACATCAATACATGTTGAAGAATTTGAGGTAATGGCAAGAGATACAAAACTTGGACCAGAAGATGTTACAAGGGATATTCCTAATGCAAGCGAAGAAATGCTTATTAACCTTGATGAAACTGGAATAGTTTATGTTGGGGCTGAAGTTACATCAGGAGATATATTAGTTGGTAAAGTTACCCCAAAGGGTGAATCACCTATGACTCCAGAGGAAAAACTTCTTAGAGCAATATTTGGAGAAAAGGCAGCTGATGTTAAAGATACAAGTCTAAGAGTTCCTCCTGGGGTAAAAGGTACAGTAGTTGAAATAAGAGTGTTTTCGCGAAGAGGCATAGAGAAAGATGAGAGAGCGATAAGTATCGAAAATTCTCAAATTGAACTTATTTCAAGAGATAGAGATGATGAATTAAATATTTTACAAAAAAGTTTTGGTAATCATTTAAAAGAACTTCTTATTGGAAAAAAATATATTTCTGGAGTTGATAGTCTAGAAAAAAACTCAAAATTAAATTTTGATCAATTAGATAGTTTGAATGTTAATGATTTGATGAAAATAAATATTGAGGAGTCAAAAACTACAACTCAAATTGACTCATTAGTTAAAAATTACGAAAACCAACTTGGAAATATTAATCAGAAGTTTGAAAATAAAATAGACAAGATTCAAAGTGGCGATGAATTATTACCTGGTGTTTTAAAATTAATAAAAGTTTTTATTGCCGTAAAAAGAAAACTTCAACCTGGTGATAAAATGGCTGGAAGACATGGAAATAAAGGCGTCATATCAAAAATCTGTCCAGTTGAGGATATGCCATATCTTCAAGATGGAAGGCCGGTAGATATTGTGTTGAATCCTCTTGGAGTACCAAGCAGAATGAATATAGGTCAGATATTGGAAACACATCTGGGTTGGGCTTCAGCAACTCTCGGAAGAGAAGTAAATGCAATGATCTCTAAAATGAAAATTGATGGTCAAACAAGTGATGTTAAAAATAAACTTCTAGAAATTTATGAGTCTGATGATCATAAAAATAAAATTGAAAAAATGAATGATGATGAAATTCTTGAACTTGCTGAAAACTTAAAAGACGGCGTCCCTTTTGCAACTCCTGTATTTGATGGTGCAAAAGAAAAGGATATTACTTCTCTTTTAAAAAAATCTGGAGTTTCTAATACGGGTCAAGAAATTCTCTATGATGGTATAACTGGTGAGAAGTTCGAGAGACCTGTAACTGTAGGTTATGTTTACATGTTGAAGTTGCATCATTTAGTTGATGAAAAAATTCATGCTAGATCAATAGGCCCTTACAGTCTTGTAACCCAGCAGCCTCTTGGAGGTAAGGCACAATTTGGTGGTCAAAGATTTGGAGAAATGGAGGTTTGGGCTCTTGAAGCATATGGAGCAGCCTATACCCTTCAAGAGATTTTAACAATAAAATCGGATGATGTTGCAGGCAGAACAAAGGTTTATGAATCAATTGTTAAGGGTGATAATAATTTTGAGTCTGGCACTCCTGAGTCTTTTAATGTTATGGTTAAAGAATTACGATCTTTAGGATTAAATTTAGAGTTCAAGGAATACTCTGAAATGACAAAAAAAATAGAAAGTGTGACAGGTGAAAATGAATAGAGAATTAATAAATATTTTTAATCAAAATCAAGGTATTCAAAATTTTAATAGCTTAAAAATTTCTATAGCAAGTCCTGAAGATGTTAGATCATGGTCTTTTGGTGAAATAAAAAAACCTGAAACTATAAATTATAGAACTTTTAAGCCTGAAAAAGATGGGTTATTTTGTTCAAGAATTTTTGGCCCAGTTAAGGATTATGAATGTCTTTGTGGGAAATATAAAAGAATGAAATTCAGAGGAATTATTTGTGAAAAGTGTGGTGTAGAAGTCACACTTTCAAAAGTAAGAAGAGATAGAATGGGCCATATAGAACTTGCTGCGCCAGTTTCTCATATATGGTTCATGAAATCTTTACCTAGTAGAATAGCTACATTACTTGATATGACAATAAAAAATCTTGAGAAAGTTCTTTATTTTGAGCAATTTATTGTAGTTGAGCCCGGATTAACAGATTTGAAAAAAGGAGAAGTAATTTCTGAAGATCAATACATTGATTATCAGGATCAATATGGTGAGGATTCTTTTAGTGCAGCTATAGGGGCTGAAGCTATCGAGCAGATGTTAATGAACATAGATTTGCAAGCAGATTTTGAGCATACCAAATCTGAGTTATCTGAAACAAAATCAGAACTAAAAAAAACTAAATTAACAAAAAGAATCAAATTATTAGAGTCTTTTATTGTTTCCAAAAATAAACCAGAATGGATGATCTTGAGAGTTTTACCTGTTATTCCACCTGAATTAAGACCTTTAGTTCCTTTAGATGGCGGTAGATTTGCAACTAGTGATTTAAATGATCTATACAGAAGGGTTATAAATAGAAATAACAGACTTAAAAGATTGATAGATTTAAGAGCCCCAGATATTATTATAAGAAATGAAAAAAGAATGCTTCAAGAATCGGTTGATGCATTATTTGATAATGGCAGAAGAGGTAGAGTAATAACGTCTACCAATAAAAGACCATTAAAATCCCTTTCAGATATGCTTAAGGGAAAACAAGGAAGATTTAGACAAAATCTACTTGGAAAAAGAGTTGATTATTCTGGAAGATCAGTAATAGTTGTTGGACCTAGCCTTAAACTTCATCAATGCGGTATTCCAAAAAAAATGGCTCTAGAGTTGTTCAAACCTTTTATTTTTCATAAACTTGATATTTATGGTTGGGCAAATACAATTAAAGCAGCAAAAAAACTTGTCGAGAAAGAAGATCCAAGAGTATGGGACATACTTGAAGAAGTGATAAGAGAGCATCCAGTGCTGTTAAACAGAGCTCCAACGCTTCATAGATTAGGCATTCAGGCTTTTGAGCCTGTTTTGATTGAAGGTAAATCAATTCAATTACATCCATTAGTTTGTACTGCATTTAATGCAGATTTTGATGGGGATCAAATGGCAGTGCATGTTCCATTAAGTTTAGAAGCTCAGTTAGAAGCCAGAGTTCTAATGATGAGCACAAATAATATATTATCACCATCTAGTGGAAAACCTATAATTGTACCTTCTCAAGATATTGTTTTGGGAATTTATTATCTATCTATAATGAGAGAAAATCAAAAGGGCGAGAACCGTTATTTCTTAGATAAGAATGAAATTTTAAAAGCTCTTGAAAACAAAGACATTTCATTACATACGAAAATCATGTGTAGAATTGAAGACCATTTAGGAGAAGTTAAAAAAGTTGAAACAACGCCTGGAAGAATGATTTTATCAAGCTCCCTTCCTAAAAATAAAGATATTAACTTTTCATTAATCAATAGGGTTCTTACAAAGAAAGAAGTTAGTAATATAATTGATACAGTTTATAGATTCTGTGGCCAAAAAGAAACTGTACTATTTGCTGACCACATAATGCAAGTTGGTTTTAAATACGCTGCTATAGCGGGGATCTCTTTTGGTAAAGATGATTTAATTATTCCTGATGAAAAACAAAACTTTCTGGAAGAGACTCAAAATAAAGTTCACGAATACGAAAATCAATATCAAGATGGTCTTATTACACAGGGAGAAAAATATAATAAGGTTGTAGATGCTTGGTCGGAGTGTACAAACAAAGTAGCTGATAAAATGCTAGATGTCATCTCTAAACCAGATGACGATAAACCTATTAACTCAGTTTACATGATGGCCCATTCAGGTGCTAGAGGTTCTGCTGCTCAAATTAAACAGTTAGCTGGAATGAGAGGTTTGATGGCTAAACCTTCAGGAGAAATTATTGAAAATCCAATTAAATCAAATTTTAAGGAAGGTCTTTCAGTTCTAGAATATTTTACATCTACACATGGTGCTAGAAAAGGTTTGGCTGATACTGCTCTTAAAACTGCAAGCAGTGGTTATCTAACTAGGCGATTAGTTGATGTAGCTCAAGATGCTGTAATAAGAGAGGAAGATTGTGGAACTCATAACGGAGTTAATGTTGAGGAAATTGTTGAGTCAGGTAATATAACTTCACCAATTACCGAGAGAGTTTTAGGAAGAACTACTTGTAATGACATTAAAGACGCAGAAGATCAAGTTATTGTTAAATCATTTGAAATAATTGAAGAAAAGCATCTAGAAGCTATAGTAAATGCCGGAATTAGATCGTTAAAAATAAGATCAGTTCTTACATGTGAGACAGAAGATGGAATATGTTCTAAATGTTATGGTAGAGATCTTGCTAGAGGGACTGCTGTTAATGTTGGTGAGGCTGTAGGTATAATAGCAGCACAGTCAATTGGTGAACCTGGCACTCAACTTACTATGAGAACTTTCCACATTGGTGGAGCTGCTAGTTCATCAGTAGAACAGTCAAACTCAATGGCTCCAATAAATGGTAAAATTAAATTTGAAAACGTTAAGCTAATTGAGGATAAATTTTCTAATAAGATTAGTTTAAGCAGAAATGCTAAAATTAAAATAGAGGTAGATAACAACGAAAAATTTTCTACCAATATACCTTTTGGATCAAAAATTTATGTTAATGAAAATGAGGAAGTAAAAGCTAATCAAATACTTGCTGAATGGGATCCTTACACTTTACCTATCATAGCTGAAAGGGATGGTTTTATTAAGTATGTTGATCTCAAACAGGGTGTTTCATTTAGAGAATCGATTGATGATACAACTGGTATATCTAGTAAAATTGTTATTGACTGGAGTCAAAATCCAAAATCAAAAAATTTCAAACCAGCAATAAACATTATGGAACAAGTCAATGATGAAAATTTAGATACAAATCAGTTTTCAAATTATCCTATGTCAATAGATACCATTCTCAGTGTTGAAGACGAGCAACAGGTTTATGCTGGTCAAGTACTGGCTAGAATACCTAAAGAGTCGTCTAAAACTAAAGATATTACTGGCGGTTTACCAAGAGTTGCTGAATTATTTGAAGCTAGAAAACCAAAGGATCCAGCTATTATGTGTGAAATTGATGGAAAAATATCTTTTGGTAAAGATTACAAAAATAAGAGAAGACTTATTATCACAAGTGTTGATGAAAAGGATACTTTTGAGATTTTAATACCAAGAGCAAAATACCTTAATGTCCAAGAAGGTGATTTTGTTAAAAAAGGAGATGTTTTAGTAGAGGGTACACCAGTACCACATGATATATTAAGGATCTTAGGAGTTGAGGAACTAGCTAGATACTTAGTAAGAGAAGTTCAGTCAGTATATAAACTACAAGGTGTTTATATTAATGACAAACACATTGAGACAATTGCAAGGCAGATGCTTCAAAAAGTACTAATCAAAGATCCTGGCGATACTAATTTATTAGTTGGAGAGCAAGCTCATAAAAAAGATATTGTAAAATTAAACAAAGATCTTGAGATAAATGGCAAAAAAGTAGTTGAATACGAACCAGTTCTTTTAGGTATTACTAAAGCCAGTCTTCAAACATCTTCATTTATTTCTGCAGCATCATTCCAAGAAACTACAAAAGTTCTGACTGATGCAGCAACTCTAGGAAAAATTGATCGTTTAAATGGATTAAAAGAAAATGTAATTGTTGGCAGACTAATTCCCGCTGGTACTGGAAGAACAACAACAGAATATGAAAAGGTTGCTGCTGACAGAGATAAAGAGATCTTACAAGCCAGAAATCAGGCAGAAAATCATGAAAATTCGTAATTTTTGAGATAATCTCTTGACTTTATCTTTTTCAATTAATAAAGACCCCTACGTTTTGTTGATGGTAGTGGAAAATTAATTCCAAACGCTTAACAAAGGATTAATGAATGCCGACTATAAACCAGTTAGTACGAAAAGGTCGTACACCGCAAAAAAAGAGAAATAAGGTACCTGCATTAGCATCATGTCCTCAAAAAAGAGGTGTTTGTACAAGGGTTTATACAACTACTCCAAAAAAACCAAATTCAGCATTAAGAAAAGTCGCAAGAGTTAAATTAACAAATGGACAAGAAGTATCTGCTTATATTCCAGGCGAAGGGCATAATTTACAAGAACACTCCGTTGTTCTTCTTAGAGGCGGTAGAGTTAAAGATTTGCCAGGAGTAAGATACCATATTCTACGGGGCACACTTGACACTCAAGGTGTAAGCTCAAGAAAACAGAGAAGATCCTTATATGGAGCAAAAAAACCGAAATAACCTATATGTCTAGAAGAAGAGCTGCAGAAAAAAGAACAATATTACCTGATCATAAATATAAGGATGTGGTTCTTGCAAAGTTTATGAATCGTATAATGCTAGATGGAAAAAAATCTAAGTCAGAAAAAATAGTATATGGAGCATTTGATATTGTTTCAAAAAAAACTGACAAAAGTCCAATAGATTTTTTTCACGAAGCACTTAATAATGTAAAACCTAGCCTAGAAGTTAGATCAAGAAGAGTAGGTGGTGCTACCTATCAAGTTCCTATGGAAGTAAGACCAAAAAGAGCTCAAACTTTGGCTATGAAATGGATTGTTGACTCTGCATTAAAAAGAAATGAAAAAACTATGCGTGAAAGAGTTGCTAATGAAATATTTGATGCATTTAATAATAAAGGTAACGCTGTAAAAAAAAGAGAAGAGACTCATAAAATGGCTGAGGCTAACAGAGCATTCTCTCATTTTAGGTGGTAATTATGTCAAGAACTCATCCTTTAAACAAATATAGAAACATCGGCATTATGGCTCACATTGATGCTGGTAAAACGACAACTACAGAAAGAATTCTATATTATACTGGTAAGTCTCATAAAATTGGAGAAGTGCACGATGGTGCTGCAACTATGGATTGGATGGAACAAGAGCAAGAGAGAGGAATTACAATTACCTCAGCTGCCACAACTTGTTTTTGGAACGATCATAGAATTAATATTATTGACACTCCTGGTCATGTAGATTTCACAATAGAAGTTGAAAGATCATTAAAAGTTTTAGATGGCGCTGTTGCAGTCTTTGATGGGGTTGCTGGTGTTGAGCCTCAATCAGAAACAGTTTGGAGACAGGCTGACAAATACAATGTGCCCCGAATGTGTTTCATAAATAAGCTTGATAGAACTGGTGCAAACTTTTTTATGTGTGTAGATATGATACCAGATAGATTGGGATCATATCCACTTGTGCTTCAACTACCTATTGGAATTGAAAGTAATCTAAAAGGTGTTGTTGATCTTGTTGAAAACAAAGCAATTGTTTGGCAAGATGAAAGCCTTGGGGCAAAATTTGATATTGTTGATATTCCGGATGATCTAAAAGAACAAGCCGTCAAGTATAGAGAAAAGTTAATTGAAAAGGCTGTTGAGGAAGATGATACTATAATGGAAAAATACTTAGAGGGAAATGAACCTTCTGTTGAAGAATTAAAAAATTGTATAAGAAAAGGTACAATTAAAGGCTCCTTTGTACCAGTTTTAACTGGATCTGCTTTTAAAAATAAAGGAGTTCAACCCTTACTTGATGCTGTGATAGATTATATGCCATCACCGACAGATGTAGCAAATGTCAAGGGTACTGATGTAAATGACGACTCTGTTGAATTAACTAGAAGTTGTAATGATGATGAACCTTTTAGTGCATTAGCATTTAAAATTATGACAGATCCTTTCGTTGGAAGTCTTACATTTACAAGAGTTTACTCTGGCACAATCAGTACAAAAGATACTGTGTTAAATTCAGTGTCAGGAAAAAAAGAAAATATAGGTAGGATGCTTTTAATGCATGCAAATAATAGAGAGGAAATTAAAACAGCAAACGCAGGAGATATTGTTGCATTGGTAGGACTTAAAGATGTTACTACTGGTGAAACTCTCTGTGATTTAAATAAACCAATAGTTTTAGAAAAAATGGATTTTCCTGATCCAGTAATTGAAGTTGCTGTTGAGCCAAAAACTAAAGCTGACCACGAAAAGATGGGAACAGCCTTAGGAAGACTTGCACAAGAAGATCCAAGTTTTAGAGTAACAACTGATCATGAGAGTGGACAAACAATTATTAAGGGAATGGGTGAATTACATCTAGAAATACTCGTTGATAGAATGAAACGCGAGTTTAAAGTTGAAGCTAACGTTGGAGCTCCTCAAGTAGCTTATAGAGAAACTATCTCTAGCTCATTCGATGTAGATTATACTCACAAAAAACAATCTGGTGGTGCAGGACAATTTGCTAGGGTTAAAATTACATTTGAACCTGGTGAGCCTGGCAGTGGTTATGAATTTGTAAATAAAATCAAAGGAGGAAATATACCAACCGAACTTATTCCAGGTGTTGAAAAGGGTCTTGTAGCTCAGCAACAAACAGGAGTAATGGCAGGTTTTCCGTGTATTGATTTTAAAGCAACTTTGACTGATGGGGCTTACCATGATGTAGATTCTAGTGTACTTGCTTTTGAAATTGCTGCAAGAGCAGCATTTAGAGAAGGTATCTCAAAAGCTAACCCCGTACTTCTTGAGCCAATGATGAAAGTGGAAGTTGTAACCCCTGAAGAGTATATGGGGGATGTTATTGGTGACTTAAATAGCAGAAGAGGTCAAGTTCAGGAAATGTCTACAAGAGGCAATGCAAACGTTGTTGATGCTATGGTTCCATTAGCAAATATGTTCGGATATGTAAATAATTTGAGATCTCTATCTCAAGGTAGAGCAAATTATTCAATGCAATTTGATCATTATGAACAAGTTCCATCAAACGTAGCGGAAGAAGTAAAGGCAAAGTTAGCGTAATGGAATCACAAAATATTAGAATTAGATTAAGAGCTTTTGATAGTAAACTCCTTGATAACAGTACTGGTGATATAATCAACACAGCAAAAAGAACTGGAGCAAAAGTTAAAGGTCCAATACCTCTGCCAACGAGACTTGAGAAATTTACTGTTAATAAATCACCACATGTTGATAAAAAAAGCCGTGATCAACTTGAAATTAGGACACACAATCGACTTATAGATATAGTTGACCCAACCCCTCAAACAGTTGATGCATTGATGAAATTAGATTTATCTGCTGGTGTAGAAGTGGATATAAAAATTTAGTATGAAAAAGAGAACCGGATTAATAGCTACAAAGATTGGTAATTCATCATATTACGATGAAACGGGTAAATCTCTTCCTGTTACAATACTTAAAATAAATGATTGTATTGTGTCAGCTGTGAAAACAGATAATAAAAATGGTTATAACTCCATCCAACTAGCTTCAATTGATGGTAAAAAAGAAATTAAAAAAGTAAAAAAACCTCAACAAAAATTGTTTGCAAACCTTAAAATTAATCCAAAAAAAATAATTAAGGAATTTAGGGTAGATTCTGAAAACATTCTTGAAGTAGGCTCTAGTCTTAATGTTTCGCATTTCAAACAAAATCAATATGTTGATGTTACCTCAACTTCTATAGGTAAGGGATTTGCTGGAGCGATGAAAAGACATAATTTTGGTGGTTTGAGAGCATCTCACGGAGTATCAATTTCTCATAGATCACATGGATCCACTGGTCAGAATCAAGACCCAGGTAAAGTATTTAAAGGTAAGAAAATGGCTGGTCATATGGGAGCAAAAAGAACAACCATCCAAAATCTTCAAGTTATAGATATTGATGAAGATAATAGTCTTATGGTTATAAAAGGCTCTGTTCCAGGTAAAAAAAATTCTGTAATTTATGTAAGGGATGCAATTAAAAAGAGTTAACTATGAAAAGAGATCTAGTAAATATTGAAAACAAAAAAATTAAGGACATAAATATTAATGAGTCGATATTTGGTTTGAAGGTTTACCCAGATTTAATTCATCAATATATAAGATATCAAAATGCTAAAGCTCGACAAGGCACTCATAAAGTAAAAAATCGATCAGAGGTAAGTGGAAGAGCAAAAAAACCTTTTTCACAAAAAGGAACAGGTAATGCTAGACAAGGTAGTAGTAAACCCCCTCATTTCAGAGGTGGTGCAACCTCAATGGGACCTACTAATAGAGATCATTCTTTTTCACTTAATAAAAAAGAAAAAACTTTGGCATTGAAATCAGCCTTATCTTCTAAGATGGCTGAAGATAATATTATTTTTATTGACTCATATGATATTGACTCACACAAAACAAAATCTCTTAATTTAAAATTAATTAAATTTAAATTTAAATCTGCCTTATTCCTTTATGGAGATGATCAAATTAATGAAAATTTTAAAAAAGCAACATCAAACTTGCCTAGAATATCAACTCTCTCCCATAAAGGTATAAATGTAAGGGACTTAATTAGATATGAAAAAGTTTTTATTGAGGAAAAATCAATTCAAAAAATATCTGAACGCTTGTTATGAAAAAAAATATAAAAAAAATATCAAACGAAAGAGCCTTGAGCTTAATTAAAAGTCCAATCATGACTGAAAAATCAACAAACCTTAATCAATTTAATAAATATAGTTTTGTTGTATCTAAGGACTCAACTTCAAATGAAATTAAACAAGCAATTGAAAGTACCTTCAAAGTTAAAGTTGAAAAAGTTAATACATTAATAACTAGAGGGAAATTAAAATCTTTTAAGGGATCAATTGGTTATAAAAAAGATCAAAAAAAAGCGATTGTAACACTAGCAGAAGGTAATACTATCGATTCATCTTTGGAGATTAAATAATGTTAATTAAACTTAAACCAAATACACCAGGCCAAAGAGGAACCGTTTTAGTTTCAAAAAGACATCTATCAAGTGAAGAGCCTTACAAACCTCTTACAAAGCCAATTAAGTCAACTGGTGGAAGGAACAATCAAGGCAGGATAACATCAAGAAGAATCGGTGGAAGAGTCAAAAGAAAATATCGTGAAATAGATTTTAAAAGAAATAAGTTTGATATCAGTGCTGAGGTTATAAGAAATGAATATGACCCTAATAGATCGGCTTTTATTTCTTTGATCAAGTATGATGATGGTGTTTATAGTTACATACTCGCACCAAAAACCCTAAAAGTGGGCGACAAAGTAATTTCTGGAAATGATGTGGAAATTAAAGATGGTAATACATTACCACTTAAAAACATCCCAGTTGGTTCCAGTGTTCATAATATAGAAATTAAACCTGGTGCAGGTGGTCAACTTGCAAGATCTGCTGGAACTTCAGCCCAAATAATTTCAAAAGAAGATGTGAACGTACAGATTAAATTAGTATCTGGAGAAATAAGACTAATTAACAAAAATTCTTTAGCAACTATTGGTGTACTATCAAATCCAGATAACAAAAATGCAAAATTGGGAAAAGCAGGTAGAAATAGATATCTAGGAAATAGACCAAAGGTAAGAGGCGTAGTAATGAATCCCGTTGATCATCCTCATGGTGGTGGTGAAGGAAGAACATCTGGAGGCAGGCACCCTGTTACTCCTTGGGGAGTTTCAACTAAAGGAAAAAAAACTAGAAGAAACAAGAAAACTAATGTTTTCATAATTAAAAGAAGGAAAAAATAATGACTAGATCTGTTTGGAAAGGACCTTTTGTGGATGCCACACTCTTGAAAAAAGCTCAAAAGCTCTCAGATACAGGTAGAAAAGAAGTAATCAAAACTTGGTCTAGAAGATCTACGATACTACCTCAGTTTGTAGGTTTAACATTTGGAGTTTATAATGGGCAAAAATTTGTACCTGTTAGTGTTACAGAGCATATGGTCGGTCATAAATTTGGAGAATTTTCGCCTACAAGAACTTTTAAAGGTCATACGGCTGCAGACAAAAAGGCAGGGAAATGAATCAGGATTTAATCGTTAAAGCAAAAGATAATACAATACGCGTGAGCCCTTTGAAACTTGCAAATCTTGTTAGATCAATAGTAAATAAAAAAGCAGATAAAGCTGTTAATCAACTTAAATTTTCTAACAAAAGGATATCTAATAATGTGCTAAAAGTTTTAAATGCTGCAATTGCTAATGCAGAGAATAACAAACAGCTTGATATAGATAATTTGTATATTAAAGAAGCTTTTGTTGGAAAGAGTCTAAGTATGAAAAGATTTAGACCTAGAGCTAAAGGAAGAGCTTCAAGTATATTAAAACCCTTTAGTAAACTCACTATAATATTAGAAGAAAGATCGAAAGTAACTAAGGAGCAAATTAAATAATGGGACAAAAAGTAAATCCAAATGGTATAAGATTGGGTATCAATAAAACTTGGTCTTCAAGATGGTTTTCTAAATCAGAATATTCAAAACTTCTTCATCAGGATTTAGAGATAAAGAAGTATGTTGGGCAAAAATTAAAAAACGCAAGTATTTCAAAAGTAAATATTGAAAGAGCAGCCAAAAAACTCAGAATTGCAATTTATAGCTCCAGACCAGGAATTATTATTGGAAAAAAAGGAGCAGATATAGAGTCTTTAAAAAATAAATTAACAAAGCTTTCTAATTTAGAAGTCTTCTTGGATATTAAAGAAGTTAGGAAGCCCGAAGTTGAAGCTAAACTTGTAGCAGAGAACATCGCTAGCCAACTCGAAAAAAGAGTTTCTTTCAGAAGAGCTATGAAAAAAGCTGTTCAATCTTCGATGCGTCTTGGAGCTAAAGGAGTAAAAGTACTATGCAGTGGAAGGCTTGGAGGTGCTGAAATTGCAAGAACTGAAAAGTATCACGAAGGAAGTGTTCCACTTCATACCTTAAGAAATGATATTGATTATGCTACGGCAGAAGCAGATACTACTTATGGAATTTGTGGAATAAAAGTTTGGATTAATAAAGGAGAAATTCTAAATAAAGATCCATATGCAAGTGAAAAAAATCAAATTGATCAAGGGAGTGTTAGATAATGAATATGCTATCTCCAAAAAAAACAAAATATAGAAAGCAATTCAAAGGAAGAATTCATGGAAATGCTAAGGGTAATTACAATTTAAACTATGGAAGCTTTGGTTTAAAGGCGCTGGAACCAGAAAGGGTAACTTCAAGACAGATTGAATCTGCAAGAAAAGCAATTACTAGATATCTCAAGAGAGCAGGAAAAATGTGGATCAGAATATTCCCAGATGTGCCAGTTTCACAAAAACCAGCGGAAGTAAGAATGGGAAAAGGAAAAGGATCTAATGAATATTGGGCTTGCAGAGTTAAACCGGGTAGAATTATGTTCGAAGTTGATGGAGTTGATATCGAAGATGCAAGAAAGGCAATGACACTTGCTGCTGCCAAATTACCTGTGAAATGTAAATTTGTAGAGAGAAATATCTAATGGAAAAAAATATAAAAAAAATAAAAGAAATTAATAGTGAAATTCTTAATCTTAAGAAGTCACTAATGAATCTTAAATTTCAAAAATCTACTGGTCAGCTTGAAAAAACATCCAAGATAAAAAATACTAGAAACAAAATAGCGAAATTAAAGACTGAAATTTCAAGAATACATGGAGAAAATAATGCCTAAAAGAGTTTTATCAGGAACTGTAGTATCATCAAATTCTAACAAGACTATAATTGTTAAAGTAACTAGGCGTGTTAAGCACAAATTATATAAAAAAATTATTAGTAGAACAAAAAAATATCATGCACATGACGAAGATAATTTATTTAAAGTTGGAGACAATGTTAAAATAATTGAATCAAAACCAATTTCAAAACTTAAAACTTGGGTTGCTATGGTTGAAAATCAGGAGAATAACTAAAATGATTCAGATGCAGTCAAATTTATTTGTAGCAGATAATTCAGGAGCGAGAAAAATCCAGTGTATTAAGGTTTTGGGTGGATCTAAAAGAAGATTTGCATCAATCGGAGATATAATTGTAGTTTCAATAAAGGATGCTATTCCAAGAGCCAAAGTCAAAAAAGGTGAAGTATTCAAAGCCGTTATTGTAAGAACATCAAAAGAATTTATGAGAAATGATGGTTCAACAATCAGATTTGATAAAAATGCTGCAGTTTTATTAGATAAACAAGAAGAGCCGATAGCTACTAGGATATTTGGTCCTGTCACTAGGGAATTAAGAACAAAAAAGTTTATGAAAATAATTAGCTTGGCTCCAGAGGTACTATAATGAAAAATAAAATTAAATTAAAAAAAGGTGATGAGGTTATCGTTCTGACTGGAAAAGATAAAGGAAAAAGAGGAAAAATTGTTCGTGTTATTCCAGATATGAGAAAAGTTGTTGTTTCAGAAATAAATAAATACAAAAAACATCAAAAGCCAGGTAACAACGAGCCAGGAGGTATAATTGAAAAAGATATGCCTATACATGTTTCAAATGTTGCTTTCTTTGACTCTGCTTCAAACAAGGGAACTAGAATTGGTTTTGATTTTAATAAAGATGGTAAAAAAATTAGAATTAATAAAAAATCGGGTAAAGAAATATAATGAGTAGATTACAAGAACAGTATAAATCTGAAATTTCAAAAATTTTGTTTGAAAAACTTAATTGTAAAAATATTCATGAGGTGCCTAAAATTAAAAAAATAGTACTTAATATTGGCTTAGGAGAAGCAAAAGATGATGCTAAGTTAATTGAAAAAGCTCAAGAAGAGCTTACACTGATAACTGGTCAAAAAGCTATAAAAACAAAGGCAAAAAAAGCAATAGCTGGCTTTAAAATTAGAGCTGGCATGCCACTTGGTGCATCTGTAACTTTGAGAAATAAGATTATGTATGAGTTTTTAGATAGGTTAATAAATATTGCAATACCAAGAATAAGAGATTTTAGAGGTTTGGACTCAAATAGTTTTGATGGTAAAGGAAATTATTCTTTTGGAATAAAAGAACAAATAATATTTCCTGAAATTAATTATGATAAAATAGACAAAGTCAGAGGTCTTAATATTACTATATGTACTTCAGCTAAAAACAATGAAGATGGTCTAGAGTTGTTAAAGAATTTTAATATGCCTTTTAAAGGTAAAGAAACAAACTAGGGGTAAAATGGCAAAACTAAGCTCAATACAAAAAAATTCAAATAGATTAAAACTTATTGAAAAATTTAATAATAAAAGAAGATCGCTTAAAGAAAAAATTATGAGTAAAGATTTATCTATGGATGAAAGACTAAAAATACAAAATAAATTAAATGATCTTCCCAGAAATAGCTCATCAATACGTTACAGAAATAGATGTAAGCTAACAGGAAGAACTAGGGGAGTTTATAGAAAATTTGGACTTTCAAGAATTAAGATAAGGGAACTTTCAATGTCTGGTGATTTGCCAGGTGTGGTTAAGTCGAGTTGGTAGGAGGTATAGATGGCATTTAATGACGCATTATCAGATATGTTAGCAAGGATAAAAAATGCTCATAAAGCAAGAAAATCTTTTACTTCATGTTACAAATCTAAATTAAACTTAAACGTCTTAATGGTCTTAAAAGATGAGGGGTATATCAGAGACTTCAAAGATATTGAAATAAGAAAAGGAATAACAAATATTCAAATTGACCTTAAATATTATAATGGTTCACCTGTAATAAAAAATATTAAAAGAGTCTCCAAGCCCGGTATTAGAGTTTATTCAAAAATTGCAGATCTGCCAACTATATATGGTGGTTTAGGTATATCAATATTGTCTACGCCAAAAGGAGTTATGTCTGATAGCCAAGCTAGAAAAAATAATGTCGGCGGTGAAGTTCTCTGTGAGGTTTTTTAATATGTCTAGAATTGCAAAAAATAGTATTAAGATTGAAAACGGCACTTCATGTAAATTTGAAAGTGGAAACTTTTTTGCAAAAGGAAAACATGGCGAAATGAACATGTTAATTGATCCTCTTTACACTATTGAAATTAATGAAAATGAAATTTACGTCAAACCTGTTGATGATAAAGATAAAAATAACCCTAAATGGGGAACTACAAGGTCTTTAATTTCAAATATTGTAGTTGGAGTAACAAGCGGCTTTTCAAAAACTTTAGAGCTTAACGGAACTGGTTATAGAGCAAGTGTTTCAGGTTCGGTTTTGAAGCTTCAATTAGGTTATAGTCACGATATTGATTATCAGATACCTAAAGATGTAAAAGTAGAATGCCCTAAGCAAAATATTATTAAATTATCCAGTTTCAATAAAGAAATGTTAGGTGCAACTGCTGCTAAGATTAGATCTTATAGAAAGCCAGAGCCTTTTAAGGGCAAAGGTATTAAATATGAAAATGAATTTATCTTTAGAAAAGAAGGTAAGAAAAAATAGAGGTAATTTTATGAGTGATAAAAGAACTGTAAGAGTAAGATATAAATTAAAAAAAGTTTCATCAAGAAATAGACTTTCAGTATTCAGATCAAATAACCATATATATGCTCAAATAATTGATGATAAAAAAGGTATAACTCTTGCGAGTGCTTCAACTGTTGAAAAAAATTTTACCAAAGGAGAAACTGATAGAAAAGAGTCTGCTAGATTAATAGGAAAAAAAATAGCTGAGAGATCTATAGAAAAAGGTATCAAAGAAGTAGCTTTTGATAAGGGAAAATATAAATATCATGGACTAATAAAAATACTTGCAGATGCAGCAAGAACTGAAGGCTTAAACTTTTAAGGAAGATTATGATTGAAAATGAAAATAAAGATTTTACTGAACATTTAGTTACAATAAATAGAGTTGCAAAAGTAGTAAAGGGTGGAAGAAGATTTGGATTTGCTGCAATTATGATCGTTGGTGATAATAAAGGAAGAGTTGGCTATGGAACTGGTAAAGCAAAAGAGGTTCCAGAAGCAGTAAGAAAAGCAACTGAAAATGCAAAAAATAAAATGATAAGAGTTCATCTAAAAGATAATAGAACAATTCATCATGACATAGTGGGGCGCTTTGGTGCAGGAAAAGTTATTCTTAGATCTGCAGCTCCAGGTACAGGTATTATTGCTGGAGGTCCAATGAGAGCTCTTTTTGAATCTTTAGGAATAAAAGATGTAGTTGCAAAATCAACCGGAACATCAAATCCTCATAACATGTTAAAAGCTACATTTGACGCATTTAAAAGATCAGAGTCTCCGAAATCAGTTGCAGCTAAAAGATCTAAAAAAGTTACGGATATAATTAAAAATAAACCAGAAATAAACTAAAGGAATTAACTTTATGAAAATTAATCAAATACCTTCTACGTTAACTTCTAATAAAAAAAGAAAAAGAAGAGGAAGAGGTTCTGGTTCTGGTTTAGGAAAAACAGCTGGAAGAGGTGTGAAAGGTCAAAAATCACGATCAGGTGTTTCAATAAATGGTTTTGAGGGTGGACAAATGCCTTTGTACAGAAGGCTTCCAAAAAGAGGTTTCAAAAATATTTTTCAAACAAAAATTCAAAATATTAATTTTGTTACCATTTTAAATATTTTAAAAAAATACAACTTAGACCCAAGTTTAATTAAGGAAAGTGATCTTTTTGAAAAAAAAATATTACGTAAATCTAAAGGCAGTTTGAAACTTTTGAATATTGGTGAATTAAGTGAAAAAATAAATCTTGAAATATCTTATGCATCTAAAACAGCCATTGAAAAGATAGAAAAAGCTGGTGGCTCAATAACTTTAACTAAAAAATAATATGGCGACAGCAGCAGAAAAACTTGCAAATAATTTAAATTTTGGCTCAATTGGTAAGGCTACAGAATTAAGAAATAGACTCCTTTTTACTCTAGGAGCTTTAATAGTTTTCAGGCTTGGAACTTTTTTGCCAATTCCAGGAATTAATCCTATTGCTTTACAACAATTTTTTGAACAACAATCATCAGGAATACTTGGAATTTTTGATACATTTTCTGGAGGAGCACTTGGAAGAATGGGAATATTTGCTCTTGGTGTAATGCCCTACATATCATCATCAATTATTATGACATTAATGCAATCAAGCATACCTCACCTTAAAAATCTTAGAGAGCAGGGGTCAAAAGGAAGAAGACAAATTATTCAGTATTCTAGATATGTTACAGTATTAATAGCTGCTCTTCAGGGTTATGGAGTGTCCATTGGTCTTGAGTCGATGCAAACAGCATATGGGAACATAGTTTTTGACCCAGGACTCTTTTTTAGACTTACAACAGTAATAACATTAGTTGGAGGTACTATATTTTTGATGTGGTTAGGTGAGCAAATTAGCTCAAGAGGTGTTGGTAATGGAATTTCACTAATAATTACTGCAGGTATAATTGCTAACCTTCCAAGCGCTTTGGTTAGCACACTACAACTAGGTAGAACTGGAGAGTTAAGTGTAGCATTTATTCTTGGCATACTTTTATTAGTTTTAGGTTTAATAATTTTTATAGTTTTTGTTGAAAAAGCTCAAAGAAGATTAATTGTACAATATCCAAAAAGACAAGTTGGTAACAAGATTTATGGTGGTCAAAGCTCTCATCTTCCACTTAAAATTAATACTGCAGGAGTTATACCAGTAATATTTGCTTCTTCTATTTTATTATTACCAAATACTATGTCAGGCTTTGGAGCTGGGTCATCAAGTGATATTTTTTTATTTATAACAAGTTATTTAGGTAGAGGCCAACCTCTTTATCTTGCTCTTTTTGCTGCTATGATAATTTTTTTCGCCTTCTTTTATACAGGCATTGTATTTAACCCAGATGAACAAGCTGAAAATTTAAGAAAATATGGAGGTTTCATTCCAGGAATAAGACCAGGTGAAAACACTTCAAAATATATTGATTACGTTTTAACTAGACTTACAACTGTTGGAGCAATATATTTAGCTCTTGTCGCTTTAATGCCTGAATTTTTGATTTCTAAAACATCAATACCTTTTTATCTTGGAGGAACAAGTCTTTTAATTGTTGTAGTAGTTATGATAGATTTTATAACACAAGTTCAATCTCACTTATTTCAACATCAGTATGAAGGCTTGCTGAAAAAAACAAAGTTAAAAGGCAGAAGATAATTAATGAATATTATTTTTTTTGGTCCTCCAGGGTCAGGAAAAGGTACTCAAGCTAAACTATTATCAGAATATTTAAAAATTTCTCATTTATCTACCGGTGATATATTAAGACAGAAATTAAATGAAGAAGATGAACTTTCTAAAGAGTTAAAAATAATTATGTCTTCAGGAAATTTAGTTTCAGATAATTTGCTTAATCAAATTATAACCCAAAAATTATCTAGCAATGATTGTTTAAATGGTTTTATACTAGATGGGTATCCAAGAACTTTAAATCAAGCAGAATATCTTATTTCTATGATGAAAGAAAATAGTTTTACAATTGATCTTATTTTCAGTTTCAATATTGATTTTAAAATAGTTGAACAAAGAATTATGGATAGATTTGAAAAAGAAAAAAGAACTGATGACAATATGGGCTCTGTTAAAACTCGTTTAGAAAATTACACTAAAGAAACCCACCCAGTATCAGAGCATTTTAGAAAAAGCTTCTCTGATATTTTCTTTGGAGTAAATGCATCACAGGAAATTTCAGAAATCCAAAAAGAATTGAGAAAAATACTAAAAAAAGGCCAAAATTAGATGAAAATTGATATTTCAAAGCTTGACTTAAGTGCAACATTTAATGTATTCACCCTCATTCATTTTTAATTAAATAGGCAAAATCAATGGCAAGGATATCCGGAGTAAACATACCTACAAACAAGAAAGTTAACATTGCTCTAACATATATATTTGGAATTGGTCCAAAAATTGCCAGCGATATATGTACAAAAGCATCGATTGATATAACAAAAAGAGTTAGCGAATTAAATGATGAAGATTTAAATAAGATCAGAGATCTTATTGATCAAAATCACATCGTTGAAGGTGATCTTAGAAGAAAAGTATCTCTAGATATTAAAAGATTAAATGATTTAGGATGCTATAGAGGTTTAAGGCATAGAAAAAAATTACCAGTAAGAGGTCAAAGAACTCATACTAACGCCAGAACAAGAAAAGGTAAAGCTGTAGCTATAGCTGGTAAGAAAAAAGTAACTAAAGGCTAAATATGGCGGAGAAGAAAAAAACAAAATCGAAAGTAAAGAAGAAAGTCTCATCAGGTGTTGCACATGTTGTTTCTTCATTCAACAATACAATTATTACAATTACGGATGATAATGGAAATGCCCTTGCTTGGTCCTCTGCGGGACATAAAGGGTTTAAAGGATCTCGTAAATCTACACCATATGCAGCTCAAATTGCAGCCGAGGATGTTGGGAATAAAGCAAAAGAATTTGGCCTTAAGACTCTAAAGGTTGAAGTTTCAGGACCAGGTTCAGGAAGGGAGTCGGCTTTAAGATCATTGCAAGCAATTGGGTATATAATAACATCTATTAAGGATGTTACACCTATTCCTCATAATGGTTGCAGACCAAGAAAAAGAAGAAGAGTTTAAATAAAAGGAGAATTAAGTGTTACAAAAAAATTGGATGGAATTAATTAAACCCAGTAAAATGGATGTTAACGTTTTTGAAAATGATGGAAAAAAGGGTGTTTTAGTTGCAGAGCCACTTGAAAGAGGCTTCGGCCTAACACTAGGAAATGCTATTAGAAGAATTTTACTATCATCACTTCAAGGAGCAGCAATTACATCTGTTAAAATTAAAGGTGTCGTACATGAATTTTCTACAATTCCAGGTGTGAAAGAAGATTTAACTGATATTTTGTTAAACCTTAAATCTATAGCAGTCAAAGTTCACTCTCCTGGACTAAAAAAAATGTATATTAAGGCAACAGGCCCTGGTGAAATTAGAGCTGGAAATTTTGAAACAGATTCAGAAACTGAAATAATGAATAAAGATCAATTAATAATGACCCTTGATACAAATGCTGACATAGAAATTGAAGCCAATATTGAAACAGGAAAAGGATATGTGTCTGCTGAAGTAGCTGAAGATGAAAATAAAGTTATTGGAGAAATTAAGCTAGACGCTATGTTCAGCCCTGTAGTTCAGGCATCTTACAAAATTGAAAATAGTAGAGTTGGTCAAGTTACCGATTTTGATAAACTTATTTTTGAAGTTGAGACTAATGGAGTAGTAACACCTGATGATGCAATAGCGCTAGCAGCAAGAATACTTCAAGATCAATTGCAACCATTTATCAATTTTGATGAACCAGAAATACAACAAGATCAGGGAGCTGCAGAAAAACTATCTTTCAATTCTAATCTTCTTAAAAAAGTTGAAGAGCTAGAGCTTTCAGTTAGATCAGCAAATTGTTTAAAAAATGATAACATTATCTATATTGGAGATTTAGTTCAAAAATCTGAGTCAGAAATGCTAAGAACACCTAACTTTGGTAGAAAATCACTCAATGAAATAAAAGAGGTTTTAACTCAGATGGAATTAAATTTAGGTATGACCGTTCCAGATTGGCCTCCAGAAAATATTGATGAGTTAGCAAAAAAATATGAAGATCCATTTAACAAATAAATATACATGAAGCATAATATAAAACATAGAAAGCTAAACAGAACTTCATCACATAGGAAAGCCTTATTAATGAATCTTTCAAATGCATTAATTAAGCATGAGCAAATCACTACTACTCTTTCTAAGGCTAAAGAATTAAGACCTTTTATAGAAAAAGTATTAACTCTTGGAAAAAAGGGTGATTTATCGGCTAGAAGAAAAACAATGTCAATACTTCAAGATGAAAAGATGACCAAAAAAATATTTGATAATTTGGCAGCTAGATATAATGATAGAAATGGTGGGTATACAAGAATTATTAAATTAGGGAATAGATATGGTGATAACGCCCCTACAGCAGTAATAGAATTTGTTGATAGGGATGAAGATGCAAAAGGATTGGATAGTGGTCCAGTTATAGAAAAAAAAACCACTGAAGAAGAACAACTACCCCAAAATTAGTCTTGAATAATTTATTGCTAGTAGCAATTGGAGGTTCTATCGGAGCTTCACTCAGATATATATTTTATCTAGTATCTAAAAGTATTTTTTTTCCAAATTATTTTTTTATTAATACTCTTTTTGTTAATATTGTAGGATCTTTTTTTATTGGTTACATCTTAATGTTAGTTGGAAACAAAAATTTATCTCAAGATTTTATTAAATATTTTTTTGTAATAGGTATTTTAGGATCTTTTACAACGTTCTCAACTTTTTCATTAGAAACTGTTGAATTACTTTCTAACAAAAGATTTTTAATAGCTTTTATTTACATTTTTTCCTCTTTATTTTTATGTTTATTATTTACTTTTGTGGGACTCAATTTAAATAAAATAATAAATTGATTAAAATAATTAAGATAGATTACAATTCAGCAGACCAAAGGTTAGATAAGTTTTTAAAGAGGCAATTCACAGGCTTAGGTCAAAGTTTTATTGAAAAGAATTTAAGAAAAAAAAATATTTTAATTAATGATCATTCAACAAAAGCCAAATACATTGTTAAAGTTGATGATAAAATTATAATTAAAAATTTTTCTGAGGAAATATACTCAAAATCTGAAAAGAAAATTAATGATAGTAAAATTAATAAATCTATTAAATGTAATTTTCAAAAATCAGTACTATTTGAAAATGATGATTTTTTAGTTATTGATAAATGGTCTGGTATAGCTACACAAGGTGGGACTAATATCATAATATCAATTGATAAAATAATTAAAAGTATTTCTTCTAAATATAATCTTGTTCATAGACTAGATAAAGAAACATCTGGCTTGATGATAATCGCTAAAAATTTAAAATACACAAAGCTTTTTGGTAATCTTTTTAAATCCCAAAAAATAAAAAAAACTTATTTAGCTATATGTGATGGAAAACCAAGAATTAATGAGTCCATTGTGGATTTAGTGATAAACTCAGAAAAAAATGTAAAAAAAATTAAAACTAAAACTTTTTATAAAGTAATTTCTTATAACCAGAAAACTTCTTTGATAAAATTTGAACCTCAGACAGGTAAAAAGCATCAATTGAGGATAGTAGCAAAAAATTTGGGATGTCCTATAGTGGGTGATATTAAATATAATTTGAATAAAACTAAACAAAAAGAAAACTTAAAATTAAACGCATTCAAACTAGAATTTAGTATAGGCGCAGATCAGTTTAATATTAATTCCGAATTACCAAAAGATTTTACTAATTATTTAAAATTAAAAAGTATAAAATTTAATTATAAATTTATTTAAGTTTTTTCAAGTTATTCAAAAAAATTTTTGAATATTGATCATCAAATTGATTTTCATTTATGTCTATACCTAGCTCCTTTAGTGAAGTATTTTTATAGTTTTCTAATCCACATGCATTAATGTAATTATAATTTTTCATGTTTGGTTTGATATTAAAACTTAATCCATGATACGTTATCCAGTTTTTTAATCTTAATCCTATTGCACCAATTTTTTCTTCTTTATTGAATTTTTTTCCATCTTTTCCAATTACCCATATTCCTACCCTATTTCTATATGTTGAGCAATCAATGTCATAGATATTTAAAAAATCCATAAGTGATTTTTCAATTATTGATATAAATTTTCTTATGTCCTTCTTTCTTTTCTTAAGATCTATTAAAAAATAAATAATTCTTTGACCAGGTCCATGATAAGTTGTTTTCCCACCTCTATTTGTTTTTATAATTCTAATTTCATTTTTTTTTAATATTTCATTTTGAGAAGAGCTAGTGCCCTGAGTATAAATATGGTCATGATTCAAGAACCATAGAAGTTCATTTTTGGAGCCTTTTGTGATTTCATTTACTCTATTCTTCATAAAGATTATAGATTTATCATAATCCACTAAATCATATTGTTTTTTAATTTCTATATTCATTTATTTAACTTCATTGATATTATTAACTTATCTGCTATTTAATTCTAGTAAATATGCGGCTGTG
>CEUS01007413.1_pt1 | contig 30772 bp, 29 predicted proteins | sample 427031 | NCBI WGS metagenome assembly CEUS01 (sample SAMEA2622837, study PRJEB7988) | marine metagenome | biome: marine biome (ENVO:00000447); feature: marine epipelagic mixed layer (ENVO:xxxxxxxxx); material: "saline water (ENVO:00002010), including plankton (ENVO:xxxxxxxx)" | depth 140 m | reverse complement strand
CCTAAGGAATCCGCGATGGCAATTTCATCAGCTCCCATACTGATTAGTCTTTTCATAACTTGCATTGCCTGCGAGGTTGATATTCTTCCCTCGTAGGGACAACCGCAACAAGTAGACGCGTACATGCGAAGTGCCACACCATCAGCCTTGGCCTGTTCGGCGATAGGCTTAAATGCCTCTAGGTGCTCATCTACCGATCGGTTCAAGTTTTTCTTGTTGTGGGTTTCAGACACCGAAACGACGAAGGCGAGTACTGGAATTTTGGCCTGCTGGAATCGCTCATAGCCTCGCTGGTTCGGTGTCAGTGCGGAGTATGAGACGGTCTCGCTCCTCGGGGCTATCTTCGCCAGGTCGTCAGCATCGGCAAGTTTGGGTATCCATTTAGGAGAAACGAACGAAGTCATTTCGATACGAGGAATTCCGGCTGCAATGAGCCTTTCCAGGAGTTGCCGCTTTATCTCCGTTGCCACGCTGTCGGGCTCGTTCTGCAATCCGTCTCGCGGGCCTACTTCGTAAAGGGTTACGTCTCGATCAATATTCATCGTTTCTCCTCATTAGAAAGGGTAACAGAGCTCAGACTCTAACGGGTAGTTAGATTAGTCCGGCTTTGATAAGTCTAGGCCGGATCTCCTGTCCGAATCGCTCAGTGTCCCTTTGGTAACGCAGGAAACTCATCAAAACTCCGTCCACTCCAACGTCATAGAGATCGCGTAGCCCTGCGACAATGTCATCCGGAGTCCCCAAAAGAGGATAGGAGCCGGCACCAAAAGCGAACATTTCATAGGTAACCTCGTCAAAGGAGCCGCTTTCTAGGCCCACGCCGCTGGCCCAATTATCAATCGCAACGGGATCAGCAGCTTTAACCAAACGATCCCGTTCTCTAAGTGGTAGATCTGGGTCGTCATCCCATATCGGCATAATGCCGGCTACGACTCTAAGCTCGCGTCCAGCTTCCTTGGCCCGTTTCTTTACATCTTTTGTGATGGTCGCTGCAGCGTCAATGTTGATAGGAGCGGTGAAACACCAGTCACAATTACGAGATACCAGGGAAAGAGCGTCGTCGGATTGTCCGGCATTAACTATGGGTGGGTGTGGGCGTCGAACGGGTTGAGGTCGGCAATTACCGCCCTGGACCTTGTAGTAGGGTGATTCGAAATCGAATGTGCCCGGTTTCTCGCACCAAAGGCCTTTTAAACATTTTATGAAATCTTCCGTACGTTTGTATCGGTTCTCGTGCGGAAGCATGTCGATGCCCATCATCTCGAACTCTTCTTTGTTCCAGCCGCTAACTATATTAATTCCCCATCTTCCGTTGCTAATGTGGTCGAGGGTAGCTCCCATTTTTGCAGCTACGACAGGATTGAAAACAGGCACATGGACAGTCGAATACACTTCTATTTTCTCTGTAGCCATGAGGAGTCCGGCAGCCCATGTCATGGTTTCAAGAGAGTTGCCCATGTAATCCGATTCGCCACCAAAGCCTTTCCAGCGACTTACAGGGAACACAAAATCCATCCCAGCTACCTCCGCAGCTTGAGCAATTTTTTTGTTGGACTCAAAAGTCCAGTCGTCGGGATCCGGTTTGTACGTACTGATTGACATTGAGCCGCTGTTGTTAGGCATAAAGATGCCTACTTTCAGGCTCCGTCGTTCTTGCATCTAAAAATCCTCGGTAAAGTCAGAACGTTTGTTTTCGGGTACTCCGTAACGGATCAGAACACACTAAGACTCTGGGTAAATAACTAAAGTCCGGAGCTCAATGCTTTCCCGCGGAGTACACCCTGCACTTGCCGTTGGGTTGATGAAACCAGTATGAGGAGTGAAGCAGGCTCGTCCCGCAAGGGAATCGTATCCCTTGAGAAAGAGGACCTCGTTAGGTTGCATGTGAGAAGCAAAGTACCACTGGTGAGCGACATTGTGTTGCAGTGAGAAGACCTGGCCGCTATGGCGAGGATTTTCGAGATCGTCCTCTCCAAAGTGGTGAATATTCGTTTCCACGAAATCGTTTTGTTCGGTTGTTTGGGCGTCGCAAACGGTAAGAGGCCAATCTTCCACAGGACCGACGATTGGACGCCATATGTTGATGAGAGCCATCCGGTGATCTCGGTACTTTGACTGCCTCGCGTCGTTGAGGATCTCCATGCAGCGACGAGGACCGGAGGAAATCGTGTAGTCAACATGGGCGGACTGGGTCGGTTCGCGAACTCCAAGCTGGCCGGCTTTAGCTCGTACCGCGCTTCTGGTGTTATCATCGAACACAATAACCTCTTCAGCTCCTACCTTCTTCTTAAGGAATTCCCGCATTTCAGAATAGTAGTGACTCCTAATTTCTTCTTCGTCGTAGAAGTCATTGGTTTCAGATTTGTGGAGATGCAATTCGAAGCCTGTTTTATCAAGGCTGAGAGTTTCCATGACGTCGCGGCAATCGCGGATAGTCATAGTGTGGAACTCTTGCTCTGGGCGAACAGTTTTCCTAGAGCTTTTGGCTGGATAAACCAGGTGGTCAGCGGGCTTGTTCGATTTAATCAAGTAAGCGATTGGCGCCTGCATATCCATCGTCGTGTTCTCCTCGGTTCTTGAGAGTTCAATGACTATACCCTTTAAGGAGCCGTCAAGGTCGCCTTAAACCCCCCTGGGGTGAGGCGCCAGATGTTTCTCCGTGTTCTTTCAGGGCTCCTTCGTGGTACGTTCAGTCCAATTCCACCCCTATTGGAGTAGTTGAAAATGGATTCAATGTTGACGCCCGAACAAAATCAAATTCGTGAGGCTGTTTTGCAGCTTTGCAAGCAATTTGACGATCAGTACTGGCTCGATCGTGATGCTGACGGAAAATTTCCTGAGGAATTTTGTAGAGCCTTAGCTGACGGTGGTTGGATAGGTGTGGCGATCCCAGAAGAGTATGGGGGTACAGGACTTGGAGTCACCGAGGCCGCTCTGGTTGTCCAGGCGATCTCAGAATCGGGAGCCGCGAATAGCGGTGTTTCTGCTGTAGCAATTGGACTCTTCGGTGTTACGCCTTTGCTTGCTTACGGTAGCGAAGAACAAAAGTCTACTTGGTTGCCGAGGATAGTCAGGCGGGACGATATCGCGTGTTTCGGTGTTACTGAGGCTAACACGGGTCATGATACGACGAGACTTAAGACTCGTGCTGTTCGGAACGGTGATCATTACACCATTCATGGAGAGAAGGTTTGGATTTCTACTGCCCAAGTGGCTAACAAAATTATGTTGGTGGCTCGCACTACGCCCTTGGAGGACATCGAAAAGCCAATTGATGGGATTTCTCTGTTTTACACAGATCTGGATCGTGACTATGTAGACATTCGCAAGATCGAAAAAATGGGTCGTAAGGCAGTAGACTCCAATGAATTGTTTTTTGAAGGTATGCCCGTACCGGTGGAGCACCGTATCGGCGACGAAGGTATGGGCTTTAGGTATCTGCTAAAAGGACTAAATGCCGAGCGCATTTTAATAGCGGCTGGTTTGGTGGGCTTAGGTAGGGTCGCTCTACGTCGAGCGACAGATTACGCCAGAGAACGCGTTGTTTTTGGACGGCCCATAGGGAAAAATCAGTCGATTCAACATCCGCTCGCAGCGAATTGGGCTCAACTCGAGGCGGCAAACCTCATGGTCCTTAAGGCGGCTTCACTTTACGACAAGGGCGAGGAGTGTGGTGCCGAGGCAAATGCATCCAAATATCTGGCTGCGGAGGCTGCCTTCGATACCTGTACTAATGCAGTGATGACACACGGTGGGATGGGATACGCGAAGGAGTATCACGTGGAGCGCTACCTCAGAGAGGTTATGATTCATCGTCTGGCCCCCGTGAGCCCTCAGTTAATTCTTTGCTATTTGGCCGAACGCGTCTTGGGATTGCCAAAGTCTTACTAAGCGTTGCGCAAATTTAGGTTAGATAAGATCCACCGTTCACGTGAATCGTTTGCCCCGTGATGTATGAGGCTCCATCAGACATTAAGAAAGCAACGGTTTCCGCGATTTCTTCTGGAGTCCCAACACGCTTCATCGGTATCCGTCGTTCCCAGCCTTCCTTTTCTTTTCCGCTTAGGGTTCTTTCTAGGCGGGTGTGCCAGATAAGACCGGGAGCGATCGCATTTACCGTAACGCCCGAGTCTGCGAGATCGGTCGCTAGGGAATGGGTGTAGCCGATAATTCCTGCCTTGGCGGCCGCATAAGGAGCTTGTCCGACGCCTGGATCGAAGGCAAATAAGGATGCAAGGTTAACGATTCGTCCAAAATTCTGTTCTCGCATGTCGCCGCAAAACGTCCTGCTGAGATTATAGGTGCCGTATAAATTTACCTGAATGATCCGATCGAAGACCTTGGGGTCCATTTCCCATGGCGTTGCAACTCCCGTAATGCCTGCATTGTTGACGAGATAGGAAATATTTATTCCTTGCTTGTCCAGATCACTTTTTACGTTTTCAACCTCCTCAATCTTGCGCACGTCAAATGCAAAAAAGAGTAAATTCTCTTGTTCTGCCTTCGTGAATAGTTTAAGCCATGGATCCAAATCCTCTGCTCTTCTATCGCAGGCGATGACCCTATAGTTTTGCGAGAGAGCCTGTTTAGTAATTGCTGTTCCCAGGCCACCTAAGGCACCAGTCACGATGACGTTCTTTTTAGTCATTGGTTATTTCCTTTCAGTCAGGTAACTCAATAAGAATAGTTCCATTTTCAATCGTCACTGGGAATGTCCGAATCGGAGAGGTACAGGGCGGAAGCACGACTTGGCCAGTTCTGATATCGAAACTGCCATCATGAAAAGGACAAATTATTTCATGTCCATCCAGGTCTCCCTCCGCAAGGGAAGCCGCGCCATGACTGCAGGTGTCTTCTGTGGCGTAAATTTGTCCATCTACCTTGTACAGTGCAATCGGCTCGTGTCCATCAAGATCGATACGTTCGATCTGGCCTTCTTTTAAATCGCTGTTTGAGTAGGCAGGGATTTTTGCCACGGGTCCTCTTTGTCGTTCGGAGTTGTTGGAGAGTCCTTTTTGGGAAGCTAGGTGGCTACAAAGTTTTGTTGAATCCGCCGTCCGGCACGAGTTTCTTGGCCTCCGGTATTATGGCGTTTCCTGTAATGCTAATCTGGTCGAGCAGTTCGGATATTTGGCCAGAAGGACAGTCGTAGAACGCGACTACGTGCGAGTAACCGGCCTTTGCTAGTCGTTCCAGATCGGAAAGAACTTGTTCGGGGCTTCCTGTACATATGGATCGTTCTTTTCCTTCGAAGGGATCTTTTTGAACTCGCATGGAGGCGCACGCGATCATCGAGAATGAGTCGTGAGCCCGTTCCAACGTATCAAGTTCCTGTCGTACGATGTCCTGTAAATTGGAAAATCGAAAGGGGTCAGCTTTAGGATCCAGGAAGAGCGGGTACAGTCCGTCACAAAACCTCGCTGCTCGACGCGCACCTGCCGGGACGACGCTACCAAAAATTATCGGTGGTCGTGGCTTTTGAATAGGTTTTGGATCCATGGAAATTCCCGAAAAATCATAAAAAGAACCATGGAACTCCACGACGTCGTCGGTCCAACTTCTTTTATATATTTCGATGCACTCGTTGGTCATTTCACCTCGGTTTTGGTACGAGAGACCCAAGGCACTGAATTCTTCTTCTAACCACCCTGCGCCCACGCCCAAAATCAACCTTCCTTTAGAAAGGATGTCAACCGTTGCAAATTGTCGAGCGTCATTTAGGGGACCGCGATAAGGAGCAATTAAAACTGTATTCCCAATTTTAAGGGTGCTGGTTGCATTGGCTACGGCTCCCATCAGGACTGCTGCATCGAGCATGTTATGTCTCGATTCGTATGCTCGGGTTCTTGACGCATTCGCGACATGCCCGCTCGAGGATTCAACGGGCATGCACACGTGATCCGGGAACCACATTGAGTGAAAGTCGGCGTCTTCAACTTTCTTGGCGACCTCTATGGGTTGCATCATGTCAAAAGTAATACTCTTTGCAAAAAAGTTCTCTCCATCGCGATATCCAAGGCCGTGACTCGTTGAATAGATTCCCAATTCCATGATTAAAAAAGCCCTTCGATCTGACCGGAAGTGTCAACGTTAATTTGATTGGCAGCCGGTTCCCGCGGTAAACCGGGCATGGTCATGATATCGCCGCAGATAACCACGATAAACTCCGCCCCTGCCGCTAATCTGACCTCTCGTATCGGAACTGAGTGATGAGAAGGCGCACCAAGGAGTTTGGGGTCAGTTGAAAAACTGTACTGCGTCTTTGCCATGCACACGGGGAAGTGTCCATAACCTTCTTTCTCAAGACGTTTGAATTGGTTTATAGTCGATTTGTCGGCAGTTATATAGTCTGCGCCATAGGTCTTCATCGCCACTAGACGGGCCTTTTCCCAGAGAGTCAAACCATCTTCGTATAGAGGAGAGAACTGGCTCTTCCCTTGGCTTGTTAAACTCACAACTTTTCGAGCGAGTTCGGTTGCTCCCTCGCCACCATCTGACCAATGTGTACAGGGTATTGCTTCAGTGCCTGCTTCAAAAACTTCTTTTTGTATAACTTCGATTTCCGCATCGGTGTCTCCGGCGAATCGATTAATTGCTACAAGAACTGGGACGCCGAAAGATTTCACATTTTGTATATGGCGTAACAAATTTTCACATCCTTTCTTTACCGCCTCCACATTTGTGCTTTCAAGGTCAGCAAGAGCCACGCCACCATGCATTTTTAATGCTCTCGAGGTAGCCACAATTATCGCTCCTTCTGGTTTGAGTCCTGCTTTTCGACACTTAATGTTGAAAAACTTTTCTGCGCCCAGATCTGCTCCGAAACCGGCCTCTGTAATCACGTAGTCTGCGAGTTTTAAACCTGCTCTTGTGGCAATTACGGAGCTGCATCCATGCGCAATATTTGCGAAGGGACCGCCATGAATAATGGCTGGATTGTTTTCCAAGGTCTGCACAAGGTTGGGCATTAAAGCATCTCGGAGGAGAGCTGTCATAGCTCCGGCAGCTTGGAGATCAAAAGCGGTGATTGGTTCCCGTTTTTTCGAATATCCGACGACGATATGTTCAAGTCGTTTTTTAAGGTCCTCTAAGTTGAGGGCAAGGCACAAAATCGCCATGATTTCAGACGCGACACTTATGTCGAAACCATCCTGACGCGGAAAGCCATTTCCGAGGCCTCCAAGCGACACCGTAATGTCGCGGAGTGCGCGATCGTTCATGTCCATGACTCTGCGCCAGGTTACTCGTCGAGCATCGAGATTTAGTTTGTTTCCCCAATTGATATGGTTGTCGAGCATCGCGGAAAGCAGGTTGTGAGCAGCGGTTATCGCGTGCAGGTCACCTGTGAAATGGAGATTGATATCCTCCATTGGAACGACTTGTGCGTACCCGCCCCCAGCGGCCCCACCCTTCATCCCGAAACAGGGCCCAAGGCTTGGTTCCCGAAGTGCAGTAAGGGCCTTTTCTCCAATCCGGTTTAAAGCATCGCAGAGCCCCACCGAAGTAGTCGTCTTCCCTTCTCCTGCAGGCGTCGGAGTCATCCCTGTAACCAGGATTAATTTGCCGTCCTGCTGGTCCTCGAGTGAATCGAGAAAATCGGAGTTGATTTTTGCCTTAGTATGCCCGTACGGAATAAGAGATTTCTCGGGAATGTTCAGCTCTTTGCCAATGTCGGAGATGGGTTGCAAAGTCGCTTTGCGGGCGATTTCGATGTCTGATGGAATTGTTTCGTTCATTGTCTCCACGGTAGCCGTTCCGTGAGGTTAATACCCCCGAAGACTTTTATAAAAAGGCTAAGTTGAAGAATCTCGCTCCCTTCATGATACGTCTTAGGTAAGTGAAACCGGATAAGCGCTCTTATCCTCACGGGGATAGGTGGATTAAATAAGCAAGGTACTAGTTGCTTTACTTGGGGAAATGCCAACTATAATCGCCACGTTGCGGAATAAAGGAGTTCTCAAAATGTCGGGTAAGTGGGTCGAGATTGAAGATGATTTTCAGGGTTATTTGTCGTTCCCCGAAGCTGGAGGGGGCCCGGGTCTTCTTTTATTACAAGAGACTTTTGGAGTTACGAAGTTTCTTCGCGCTGTGGCAGACAATTACGCAAGCGAGGGTTACGTGGTTTTAGTCCCGGATTTGTTTTGGCGCTTTGAGCCGCGACTCGAGCTGGATGAAGCAGGGCCAGGGTCTGATAAGGCTAACGAGCTCTACCGACGCTTTAGCGTTAACAATGCTCTTACCGATATTGTGAGCTCCTTGGAAATCCTCAGAGAACGACCAGAACAAGTTGGAAAGGTCGGTTGTCTTGGTTTTTGCCTTGGTGGAACACTTGCATATCTTACCGCGGCCGAAACGGACGTCGATTGCGCGGTCGGGTACTACGGGGCTGGGATAGAAGAGGAACTCGATAGATTAGGAGAAATCCAATGCCCAATCGTACTTCACCAAGGCGAAAAAGATAGTTTCATCGCCAAAGACGCGCAGAAGCAAATTCGAGATGCCTTTGCCGAACGGACCAATATGGAATTCTTTGTCTATCCCGGCGTAGAACACGCTTTTGCGGCAGTAGGCCGGGAAAGCTTCGACAAAGCGGCGGCTTCGATGGCTTATAGCCGTACTCTCGCATTATTTCGCGACGTGATGGGTCCGCGCTACGACTTATCGAAGCTTTGGGATACTCATACAGCGCTCGAGTTCGGGGATCGAGACGTTGAAGCAACGATGGGGACAATGGTAGCCTCGCCCTATGTGAATCATATTCCGACAATGACCGGGGGGGTTGGGTACGAGGACCTAGCGAACTTTTACCGTGAGCATTTTATTTTCTCGAACCCGCCCGACACCAGCTTGATGCCCGTGTCCCGTACAGTGGGAGTCGACCGTGTCGTGGACGAGATGGTGTTTTCATGTACCCATACCTGTGAAATTCCTTGGATGCTCCCGGGGGTCCCTCCAACAGGGCGGAAAATCGAGGTGCCCCTCGTAGCTATCGTCAATTTTCGAGGCGAAAAGCTCTACCATGAGCACATTTACTGGGACCAGGCAAGCGTCCTGACCCAAATTGGGTGGCTTGATCCTTCCGGGCTCCCAGTGGCAGGAGTGGAGACAGCCAAAAAGCTTCTCGATGAGTCACTACCCTCTAATGAACTCATAGGAGGTGCTCTTTCTCCTCCATCAGGAGCTCCAATTCTCACCGGCTCGGAATGATTTACGGGAGAATGACTCCAAGGTGCGGGCATTTATTCTCTTTTGGAGGTAGATTTCACTCCGAACTTTTTCCGAGCTGCGAGGAAAGGCCCACAGGGATTCTACTTTGGGTATTATCTCTTGGACCGGCCGAATGATGGCTGGTGTGGCACTACTCGGCCGTTGTGCAGGACAGCCTATTTTATGGAATCCGAAAAGCCTGACGAAATTAAAGCCCGTTACCGCTCCCTTGTAAACGAGGGGGAAGATCCAGGGGATTGGGCTTATGCTTGGCGTGCCTCAATCAACCGCGGTGGTTTTAGGGCCGTGGACTTTCTCATGGAAGAGATTGTAGACGCTGGAAAGTGCGTGGGTTGCGCGGCATGTGTGACTATTTGTCCTACCGATGTATTTGACTATGTCGATGAGCAGCCTGTAGACACTCGCGAAAATGCTTGCGTTCGTTGCGTTCTCTGCGCGGATGTTTGTCCTTCCTTGCGTCCACCAGACCCGGATGCGGAAGCAGTGATCGGCCTTCGGGAGCCGGTAAAGAACGATGGATATGGCCCGTACAACTATGAGTTTTTAGCCCGAAGTATCAAGCCTCAGATGGTTAAAGACACTCAGGACGGGGGATTTACCAGTGAGCTTCTCATCCATCTGCTGGATGCTGGTGAGATTAAGGGTGCCGTACTGGGTGACACATACGATGACAATCCGCAACTTGGCTTCCAGCGGCTAGTCCGAAATTCGGATGACGTTATGGACTGTGCTGGTTCTAGGTATACGTACTCGCCCAATACGGTCGCTCTTAAAGAAGCCATGGAAAACGATATCAAGCCGATTGCTGTGGTCGGAGTGCCGTGCCAGGTTAACGGTGTTCGCCAGCAACAACACAGCTCGATCCGCCTGGCAGTTACTAAGTGGTACAGGGAAAATATTTCTCTGACCATTGGGCTTTTTTGCTCTGAAGCATTTACTAATGAGTCGGTAACTTCCATTGCAGAAGACTACAATGTCCCCTTGACGGATATTGAGAACATCAACATCAAGGGTAAGGTGATTGTCCGATTGAAAGGTGGAAAGGAAGAAATTTTATCCCTGTCGGATTACCAAAGATATGCTAGGCCAGCTTGCCTCTATTGCAGAGACTACGCGGTGGATCATGCGGACATCGGGGTAGGGGGGATTGGTCTCATGGACTGGACCTACGTCGTAGTGCGAACGAAGGCAGGTCACGAAGCTACTCAAAAACTTTTGAAGACTGGGATAATGGAAACGATGGAGGTGCCGGAAAAGGCCAAAAAGTTACTAGCTCGCTTGAGTGCCAGGAAGGCCAATAAGCCTCTTCCTGCCCAGCTGCCTACCTTGCAAGAGAGACTGGAGAGCGGCGATCTTGATCCCAAGAATTTTCAGGGCGGCAAGAATGGAAAAGGAAAATAAGGTGGCAGAACCAATTCAGATTGATGATGTGAATGTCCTGGTATCAGGTCAAGGTGGTGACGGCTCCCTGACAGTTACGAATATGCTGGGTTCCCTACTGCGTGCGCGTGGCATGGGGGTATATACGGAAAGAGATGTTCTTTCAAGAATTAAGGGGGGAAAGGCTGCCGCGAGCCTACGGGGTAGCCTTAACGAACGGTTTGTGGTTCGTGATCGCCTCCAACTCGCAGTGATAATGGATGAAGAAGGTCTCCACGGGGTAGCTAATCGGTTAGGCGGCGATTCAGTGCTTCTTTATGATAGTTCGGACGCCCCGATTCCAGAAGGTCTAATTTCTGACGATGTTCGGGTACTTGTGGCTCCGTTTGGCCGTTTGGCCGTTCGGAGGCTGGGAAGAATTCTCTATAAGAACAGCATTTCAACCGGAGTTGTGGCGCGAGTTTTGAGCATTCCTGATGAGGAAGTTCGGACAGAGTTCAGGGCGCGATTCAAGAGACTCGGTGGTGCGATTATTGACCAAAATCTGAAGGCTTTAGACCTGGGGTTTGAAATTGCTGAAGGAATGGAACTCTCCTCTGACACCGGAGTTTTCAGAGTTGATAAGGGTGACATTGGAGAGAGGCTTCTCATGACTGGTAACGAAGCTATTGGCATGGGTTTCGTAGTGGGCGGTGGAAGGTTTTTTGCTGGATATCCGATAACACCAGCGACGGACGTCCTTGAGTTTTTGCAGCGTCATCTACCTACTTTTGGGGGCGTCGCGTGGCAAGGAGAAGATGAACTCGCTTCCGTGAACATGGCTATCGGAGCTTCCTTGACTGGAGTTCGATCAGGGACAGGCTCATCGGGTCCCGGTATAGCACTAATGCAAGAAGGTATAGGACAGGCGGGCAGCGGGGAAGTGCCGCTCGTGGTTGTCGATACACAGAGGGCCGGTCCTAGTACCGGTATGCCAACCAAACCTGAGCAGAGCGATTTGAATATGGTCTGTTTTGGAGGTAACGGTGATTTTGAGCGAATCGTCTTGGTTCCGGGGGATCCTGAGGATTGTTTCTGGTTGACCGTTGACGCGTGCAACTTGGCTCAAAAATATCAGATGCCAGTTTTCGTGGTCACGGACCAAGCAATTTCTCAGAACACTGCGTCTGTTCCTCGCTTTGACCTCGATCAGGTCAAAATTGATGTTGGGAAACGTCTGAGCGAAGAAGATCTGAAGTCCCTCGAGAAGTACCAGAGATACGCCATTACCGAAGACGGGGTTTCTCCTTACAGTGTACCCGGCACGCCCGGTGGGCAATCCCTAGTTACAGGCAACGAGCGTGATGAGTTTGGAAACGTCACAACTCTCCCAGGGATACGCCAGAAGATGGCTGACAAGCGCAAGCTCAAGTTGGAGACGGCAAAGGACGACCTACCCAAGCCAAGAGAGTACGGTGATGAGTCCGCGGAGATTGGAATTGTTGTTGTAAATGCGGGTTGGGGTGCTGGGATGGATGCGGTTGATGAACTCAAGAAGCTGGGAGTCGCATCTCGGCTGCATCACCCAAGGACTTTGTGGCCATTAACTGATGAAACAAGGTCCTTTATTGATGAGAAAAAGCGGGTATATGTGATTGATCATAGTTCCTCTGCTCAGCTATCAGGAGTATTGATGCACGCGGGTATTTCTTCCCAGAAACTTCACTCAATTATGCGTTACGATGGAACACCGCTTCGACCAGTGGATTTGGCCGAGGAGATTTACCGACGGGAGACCGAAAAATGACGGAAACTTTTCCAATTAAACAACCCATATGGTGTGCCGGATGCGGCCACTTTGGTGTGCTGGCTGCGATGGATGCTTCTTTCGACAGGTTAGAAATTCCCCGGCACGACGCTTTGGTTTTGGCGGGGATTGGTTGTTCCGGAACTGTTCAGAACCATATGCCCTCCTACGGCTACCACGCCCTTCATGGTCGTGTCGTCCCATCTGCGATTGGAGCGAAACTTGCCAATCCAGACCTGACGGTGGTTGCGGCGGGTGGTGATGGAGATGGATATGCCATAGGCGGCGGGCATCTTTTGCACGCCTTTAGGACGAATGCCAATATAACCTACGTGGTTATGAATAATGAAACCTATGGATTGACCAAAGGGCAACCATCTCCAAGTAACGCTGGAGGGTATCAGGGCCAACGGGAAATGGATCCAATTATGGTCGGACTCAGTCTTCCTGGCTCGACCTTTCTTGCACGTGCGTACACCGGAGCACCCGCGCAATTGGATGATTTGATGGATGCTGCGATTAACCATGCGCGCGCCGGTCAAGGGTTTGCGTTTCTCGAGGTTATTTCGCCGTGCGTCACCTATAACGACAACTATCACGAATGGCCCTCTACACTGGTGAACGTTGACGAGGATGAGGGCTATGATCCTAGTGATCGCGCGACGGCTATGGCGCTGAATATGAAGCTTGCCTCTGAAGGTAAGGTTGCGGCAGGTTTGATTTATCGAGCTTCGGCCACTTTAAGCGAAGCGACGGGTGATTCGCCCCCGACACCCCTTGAAGGCATAGATCTTCCAAGGTTCACGGACAGCTACGAGCAGGTCTTGGACGGTTACGTAGGGTAGTTATCCGAGGGTCGTGAAATTAGCGCAACTCATGAGTTCGGAGATTCTTACGATTCTTTTATCGAGGTGACGAGTTCCAGAAGAACATTCTTAGCGTCGCCGAATATCATCATTGTGTTTTCGTTGAAAAACAGAGGGTTTTGAACTCCTGCGAAGCCTGGGTTCATGCTCCTCTTGATTACGAATACATTTCGAGCAAAGTCCACGTCCAGAAGAGGCATTCCGTAAATGGGGCTATCTTCATCCGTCCGGGCAGAGGGGTTCACGACGTCGTTTGCGCCTATTACCAGCGCCACATCGGTTTCAGGGAATTCGGGATTGATGTCGTCCATTTCCACTAGCTGTTCGTAGGGTACATTCGCCTCGGCAAGCAGAACATTCATGTGTCCAGGCATCCTTCCTGCTACAGGGTGGATTGCGTAGCTTACCTTTACACCGCGTTCTTCGAGAACCGTGGCTAACTCTTGTGCGGCATGCTGAGCCTGGGCAACGGCTAGGCCGTAGCCGGGAACCATTACACAGGTCTCAGCATTACTGAAAATAATTGCCGCATCTTCTGGCGTGAACGAACGCGCGGTCTTACTTGCGGTGTCAGCCCCTTTGGTCTCGACATGTTTACCGAAAGCGCTGAACAGGACATTAAGGAGAGAGCGGTTCATCCCTTCGCACATTTGCTTTGTGAGGATTAGGCCGGAAGCTCCAACCAAAGAGCCGCTGATAACAAGACCAGCGTTACCGAGGACAAATCCCGTTGCGCAGGCCGCAAGACCCGAGTAGGAATTGAGGAGGGAGATGACAACTGGCATATCGCCCCCTCCGATTGGAAGAACAGCAAGTATGCCCAGAAGCAACGCTACAGAGAGAAGTAGGACCAGGTAAAGCTCTGAAAATGGGGACGTAGCTAGAAGAACGCCAAGGCCAAGGCCAGCCGAGAGAATTAGGGCATTAACCACCTGCTGAGCCGGGTAAGTAACTGGCTGAGAACTTAAGAGCCCTTGAAGTTTTCCGAATGCAATTAGGCTACCAGTAAATGTCAGGGAACCGATCAGAAGAGAGAGAACGATGGCAATTGAAACCATTCCTCCCGTAGTCTCGCCTTGTCGGGAGAGGTATTCTGAGATTCCCACTAGGGCCGAAGCGGCACCCCCAAAGCCATTCAATAGGGCAACCATTTCGGGCATTGCTGTCATTTCAATCTTTTTTGCAAGAAGGGAGCCGATTAAAGCTCCTATAACTATGCCACCTAGAATGAGCTCGAACTGGACTACTCGAGTTAGGTAAAGGGTTGCGACGATCGCTAAAAGCATACCAGTGGCGGCCATAGCGTTGCCCGTTCCGGCCGTTTTGGCAGAGCCTAAACCCTTTATGCCTAGAATAAAAAGGACCGCTGCAGCAAGGTAGGCAAAAGAGGACCAGTCAATCATCGCTGTTCCTTTCCCTTGAACATCGCCAACATTCGGTGAGTTACTGCGAAGCCTCCGACGACATTGATCGTCGCGAGAATTATGGCGACAAAACCCAACCATGCGGCCAAATTCCGCTCTTCTCCGCCAGCTGCGAGTAATGCCCCTACGATTGTGATGCCTGAGATTGCATTAGAACCGCTCATCAGAGGGGTGTGTAAAAGTGTGGGGACCTTGGAGATTATCTCTACACCAACAAATAGTGCTAGCACTAAGATTGTCAGAGCGACTGCAGGATCGTCGAGCATTAACTAGGACCTCTCTAACTTCTTGAGTACGGCTTCTGAAACGATTTTCCCTGCGTGCGTAAGCGTCGCACCAGCGATTATCTCGTCTTCGAAGTCAACAATTAGGTTTCCGTCGGAATTGATTATCAACTTTGAAAAATTGAGGAGATTTCGAGAAAACATCTTGCTTGCGTCAGGGGCTAAGTCGGAAGGCAGATTCGTTGGTCCAAAAACGGAGACGCCTGCGTGATCGATTCTTTGATCAGGAACGCTGACTTCGCAATTGCCTCCATTTGCCGCAGCCAAGTCAACAATTACGCTACCTCGGCGCATCGTTTCGACCCCTGACTGCGGAACCAAGATAGGAGCAGCTTGCCCAGGTACTAATGCAGTAGTGATGACGATATCGAAATCAGCCAATCTGTCGGCGAGAAGTGCGCGTTGTTGGTCAAGAAAGTCTTCGGTTTGAGCCTTGGCGTATCCTCCTGAGGTCTCACTGTCTGAGGAATCGAGATTTAGTTCCATGAATCGAGCCCCCAGACTCTCAACCTGCTCCTTAACCGCTGGCCGGGTGTCGTAGGCTTCAACACGGGCTCCAAGACGTCCAGCTGTCGCGATTGCCTGTAGTCCGGCGACTCCTGCGCCGATGACTAAGACTCTGGCAGGGGGAATGGTGCCGGCTGGGGTAGTCATCATTGGAGAAACTTTGCTTAGCGAAGCCGCACCTAGAACCGCTGCTCTGTAACCTGCGATCGATGCCTGTGATGAAAGTGCGTCCATTACCTGGGCTCTTGTTGTCCTGGGAAGTAACTCCAAAGCGAAGGTGGTTAATCTGGACTCCGCTAACGTTTCAACGAGCTCGAGGTCATCAAAAGGACGAACAAAGCCGGCGAGGACGGTGTTTTCTCTGAGTAGTTGGATGTCTGCTTTTCTCGGGGTGTTAACGAAGTACCAGCAGTCAGCGTTACGAAGGGCTACGTCTCGACTGTTTTCTACTAGAGCTCCTTCTGCTGTGTAAGCTTCGTCATCGAAGTTTGCTGCTGCTCCTGCGCCAGCTTCTATAGTCACGTCGACCTTGAGTTTCTTGAAGCCTTTCGCAGTTTCGGGAGTAATTGCAACCCGGCGTTCGCCCTCTACTGTCTCACGTACCGCGACTAATCTCACCGACAGACCTCCATCTCTTGCTTATCCAACATCACTACCGGGCATCTCTTGGCCGGAATTGTCGGTAACCTTAGATTGGCTCAAAGCATCCTATGGGACCGTTGGTACGCTAACCCTCGGTTCGGGGATTGCAATATTTTTGCGAAAAAAGCTTCTCGAAATATTCTCTCAAACTGATTTAGAGGTCCTGAGAGCAGAATATGAGAGGTGACCGGTGATCTCTGAAAGCTCCCGGAGCCAAAGCTGGTCGATCTCTTCTTTAATTTCCTGACTCAGTTCGTTTTGATGGCTTCCCACTTTCCCGTCTCGGACCTTGGCCGAATCGCTGCCAGGCGGGATACCCGCCTCTTTTTCGCTTCGGTCTCTCATAAGGCAATCGTCAAATTTATCGAGATGACTTTTCATGAAATCCAGGCTCGAGTGCTCGAGAGTGGTTTGGAGGAGTTCGCTGCTAAGTGAGATGTCAATAAAACTCGCGATGCGTCGCACGTGGATCTCCAAGTCTTCTTTCATGTCTTCAAAGAAAATCAAGAGCACATTGGCCTTGTCTCGCACCGACCACCATGACCGGAAATGCCGAAAATAACGATATGCCGGGTCCTCGATAAACGTTTGTCGGGCAAATTCTTCCAACGAAATCGAGCCTGCTTCGAAAAGCCAACCTTGCATAAAGTGGAAGGCTGATACCAGAGCATCTCCGGGGTCACGCAACGACACGACATATTTACCAGGCTTGGGAATCCGTTCGTATGGGAGATGACTTTTGAAGAGCCGAGGTGTTGCCTTCTGAGCTAAAGATAAATCTATGCCTAGATCGTGAGAGACCTCTACCCAGGGAACTACACGAGAAATATCGTCGAAATCCATATCTCCATGTGTGCGGAGAGTATGAAGAATTTGCTGCAACCATGTCGTTCCACATTTAGAAAATGGTGAGATGAAGACGTCTGTCTCTTTCGACTCCATGGATAGGCCTTTTTTAAGGCCTTCCTTGGTTGAAAGCTTAGCCATCCGTTTCCGTAGCCCGACGACGTCAACTGCTCTGGTCATTTCAACCTTTCGATGGTTAAGATGAAAGTAGTATTATCCTAGCGGAGGTCACGAGATTTCAAACCGCAACCCGATTGATGTTTTAATAATAGGAAGCGGGAACGCAGCCTTATGCGCTGCGATATCTGCTGCCGAGAAAGGTGCCAAGGTTGTTGTTTTAGAGGCAGGAGGAGAGAACGATTTTGGAGGTAATAGTCGTTATACCGCGGGAGCAATGCGCTTTACCTACGAATCTCCAGAAGAATTGACACCGCTTCTCGAAAACTGCGACGACCCACGAATCAAGGATTGTAAATTTGGTTCATACTCTAAGGCGAAATTCATTTCTGATCTTGTTTACTTCAACCACGGAAGCGCTCTGGGAGTTTTGCAGACGGAACTTGTTGAGAAGAGCTACGAAATTTTGTCTTGGCTTGTCTCTCACGGGCTGGAGTTCGTCCCGATTTTCGAAAGGCAGGCCTATAAAAGGCAGGGCAAGTTTTATTTTTGGGGAGGGCTTACCCTTGCGGCGAGGGGAGAGGGCGAAGGCCTTGTAATGAGTGAAAAAAGGATTGCTTCGTCCCTTGGTGTAGAGTTCAGACTAAAAAGACGAGTCAAGTCTTTGGAAACTGAAGGCGGAAAGTTGGTAGGTATCCGTCTGGACAATAATCAAACAATATTGAGCAAGGCGGTTGTGATTTCCTGCGGAGGATTTGAATCCTCTTCCGAATTGAGGGCAGAGCACTTGGGTGAAGAGTGGCGCGATGTAGTTGTGCGAGGAACATCTTTGAATCGAGGAGATGGAATCACGATGGCGCGTAAGCTAAATGCTGCGATGACGGGAAGTTACGATCAGTGTCACGCGGTGTGCATGGATTCTTCCACCCCGGAATTTTCTGGGAGTAGAATTCCTCATCAAGAGAGAAAACATTTTCGTAAAATTAGTTATCCCTTCGGAATCATGATTAATTCAAAGGGCAGACGTTTCGTAGATGAAGGTGCTGATTTTCGAAATTATACTTACGCACAATATGGTCGAGAAGTGCTTCGACAACCTGGTGCCTTTGCTTGGCAAATTTTCGATGGCCAAGTTCGAGATTTACTGTATGACGATTATCGTCAGCCTGACGCGACCAGGATATCTGCATCGTCACTTGATGAGCTCGTGAGAGGCTTCCCAGATGTAAACCAGAGGAATGCATTGGAGACCATAGGTCAGTATAATTCGGCTACTCCTGATTCCTCTTCTTTTGATCCGACTAAAAAGGATGGGCTTAGAACTCTCGGATTAACTGTTCCTAAGTCAAACTGGGCTCTTCCTCTTGTTGTTCCACCGTTTGAGGCCTTCCGCGTAACATGTGGTATTACCTTTACCTATGGTGGTTTATCGATCGACTCCGATGGGAGGGTCATGCGGTCAGGAGGGAGTCCAATACCAGGCCTTTTTGCTGCAGGTGAAGTAGTAGGTGGACTCTTTCAATTCGGGTATCCAGGTGGAGCAGGTCTCACTGCCGGTGCAGTGTTTGGCCGCACTGCGGGAGCGAATGCAGCGTCTTTTTCTAGGGGGTAGAAAGTGAACGTCAATGGAGTATTTAATTTGACTGATTTAAGCTCGATTGACTTAGCTCTCACTACAACTCGATCAGTGCGAAAGCGGATAGATTTCAAACGTCCCGTACCAGCACGTCTCATAAACGAGTGTATCGACGTTGCAACTCAGGCTCCCACTGGATTGAGGCGTGAAGCTTGGCGTTTCCTTATCATTACGGATCCTAAGCCGAAAGAAATTGTCGCTTCGCTCTATCGTGAAGCTTTTGAAGAGGCCATGCGTGAAAGAATTCCTCAACTTGAGTCAGAAGGCGTCGCTGTTCCTAAGCTAGGACCTTCCTATCGATTTTTAGCCGAACATCTTCAGGAATTCCCATGTCTCATTCTGGTTTGCAGCGAGGGTCGGCCCGAGACTTCGAACGTTGCTCAACAGGTCGCGTTTTACGGTTCAGTTCTGCCTGCAGCCTGGTCTTTGATGGTGTCTCTTCGTTCTCGCAACATAGGTTCTACCTGGACAACCCTCCTTGCGCGTCACGAAGATCAAGTTGCCAAGGCCCTGAGGATTCCTCCAGATGTTACGCAAACGGTGCTCCTGCCGGCTGGTTTTATGAAAGGTGCCAAGCTTGGTATGGCTGTAAGGAAATCGGCAAAGAATATAACTTTTTGGAATTGTTGGGGAAGGCCACAGAAGGGCTAGTGATCATCGCTAAACAGGATGCCCTGTGCCACAAGATGATTTATCTCAAAGCTATCAAGATTCAAATGCGATGAAAGAACATCTTCGTTGTGTTGACCGAGTGTAGGTGCCTCTAAGTCAACTTCGTTAGGGAAGGCAGAGAATTTAAACGGGAATCCTGGAATGGTAACGGGTCCGAGGAGAGGATCTGTGATATCGCGTACCATGCGACGTGCTCGGAAGTGCGGGTGCTCTATTGTTTCTTCAATTGTTAATACGGGTGCGGAGGGGACGCGGTTTTCAGCTAAGACCCTCAGTGCCTCCTCATCGGTTTCAAACGATTGAAGCCACTTCTCGATTATTTCTATCAGGTCTTTCTGGTTCTTTGCTCGGAGCTGGAGCGTGGCATAGCGTGGATCCTTTTCTAGTTCGGGTCGACCCATTGCTTTCGCCATATTGGGCCACTGTCGATCTAGTACGAGTAAGACGATGTAGCCTTCTTTGGACTTGAAGACTCCTTGTGGACACGAAATATGGTGGTGAATACCAAAGCGCATGGGATGGTACGCACCTCCACTCGCAGAGTACATTTGCAACTCTACAGACTGCATGTGATAGAGAGCGTCGACCATGGAGATGTCGAGGAACTGCCCCTGTCCAGTTCTGTCCCGATGGAGCAACGCGTAACCGAGCGCGGCAAATGCATTTACACCTGCGATGCCATCAGCCAAAGCCACGCCTACGAAGCGAGGTGGTCCTTCGGCATCCCCGGTCATATGCATCACGCCTGAGTATGCTTGGCCGATGTAGTCGTAACCGGTTCGATTTGAGAGGGGGCCTTCTTTGCCAAATACGGAAACGGAGCAAGCGATTATTGAGGGGTTGAGCTGTTTGAGAGACTCGTAATCCAAGCCTCTTTTCGCAAGCACTCCCGGCCCGTAATTATCAATTACGATATCCATCTTCGGAACTAAAGATCTAATGAGTTCGATACCATGCTGGCTATTAAAGTCGACGCAGATGCTCCGTTTCCCACGGTTTTGTTGAATGTAGTAGGCGCTACGTCCGTTCTTCAGGAAAGGTATAGCCCGCGATGGATCACCCGATTTGGCTTGCTCGACTTTGATAATCTCGGCTCCCATCTCTGCCATCAGTCTCGTGGCGGTCGGTCCTGCCAGATATTGAGTAAAGTCGAGAACTTTCGTTCCAGTAAGTAGACCGGTAGTAGATGAATCCATAATGTTTTACGGTAGCGAAAAGTTGGGCAACCTGAGCATCTTATCTCAGTCAAGGTCTGCCATAGAGGGCGTCTTGATTCTAATAAATTCCCTACGCTAGGTCCGAAAGGATCTGATCCAAGTGTCCCTTAGGGTCCACCTTCTCATAAGCAAGTAGGATCTTCCCGTTCTCGATGACGTAGCTTATTCGCTTGGCATAATCGCCTGTTCCGGCGTGGTAGGCTGAGCCGAGAGCCTTGTCCACGTCGCATAGAAGTGGGTAAGGAAAATCGAACTTATCGGCAAAACTCTTGTTTTCTTGAATGCTGTCGAAACTTACTCCGAGGATCTGGATGTTCTGAGCCTCTACCTCTTGCGCCCTGTCCCGCAACGCGAGACCTTGGGCCGTTCAACCAGGGGTATCGGCCTTAGGATAAAACCAAAGCAGTATTTTCTGGTTTCCGAAATCACCCAAACTTACGATATTCCCATGGTGATCAGAAACTGAAAAATCTGGAGCAGCATCACCGATAAGCAACATAGTTATATCCTCCGTTGTTCTGCAAATGTACCACAAAGGTCTCTTCAATGACTGGTAAAGAAGGTGTACAATCACAGTTACCTTATCAGGAGGAGTGACATGCCCAAGAGGGTTGACTGGTATTATCATCGCAAGGGTTGAACGAGCTGTACGCGAGCGTCCAAGTTTTTGGAAGCAAAAAAAACAACTATCAAAGAGACGGTTTCTGCCAGTAAAAAGCTAGGAGAGGCTGACGCCAGAGATCTTCTCAAATCAGCAAGTAAACTTGTCGTTGCCAAAGGCAAGAAACTTTCGGAGTCGGCTGTTCCGCAAAGGGTGACCAAAGAGTTGGTGGCTTCACTTCTCGGCCCCACTGGAAATTTACGGGCACCGTGCTTGAAGGTGGGTAAGACCTTGATCGTAGGCTTTAATGAGCAGGCTTTTGGCAAGCTCTTTGGCTAAAGACGTAACTGGGCTGTACTCCGCAGAATCCTTAATATAAAGACATGTGGAAGACACTCCGTTCAGTTCTGAGGTTTCGACGGTTCGAATTTGATCCGGTTCTACGGCGGTTGGGTCGGTGCGCAAACGTTGAGGATTTACGCGCATTGGCAAAGAGGCAAGTGCCCCGCGGAGTTTTCGATTACATAGATGGCGCTGCTGAGGACGAAAAGACACAGCAGCGAAATTGTGATGCTTTCCATCGTTTAGAATTTAAACCTCGGGTCTTGCGTGATGTAAGCAAAGTTCGTTTGGACTCTAAGCTCTTGGGGAAGACCTTACCGATGCCCCTTGTTTTGGCTCCAACGGGTTTTAGTCGCGCCTCGAATTCTCAAGGTGAACTAGCAGTGGCCCGTGCGGCTCAGCGGGCCGGCCTTCCCTACAGCCTCTCTACACTTAGTACGCGCTCTATTGAAGATGTGGCTCGAGTTAGCAGTGGGCCGAAATGGTTTCAGGTCTATGCGTGGAAAGACAAAGGTTTAGTTAAAGAACTTCTCGAACGCGCTATGGCTGCAAACTATGAGGCGATTCTGATAACGGTTGATACTTCCGTTTTAGGCCGAAGAGAGCGAGATGTAAGGAGTGGGTTTACTCTCCCACCCAAGGTTGGTCTGTCTACTCTTTTAGATGGAATACTCCATCCCCAGTGGACCATGGATTTCTTGCGTGCGGAGCCGATTTCTTTTGCAAATGTAGCGGGTCGAGGCGTTGGCGACGGAAGTGATGCGATTTCTCTTGCAGATTACATTAATAGCCAGTTTGATTCCGGCTTGAATTGGGAAACGGTTGATTGGATGCGCTCAATCTGGAAGGGGCCTGTCGTTTTAAAGGGTATCCAAACAGTCGAAGACGCTGAGATTGCTGCCAGCGAAGGCATAGATGCAATTGCTCTTTCAAATCACGGAGGGAGACAACTTGACGGTGCACCGCCACCGCTCGAACTGGTAGGGCCAGTAGCGGACAAGGTTGGAGGAAGAGTAGAGATTTTGTGCGATGGAGGAGTTAGGAGGGGTAGTGATATCGTAAAGGCTGTTGCATTGGGTGCAACAGCATGCATGACCGGTCGTGCTTATCTATATGGGCTTGCCGCAGGTGGCGAGGTTGGGGTAGATCTCGTTCTTGAATGGTTTGGAGAAAGTATGAGGCGAACTCTATCGTTAGTTGGTTGCTCAAGTTTCGAACAATGCAACTCTTCCATTGTTCGGTGGCGAACGGAATAAGATTGGGAAGCATATATTGTCAATCAATCGGAGTTTCAGGGAGTCTTTGTAAATGCCCAAGGTTACTGTAGAAGGAATCGAGATCAACTTTAGGACACCGGTTAGTCCCGAACGTGTTTTGGGTCAGAAGGTCTTGTATGTCCACGGAACCGGATGTGACGCAAGAGTTTGGGATCGTCATATGGAGGTTGTCTCCAGAGCTCACACTCCTATTGCTGTTGATTTGCCCGGTCACGGGGAGTCTTCAGGGGGCGGTTTCCGAGGGGTAGCCGACTACGCTTATTTTACAGTTGCCCTTGCCGAGGCTCTGGGATGGGGAAATTTTGTAATGGCTGGACATTCTTTAGGCGGAGGAATAATTCAAGCTGCCGCTTTATATGCCCCTGAAAAGGTAAAGGCAATGATACTTGTAGATACCGGTGCGCGGCTTCGTGTAGCTCCTCAAATCATGAATTATGCGCGTGCCTGCGCGGAAGGTAAGAATCCACCGATGCTTAATCCGAGGATTGGATTTTCTTTAACTACGGATCAGGAGGTACTTGACCAAGTGAAGATTATAACGGACGCCGCCGATCCAAAAGTAACGTTTAGGGATTGGATAGCCGATGACTCCTGTGATTTTCTTTCTCGAGTTTCTGAATTTTCTCTTCCGAGTCTTGCTATAGTCGGTGAAGACGATGAGCTTACTCCAGTTCGATATGCCGAGTTCTTTTCGAAGAATATGTCTAACTGCAAAATATCAGTAATTAAAAGAGCTGGTCACTGGACTTTCTATGAACAGCCCGATGAATTTGACCGTTCAGTGATTTCTTTTTTGCAAGGCCTTTCCGATTGATTAGGCTAATCTTCTTTAATAGTTTTGCTGAGAGGAAATAAATGTCGAAATACAGTCAATTAACAGCAGGGGATCTTAAGGGTGTTTTTGGTTTTCTGCTCACGCCAACGAAACCAGAGGAAGAGCGAGGGGCAGATGGCTTAGCGGTTAATGTCGATGAGGCTGCTCGAGCAGCGGATGCGTTGGTAAATGATGGCGTTGAGGGAATTTGCTTAAATGGAACTTTTGGCGAGGTTCCTTCGTTAACCTGGAGCGAGCTTTCGATATTTACAAAAACGGTAGTTGACTCAGTAGCGGGAAGAGTTCCTGTCTTTGCGGGAGCGACGACTCTCAATACGAGAGATACGATAACTCGCGCAAGTTCGTTTAGAGAGATGGGGGCTGATGGCTTGCTGCTGGGCCGACCTTTTATGTCGCCTTTGTCGGACCCCGACATTGTCCGCTTCTATCAGGATGTTGCAGAGTCGCTGCCTACGATGCCAATTTTTCTTTACGATGATATGGAGGCATTCAAGAGACCTATTCAAACTCCCGTTTATTCCGAGCTTGCTAAGATCCCTCAAATTATCGCCGCAAAATATCGGACGCGATTGCTCTTGTCAGAATTGATTGATAATTCCTACAACCGAGATGTTGAGGTTGTAGGGTCAAATATAAAACTCATGCCCGGAGAATTCGACTGGTACGCCGCATACCGTCTGTTTGGTGTGGATTCTTGTTGGTCGAGTGCAGTCTGTGCCGGCCCAGCACCGATCATGGCTTTGCGGGATGCGTTGTACGGGGAGAAATGGGAAGATGCGAAATTTCTCACTCAGGAACTTAGTTCTTGTTACGACGGATTAGTCCCAGATGGTAACTTTGCGGTATGGCACCAAGATAAGATTGCATTTATGAAAGCCCGATTCGCGGCGGCTGGGTACTTGGTCCCTGGCCCAGCACTCCCGCCATACCACTATCTTGCTGAGGATCGTGTGCTAGTAGCAAAAGAATGTGGGAGAAAAGCAGCCGAGTTGCAAAGGAAGTATTCTTAGCTCTAGAGTGGATTGCTTTGTGACGAATTATTCTCATCTCGTAAATCTTAAAAATAGAACGGTTAGCCCCGAAGTCTTTACCAATCCCGATATTTACATGATTGAACAGGAGAAGATCTTTCGTCGTTGTTGGATTTTTGTAGGACATGAGAGTCAAGTCAGAGAACCCGGGGCATTTTTAACAACTACCATAGGGGAAGAACCAGTTATCGTGGTAAAAGACCATGATGGAAAAGTGAAGGTTTTCTTTAATTCTTGTCGGCATAGAGGTGTGAAAGTATGTCGAATCGACCACGGTAAGGCGAAGGTCTTTCAATGTCCCTATCATGGTTGGAGTTATGGGATTGATGGCTCACTAGTTGGTGTTCCCCAACAAAAGACCGCTTATCATGGAGACCTCGATAAAACTCAATGGGGCTTGATTAAAGTTCCGCGTGTTGAATCGTTTCACGGTTTAATATTTGCATGTCTTGACGATAAAGCTGTGAGTCTTGAAGAATATCTTGGAGATATTGCATGGTACCTTGAGCTCATCCTGAGGCGCTCGAAGGGCGGAACGAAATTATTGCAGGGATGCCATCGGTGGAGGGTGAAAGGGAACTGGAAGCTTGCTGCGGAACAATTTGCTGGCGACAATTATCACGCCGATGTATTACACAAAAGCCTGTCACTTATTGGTCTCGCACCGAGCGAATTCCGGGGAGGAATTCCCTGGGAGACAGATTTCCAAGTAAAATCCTCTAACGGCCACGGATGGATCAACTTTAAGTCTCCTGATGGCCCACTTCCCCCCGCAGTTGAAGAATGGATTAGGCATTCTCGCGAGGAAAGCAAAGAAAGGCTTACTGCGACACAGGCGGGTCTAGTGCATACGACTCATGTAGGAGGCGTGTTTCCAAATTTCGCAATTTTATCATTCATGGGATTTACTTTTGTTCGAGTTTGGCATCCCCGAGGTTTGAACGATCTTGATGTTCATTCATGGGCCCTGGCAGATGAAGATGCGCCCGATGAGGTGGTTGCATTTTTGAGCACTATGTTGATCTTGAATTTTTCGTCTTCTGGTATTTTTGAGCAGGACGATGTGACAGTTTGGGGAGATATGATGTCGACCTTGCAGGGAACCGTACGGCGTCGTTTCCCTTTGAATTACCAAATGGGGGCGGGGCATGAGAGGCGTCTGTCCGATCGACCTGGATTAATTCATCCACCATCAACAGAGATTGGAATTTTCGGATTTCATGAATTTTGGCGAAGTTTAATGTCTCGTTGAAGTTTTTAACTTCTCAAGTTGTCAGGCGAAAACGGTGTTTTTCTTAAGCGGCGACCTGTTTTTTTGTAAATGGCGTTAGCAATTGCGGCAGGTGTCGGCCCTTGAGTCGCTTCACCTGCTCCAAGTGGGGGCAGCTCTGGATGATCTATGAGATGAGTGTTTATGTCGGGAATTTCAGAAAATGTCATAATTGGATAGCTATCCCAGTCCCGGCTACTGGTTTGTCCGTTCTCGAAACGAACCGCCTCATGTAATGTCCAGCTGGCGGATTGAATAAAGCCTCCTTCGGCTTGGTGGATTAGACCGCTCGGGTCGATGATTTGCCCAGCATCGATTGCTATTTCGACCTGCTCCAGATGAACTTTTCCGAGAGAATCAATGTCGAGCCGTACGCCGACTGCTGCATATGCTCGGCAGTTTTCGTATCGCGCATAAGCTATTCCAATTTTTTGAGGATCTTCGAAGCATTCGACTACTCTTTCGAGTACCGCGTGAGCACGCGGGTCGGATAGATGCTTTAAGCGAAAAGTCAGAGGATCGCAATTATTCGCTTCTGCCATCTCATCCATGAAAGATTCAATTGCGAAGATGTTGGCGTAAGCTCCCAAGCTTCGTAGAGCAGAGGTCCGTACCGATTGTGTGGTAATTAAACGCCTGGTGACATCAATTTTTTCGATTTTATAGGCAGGCCAGGCATTACGGTGCTCTCCTATCTCACTTCTCATTAGGGGCTTAACCGTGGGACGTTGGGCGGGATTCTTTCGAATCCATGCACTCGAGAATTGGTTTCCTTTTATAAGCGGCGGAAGCGGCCGCGTGACATGGGTGTAACTGAGAACGTCGTGACTCCAGTTAACGATAGTACCATCGGTATTTGAACTGGCTTTCATGGAGACTACCATCGCTGGGCCGTATGGTTCCGCAATGTTTTCATCTTCACGGGTCCACTGTAAATGGATCGGAAGTCCAGGGACCTCCCGTGCGAGTAGCGCCGCATCGTAGGCGGCATCATCTGCACCATTGTGACCGTAGCAACCTGCGCCTGGAACATGGGTTAGTCGGACCTTTTCTTCCTCTATATCTAACGCTGAAGCGAGGGCTTTACGGCTAGGACCGATTCCTTGGCTATGAGTCCAGATGCGTAGGAAATCAGGCTCCTGACAAGCTACAGCAGCAGATGGTCCGATCGAGGCGTGCATAACGAATGGGCGAGAGTATTCTGCTTCTAAGTTGATCGTGTGATTCGACGGAGTAACGACGGGTTCAGGGATTCTATCCTCTGGCATTCCTTCAACAATTGGCTGAGCGATATGAGGCTCTCGTTTCATGTAGGCGGGATTTCCAGGATCCTCAATCTCCGAGCAAGGTTTCGACCAACGGATCGAATTAACCAACGCGCTTCGAGCGCGATCAGCCGCATCTTCGGTTTGTGCGACGATTCCCAGGAAGCTCCCATCCCGTATAATCTTTACCACCCCATGCATTTGATCGACATTTTCTAGCTTTGCATCTAGAAGCTTTGCATTCCAGAACGGTGGTTTCACTACTCGTCCGAACAGCATATCGGGGAGACGAAAATCTTGAATAAATTCTCCACCTCTGATTTTTCTTAAAATATCCGATCCATTTCCTCTTTTCCCAATAAACCGATATTTCTGAGGATCCTTTAGAGGGTATCGTCCGGAAATTTTTCGCTGGAACCGCTTTCCACCCATTAATACCCAATAGCTTGTTGAAGGAGAACTATTGCCGGCCAATATCTTTCCATCGTTTACTGTAAGATTATCGATGTGGACACTAAGTGTCTCGGCAGCCATCTCCAATAGGAGTCCTTTCGCTTCTGCTGAAACTAGTCGCAACGCCTGCCCACTGTGTTCGACCGAGAGACTTCCCGCAGTTACGAGCTCCTCAGGCCCAAATGACGTATCCGCAGTTTCGAGTTGGACTATCTCTAAAGGAACCTCTAGTTCTTCGGCAACTATTCTGGTTAACGCTTTGCGAATGTTCTGACCAATTTCCACTTTCCCTGTAAATGCGGTAACAGTGCCATCGGAATTTATGCGTAGCCAAGTATCCATTTCAGGATTCATCGCTAGGCTCGGCGAGACTTCCTCAGGCTTCATCTTTGTTTTTACTCAATGAACGGATAGCAGCAAGGATCCGGGGATGAGCTCCACAACGGCACAGATTTCTTTCGAGAGCTCTCCTGATCTCATTTTCATTTGGTTCGTCATTCCATGCCAAGAGGGAAGTGGCGGCCATTATCATGCCAGGAATGCAGTATCCGCACTGGCCAGCATCATGGGCGATAAAAGCTGACATCAGGGCGTCATCTTCCGAAAGACCCTCTAATGTTGTGATCTCGCGTCCTTGTATCTCATCGAGTGTAAGACTGCAGGACTGAATAGCTTCGCCTCCAACGATGACCGTACATGCGCCGCATTGTTTTAGGCCACACCCGTACTTGGCTGCATAGAGGCCGAGTTCGTTTCGAAGTGTTGTCAATAAGGTCGTAGAGCGATCTATGTTCAACGTGTGTGAATGACCATTGACTTGGATTTCGATAGTATCTTTCTTCACGTGCATATTGTACAGAGTACTGATTGAATTCACCGAAGTTTGTCGAACGGTGGGACGAAACTTTTGATAACTTGGCGGAGGGAAATTTTCGTCCAAATGGAGCATCTTATGATTACTTTTAATTGCGCGCCTTCTAGTACTTCATCTGGAAATGGGAAGGCGCGTACTTCTCACAAGAAAAGTTTTAGTATCGATATTCATTGCCATGTTCACACTGAAGAGGCTGCGAAATTGGCAGAAGATGCTTTCTCTCCTGAGAAGGAACCTGCACTGCGCCACGCGACGATGCATAGCAATCAAGTAAATCAAAAGCAGATGGCTGATTTGCATCCAAAATTGACGCAACTCTCCGAAAGAATCGCAGATATGGATCAAATGGGAATCGATATTCAAGCGATTTCACCTAGTCCGTTTCAATTTTATTATTATACAGAACCGGATCTCGGAAGAATTTTATCAAGAACCGTAAATGAGAATCTTGCAGCAGCCGCGAGTAAATATCCAGATCGCTTCGTCCCTTTTGGAACGGTCCCACTGCAAGATCCTCGGCTTGCAGTTGAAGAGCTATCTTATTGTGTAAAAGAACTTGGGATGAGAGGAATTGAGATCTCTTCTCAGGTAAACGGTACAGAGTTAACTCACGCAGGCTTGGAGCCTTTCTGGAGTAAAGTCTGCGAACTTGAAGTCCTCTTGTTCATGCACCCCTTGGGATTTACTGAAGGAACGCGTTTGACGGATCACTACTTCAATAACATCATAGGTAATCCGTTGGAGTCGACATTGGCCGTAAGCCACATGATTTTTGATGGGGTTTTTGAACGCCATCAAAAGTTAAAACTTTGCGTAGCTCATGGAGGAGGATATCTCCCAACTTATGCGCGAAGGATGGATCATGCGCATGCTGTTCGTCCAGATTGTCGAGAAAAGATCGAGAGAGCTCCCACTGAATATTTGAAACAAGTCTACTTTGATTCAGTTGTTTTCGATCCCGAGCATCTTGCACATTTAGTGCGTCTGTACGGGGCGGATCATGTGCTCTTAGGTACCGACTACCCATATGACATGGGAGAACCCGATCCTGTTGGGTTGGTCGATCGAGTGAGTTCTATTTCCGCGACTGAAAGAGAAAAGATTGTCGGGGGTAACGCGTTGCGATTATTGGGTCTGGAATTAAATGATTAGCTGTTATCCATTGCAATAGGATTGAGGGCTGTGATGAGAGAAGCTCTGAGTCTCTATTTGAATCGTTGCATGGCTAATACCGTAGTTTCTCCCAAGGGTTTCGTATGCTTTCTCAAGCAATCGGGAAGAAGAAACCTCCTCTGAAAGAACCACAATGTGACATGAGAGTGCTATTCGTCGGCTTCCGATTGTCCACACGTGCAAGTCGTGTACATCGCTAACGCTTTCAATCGTTTTGAGAGATTTTTCAATTTCTCTCACGTCTAAATTTCTAGGGGCAGCTTCCATGAGGACATCAATTACGTCTCTTAATAGATAAAAGGCAGAAGTGAGAATCAGAATAGAAATGAATACAGAGGCGACGGTATCCACCCAAAATGCTTCGAACCAAAGAATTGCGATTCCTGCCAATATGGCCCCTATGCTTCCGAGCATATCGCTGAGAATATGCAGCCAGGCTCCTCGAAGGTTCAAGTTGTGAGAATGTTCTCTTCTCAGAAGAAACAGGCATAGGATGTTTACGCTTAGCCCCGCGGTTGCGACAAGAAGTACGGTTTCTCCTGGCACTTCAATTTTGGAGCTATCCCAAAATCGTCCGAAGGCCTCTCGCAAAATCAATGCTGAAGTTACGAGAAGAAGGAGTCCTTGGCCAAGAGCTGCTAGCGCTTCTACTCGATGGTTGCCGTAGGTCCGATGTGGCTGTGCGGGTTTTTGTGCTAGCCAAGAAGCTAACAGAGCCAGGCCCAGAGCAGAAATGTCCGAAAGCATATGGCCCGCGTCGGCTAAAAGGGCGAGCGATCCGCTCAAAAGCCCAAACGTCAATTCAAGTAGAAAAAATAAGGAAGAGAGGCTCAGGACCAAGGCTATGGTCCTGAAAGTTGAGACGTTATTTTCTTCCATCTTTTCGATTGGTTTGTTCGTAGATATGCCCTTTAAAATCGATACCGTTCATGGCTAGCAACTCTTAAGCTCCGCTCTGTGCAATTCCCAAAGCCAAGTCCTTGGCTAATCGGTGCAGTTATCATTTTGCATCGGATGGCGTTAGTGACCAAAGAGGGTCGTATTTT
>CEUS01029156.1_pt1 | contig 30796 bp, 26 predicted proteins | sample 427031 | NCBI WGS metagenome assembly CEUS01 (sample SAMEA2622837, study PRJEB7988) | marine metagenome | biome: marine biome (ENVO:00000447); feature: marine epipelagic mixed layer (ENVO:xxxxxxxxx); material: "saline water (ENVO:00002010), including plankton (ENVO:xxxxxxxx)" | depth 140 m | reverse complement strand
GAGAACAGCTTCGGTGCTACTTATGGTGAACACAGGGAAGCGTTGGAATTCGGCCGAGACGAGTACAAAAATCTGAAAACATTTACGAGTGAGCTTGGAGTTGATTTTTTTGCTACGGCGTTTGATTTTTCTAGTGCCGACTTTTTAGCCGAACTCGATGTGCCCGCTTTCAAGATTGCGTCGGGAGACTTACGAAATATTCCATTAATGCGCCATGTCGCTGCGGTTGGAAAACCGATACTAATAAGCACCGGTGGTGCTTCGATGGACGATGTTGAGCGTGCCTACGATGCAATCATGCCGATTAATAGCCAACTCTGCATTATGCAGTGCACGGCAGGATATCCGGCAGAGTTTAGGGAGCTTGATCTCTTGGTAATTACAACTTATCGAGACCGCTTTCCTGATGCGGTCATCGGGTATTCAGGTCATGACAACGGTATCGCAATGCCGACGGTCGCCTATGTACTCGGTGCTCGAGTGGTGGAAAAGCATTTCACGTTAAACCGGGCGATGAAGGGCACCGACCATGCTTTCTCACTCGAACCCGTCGGCATGCGAAAGATGGTCCGGGACTTAGGGCGTGCTCACCTAGCGCTTGGTGACGGAGAGAAGAAGGTGTACGCGAGTGAGACCTCCGCAATTCTAAAGATGGGAAAAAAGCTCGTAGCTGCGCGAGATCTTCCGGCCGGGCACGTGCTTTCTGCTGAAGATATTGCTATCAAGTCTCCTGGTGATGGTTTGCCGCCTTATGAACTTGATCGCATATTGGGACTGACAACCATTGAGGCTGTTGCGGTCGACGAAAGTTTCACTTTGGAGAATCTAAGTGACCCAGCACCTGGTCGAAGCGGTATTCAGGCTTGACGATGATGTAGCGGTCGTCACTGGTGCACTTGGACGGCTCGGCCCGGTGTGGATTGAGGCGCTCATTCATGCTGGCGCTAAAGTTGCCGCGCTAGATCTTCCGACCAGTGGACCATCAGCGGAATTCGAAGCGCTGGTAGCTCGTTTTGATTCTACAGACCTTTGCCAGGTCGACTGCGATATCACCGACCGTTCGACGGTTGAGACGGCGTTAAAGAAGGTAACGAACCAGTTAGGTTGTCCGACCGTTCTTGTAAACAACGCCGGCCTTGACCAACCTCCTGACAAGCCGGCTTCAAGACATCGTGTTTCAGAGTTACCGGTTGAACTGTTCAGCCAGATGGTGGCTGTGAATTTGACCGGAACCTTTCTGGCGACCCAGGTTATTGGTGGTGAAATGGCGAGTCGTGGAAGAGGATCGGTAGTGAATATCGGTTCGCTTTATGCGAGTGTGTCTCCGGACCAGCGCTTCTATGACCATTTAAAGGGAGAACCACCGTTTCTTAAGACGCCAGCGTATGGAGCTTCAAAAGCCGCCGTGGTGAATCTGACAAAGTACTTTGCAACACTTTGGGGACCACAGGGGGTCCGAGTGAACACGCTGTCGCCTGGTGGTGTCAAGGCGAGCCAAGATGAAAGTTTTCTCGCGAAATATGCTCAGCGTGTTCCATTGGGACGGATGGCAGAATCGGGTGATCTTGGTGGGCCGCTAGTGTTCTTGGCGTCCCCAGCTTCCGCGTATGTGACTGGTATCAATCTCCGCGTAGATGGCGGATTTACTGCATGGTAGAACATGACTGATCTGACTACACCACAAGTTGTTCCGAATTGGATACAGGGCAAAGACCGTCTGGCGGTTTCGGGGCGAACCTTGGACAAGTATGCCCCTGCTACCGGACGACTGTTGTGTCGTGTTGCCCGCTCTGACCAAAATGACATAAATGATTCGGTCGCGACTGCGAAATCAGTGCAGTGCGCTTGGGCCGAGGAGACGGTTGCTCGTCGAGGCGAAGTGCTCCGGGCAACCGCAATACTAATGATGCAGCGCCGGGATGAGATTGCGGCTCTTGTATCGAGTGAAACAGGGAAATCGCGAAAAGATGCTCTTGGAGAGACTGGCGCGGCGATTGAAATGGGATTTTTTGTGGCGGGTGAAGGGCGTCGCTTTTACGGTAAGACGACGACCAGTGGAGTGCCGGGTCGGTCGGCAATGATTGTGCGTCAGCCGCTTGGGGTGGCAGGTCTTATTATTGCGGCTAATACTCCGATCGCCAATGTAGCTTGGAAGGTATTTCCTGCGCTGCTATGTGGGAACGCGGCAATCCTGAAGGCTTCTGAGGACACCCCTCTATCGGCGTGGGCCTTTGCTCGTTTACTAGAGGAGGCCGGTGCGCCCTCAGGGGTTTTGCAGGTGGTGCATGGGTACGGTCCAGAAGCGGGTGGCCCTTTGGTCGAGCATTCTGACGTTGACCTTGTTAGCTTTACAGGGTCCTGTAGTGTGGGACGCTGGATAGCCGAAACGGCCGGCCGGCGCCTTGCAAAGGTTTGCCTTGAGCTTGGTGGTAAGAATCCGCTCGTCGTGTGCGAAGATGCTGATTTGGAACGTGCGGTCTCCATGGCGATTGGTTCGGCCTTCAGCAATGCGGGACAGCGCTGCGCTTCAGGTAGTCGGTTGATAGTGTTTGATCAAGTTTACGAGCGATTCAAGGCAATGCTAGTTAAGGCGACGCAGGATTTACGGATTGGCCCCAACGACGACGACGACTTTGGACCGGTAATTAATCAGAGTCAGCTTGATCAGATGGTTGAAGCGATTGAACGGGCTAAAGCAGATGGTGCCACTGTTGTGATCGGTGGCGTGCGTCTCGATGACGAAGTTCACCAGGGTGGCTACTATATGGCACCGACCATTATTGAAGATGCCGCTTCCACGGCAGCCATCTCCACCACAGAGCTTTTCGGTCCCATTACCTGTCTATACCGTGTGGGTGACTTTGACGAAGCAGTGGCCTTGGCCAACGAATCTCCTTTCGGGCTTACCGCATCAATACACACCGCTAATATTGATCGGGCCATGACATTTATTGGACGTGTACAAAGTGGAGTAGCAGTTGTCAACGGTGCTACCTATGGGAGTGAGCCACATATGCCATTCGGTGGTTTGAAGCAGTCTGGGAATGGCACTAGAGAAGCCGGGACAGAGGCTATTGACGTTTATTCCGAGTTAAAGACGGTTTATATTCACCACGATGAGACGCAGGTATGATCGAGTCTCAACCGTCTTCGAGTGATCCATCGATCGTCGCATTAATTCCCGCCCGTTCAGGATCAAAACGTGTGCCCGGCAAGAACATTCGACGTCTGGGCCACCATCCGCTGATTGCGTATACCATCGCCTCGGCATTAGATAGCGGTGTATTTCGTGATGTCATCGTGTCCACGGATTCTGAACAAATCGCTGAGGTGGCTCGCCATTACGGGGCTGAAGTCCCTTTTCTTAGACCGCAAGAGTTGTCGGGCGATAAATCACCTGACATTGAATGGATTGAAGACTTGCTTGGGAAGTTGCGTTCCGATGGTCGCGACTACGATTGTTTCAGTCTCTTGCGTCCAACGAGTCCCATGAGAACGGCGATCACGATTCAGCGAGCGTGGGTTGCTTTTCTGAATGAGACCGGAGTTGATTCCCTGCGAGCGGTCGAAACCGTTCGGCAACACCCTGGAAAGATGTGGGTGGTTCGTGGTCGAAGAATGTCTCCATTACTTCCGTACGGACCAGCTGAACAACCGTGGCACAGTAGTCAGTATCAATCGTTACCGGTTATCCATGTACAAAATGCTAGTTTGGAGATAGCCTGGACGCGAGTTGTGTTTGAAGGACGGACGATTGCTGGTGAGGTAGTGATGCCGTTTTTGACGGAAGGCAATGAAGGGTTCGACATTAATGACGCAGAAGATTGGATGCTCGCTGAGCAACTGGTGATGCAAGAAAACGTTCCGTTGCCACAGGTGTCAGTTGATCGATTTGAACCGAAATGAGTGGATGAGTTATGAGTGATTTTCAGTATGTACCTTTGGATGAAATTAGACGGGCAATGGCTGCGGCGAAAGACGATCCCAACGAACGCGTGGAAGTTCTTGCTGCGCTGGCCCGTATTAATGTTCTGTATATGATCGCGCGAGCCGGGTCGGGTCACCCAGGAACGACATTTAGTAGTCTCGATCTCGTCGCTTGGTTACAGCTCAATGAATTGCGTGTCGGTGAAGACCCACGAAATCCTCAGGATGTGTATTTTTCGTCGAAAGGTCATGATGTTCCAGCCTTTTATGCGTTAATGATCGCTCTTGAGCGGTTGCCGTTCGAATCTCTTCATACTCTTCGTCGCTTAGGTGGTCTTCCTGGTCATCCTGATGTTGGCACGGCTACTGTTGCCATGAATACTGGTTCTCTCGGAATGGGTATTTCGAAGGCCAAAGGAATTGCTATTGCGAATCGACGACTCGGAATAGACGGGCGAGTGTATGTGTTAACTGGAGACGGCGAATTACAGGAAGGTCAGATTTGGGAGTCGTTACAGCAAGCAGCCAACATGCATTTACATGAGGTAACGGCGATAGTCGACTACAACAAGATACAGTCAGACACTTGGGTGCGTGAGGTTAGCGACCTGGGTGATCTTGAGCGAAAGTTTGAAGCATTTGGTTGGGATGTTCAACGATGCGACGGTCATGAACCGGTCCAAATCGGTGCGGCACTTTCTGCCGCCCGGGCGGCAGGTGACCAGCCCAGCGTAATTTTGGCTGACACCATTAAGGGCAAAGGCGTGTCTTTCATGGAAGGACCAGCCATGCCACCCGAAGACCAGATGTATCATTTTCACAGTGGTGCCCCCGACGTTGAACAATATGTTCGGGCGCATACTGAGCTTCTAGCGACGGCTAATAAAAAGCTTGAGAAACTTGGCGTCGAGCCGTTGAGAGTTGAAGGCGTTCCTCGGCCGCCGACCCGTCCACGGTCAGGCACTCAGCGTTTTATTCCAGTTTATGCAGAATCGCTAGTGAAGCAAGCCGCACAGCGACAAGACGTGATTGCTCTGGACGCTGACCTTGTCCTCGACTGTGGATTGATTCCATTTCGCGACCGTTTTCCAGAACGTTTCATTGAGTGTGGAATTGCTGAGCAGGATATGGTGTCAGTGGCAAGTGGTATCGCCCTACGGGGTCTACTTCCGGTTGCTCATTCATTTAGTTGTTTTCTGTCGGCTCGGCCCAACGAACAGATCTACAACAATGCTACGGAACACCGGAAGGTCGTCTATGTGGGGTCGTTGGCAGGTTTGCTGCCTGGCGGGCCAGGCCACTCGCACCAATGTGTTCGTGACATCTCTAGTCTTGGTGCTATTCCTCATTTGGTCATGATTGAACCTTCGTGTGAAGAGGAAGTGGCCCTAGCTGTTGACTTTTGTCTGAATAGTAGCGATGAGAGTTGCTACTTACGTCTCGTGTCCATCCTGGTCCAGGTTCCGTACGAACTCCCGTCTGGGTACCAATTGATTGAAGGGCGAGGAGTTGCTCTGCGCGACGGTACTGACGGCGTCGTATTTGGGTATGGACCGATCATGCTGGCGCAAGCGGTCCGAGCATCAGAAGAGCTCGAGAGAAACTACGGCGTTTCGTTGAAGGTTGTTAATTTGCCGTGGCTTAATCGAGTAGATGATGATTGGTTGCGCGAAACCATCTCGGGTTGTCAGGCTGTTTTTACTCTCGATAATCACTACATCGCTGGTGGCCAAGGGGCGATGCTGGGCGCTAGACTCGCGGAACTAAACATTGACCGGTCTTTAGTTTTTCGTCGTTTCGGTTTAACTCAAGTTCCTGAATCTGGCGGCAACGTCGAGGTGTTGGCTGCGCACGGTCTAGACGGAGTGAGTCTGGCTGAAGCCATGCAACAGACGCTGTACAAGATGACCGCATGAAGACCGTTTTACTTTGGGATATCGACGGAACACTCTTAACAACGGGTCGTGCCGGCATCTTTGCTTGGGAGAAGGCCGCTGGCGAAGTCGCCGGGTATCCGGTGAATTTACAAGATCTCAAGACGGGAGGGTTGACCGATTTTGCGGTAGGAAAGGCCATCCTTGACTATCTAGAGTTGCCTGCTTCTAGTGACGTGCTGCCGAGAATGGTAAATAGTTATGAGGCACACCTCCCCGGAGTGCTTCCGCTTCGTGAGGGTCGAGTTCTTGGCGGTGTGTTGGAAGTTCTACAGTACTGTCGGACACGGCGGCCGGATGTCGATTCGTATCTATTGACGGGAAATACTGCTGCTGGTGCTCATGCCAAACTGACCTATTACGGCATTGCCGATTATTTCTTGGGTGGGGCGTTTGCGCGAGAAACCGAGACTAGGGTTGATATCGCGCAGCGAGCTCTAGAGGAGGTTCCCGATCAAGACGTCAGTATGCTTGACCGTCTGTTTGTGATCGGCGATACACCCCACGATGTGACTTGTGGGAAGGCAATCGGCGCGAAGACTGTTGCTGTTGCCACGGGAGAATTCACGGAGCATGAACTTCGTGAGTATGACCCTTGGCGGATAATTGATTCGGTTCCAGACCCTGAGTCTTTCTTGGCAATGCTGGAGGGGACTGATTGAGTCTCGGCTGACGATGAAGCATGTTATTCGACGGTTTCCTCGGCTTTGGCGTCAGAGCCGGCTATTGCGACGTTGGTACCACGCGCGCAGGGATGCATATCCCGAATGGGAAGAAATCCTTAGCCGTGGTAGGGATGTTTGGGAGGCCGCGCAGACCCAAAGTAGCAGTGGCAAGCGCGTGTTGCTTGCGACTGCGATCGGTTCGTACGCTCATGCGGTTTCGTTGGAGAGTGCCTTGGCCGCCGCTCTTCGATTGCGGGGAGCGGAACCTCATGTATTGCTGTGCGATAGTGCGTTGTCGGCGTGTGCTGAGTGTGATGTTTCGCTGTATCCCAGTGTTGATCGGTTTGTAGAGCGGGGCCCGGCCGGTGACCTTTGTAACAATTGTTTCAAGCCGGCACTTCGTGTCTATGCAACTCTAGGTGTTCGTGTCCACCGGATGAGTGCCTTGGTGACGGACGACCAACGACACTTGTCTACGGATATTGGGCGATCGCTTCCTTATGAGAAGATTGCAACCTACCGTCACGAAGGACTCAATGTTGGAGAGCATGCTTACGCTGGAGCTCTGCGGTTTTTCGCAACCGGTTCGCTCGATCAAGAACCCCAGTCTGAAGCAGTCCTACGTCGATACTTGAACGCTGCTCTAGTCACGATGTTTGCTACGCGGCGGCTAGTTCGAGACCATCAATTTGCTTGCGGGGTTTTTACCCATGGTATTTATGTTCCGTGGGGGATCATGGGTGAAGTCTGTCGTAAAGAAGGCGTTCGTGTGGCGAACTGGAACGTGGCCTATCGCAAGCGCCGTTTTATTTTTAGTCATGGCGACACCTATCACCACACCTTAATGTCAGAACCGAAATCTGAGTGGGAACGTTTAGAGTTGACAGAGACGAAAGAGCGAACCTTGCTCGATTATTTGGCAAGTCGACGCGAAGGTTTGTTTGATTGGATCGTGTTTCACCGTCCCACCATCAGGGCACCCTCGCCTAAATTGCAAGAGACCGTTGGAATCGATCCGGATCGTCCCGTGATTGGACTTCTCACGAATGTAACCTGGGATGCACAGTTGCATTATCCAGCGAACGCGTTTCCGGATATGTTGGACTGGTTGACGCGAACCTGCGAATATTTCGCCAAGCGTCCCGAACTTCAATTGCTAATTCGTGTGCACCCGGCCGAGATTAGTGGGTTTCCGCGTTCGCGCCAACCGGTGCTGCCGGAGTTGTTGCGCCGGCTCCCGCAGTTATCGTCCAACATAATAATTGTTCCTGCCGAGAGTGAATTGAGCACTTACGGGTTAATGTCACTATGCAACGCCGCTATTATTTACGGAACCAAGATGGGTGTTGAGTTGACGAGCGTCGGGTTACCAGTTGTCGTTGCCGGGGAAGCGTGGGTGCGGAATAAAGGTGTGACTCACGATGCCAGCACAGCGGACGAGTACTTCGATATTCTTGATCGTCTTCCGTTTGAGAATGCGTTGGAAGGTGACCGATTACAACGTGCCAAACGGTATGCCTATCACTTCTTTTTTCGTCGTATGGTCCCGCTGGGGTTTGTCACGCCACGGGCTGGTTATCCAATATTTGTACTGTCGCTAAAGCAACTTGAAGACTTACTGCCTGGGGCGACTCCAGGTTTGGATGTTATTTGTGATGGAATTTTGCACGGTAGTTCGTTTACCTTCGATGAGACTAAAGCTCCCCGGGTCTCAAATGCGACGGTGACCTGATTATCCCGACATGGATTGTTAACCGTGGGAACTCTACTCGTCGCATTGGGCTTAATTGGCATCCTGATTTCATACGCCCTAAGTCGGTGGATTCAGCGAAGCGGACGTCGAGTAGGAGCGGTCGTTCCGCCGCGGACAGATCGCTGGCATCAGAGTGCGACACCAACATTCGGAGGCGTTGCTATTGCCGTCACATCTGTCTATCTGGTCGGAGTGGTTGCCGTTGTATCACCTGAAATCGATGGAATGGCTACCGCCTTGGCGGTTGTTGGATCTGCATTTGCAATGTTCATCGTGGGCCTTGCCGATGACACGCTCACGCTGACTCCTCTTGGTAAATTGGTCGGATCACTCGCGATCGGAGCGTTCTACGTGTTTGGTCTGATAGCGGTGACCCCTCAAACCGCGCCTGCGACTGTTCCAGCCCTTATCGCAATTATATGGTTCGGGGGTGTTGTTCACACCTTGAATCTACTCGACAACATGGATGGTTTGGCTGGTGGGGTTGCGGTAGTGGCGTGTCTTTTTTTCGCTTGGGCTTACGGACCTCATCTTGGATCTGCTGTCGTGGCGCTGTTGGTCGCGGTAAGTGGCAGCTTGATTGGGTTTCTTATTTTAAATCGATCGCCTGCGCGTCTGTTTATGGGTGACTGCGGCAGTTTGTTTATTGGGGGGATTCTCGCTGGAACCTCACTCGTACCGTTTCTAGCTAACACGCCGGACATGATTGTTGACAGCTTAGCAGTCGGATTAATCCTTGCCGTTCCACTTTTTGATACTGGGTTCGTACTAGTGCTCCGAAAGTTTGCTGGTCGTAAGGCTACCCGTGGCGGAACGGATCATGTATCGCATCGCCTGGTTTCATTAGGTTTCTCGGAGCGGAGCGCAGTTCGAATTTTGTACGCATTTGGGATTGCTGGAGGTGCGTTGGCGGTAGGTCTGATAGTTGCTCGAGAGGACGTAATAGTTCCAGTTGCGAGCTTGTTTGTCGTCGCTTCAACCTTGTTTGGAATCTATTTGGCAAGGGTCCCCGCCTACGAGGCTGATGATTTTTTAGCATTGCAAAAGAGTTCTTTTGCCCCCTTCTTGAAGGATCTTGCGTTCAAATGGCACGTGGGTCAGGTTTTGCTCGATATTCTTCTTATAAGCAGTGCATATTACGGAGCTTATTTGATCCGCTTTGAGGGTGAAGCGTTGACGGAATTTTTACCAACGTTCACAGCCTCATTTCCTGTGGTGCTCGGATTTAAGTTGGTCGCCCTATATTCGTCTGGGCTATATGCTCGGTCGTGGGAAACATTTGGCTTGCGGGATGCGTATGCAGTAACCCGTGGCGTCGCAGGCGGATCTGTTCTTTCTATTCTTGCCGCAACATATATCTATCGCTTTGAGTTGTTTTCTCGAGGCGTACTGTTGATTGACGCTGTGCTGTTGTTCGTTTTGGTGATGGTTTCTCGCGCATCCTTCCGACTGATGAGTGAAGCTGCTGCAAGTCGGAGCAAACGGAGCCGGCGCGTGTTGATTTATGGTGCGGGCTCAGGTGGCCAGATGCTTGCCAGGGAGATGCGCGCTAATAGCAGTTGGGAAATGAACCCGGTTGGGTTTCTCGATGATGACCCGGTCAAGCAAAGGCGCTGGATTCTTGGCTTGCCTGTCCGTGCTGGGTCGGATGATCTAGAACTTAGCATGCGCATGCATAATGTCGACGAGTTGATCCTAAGCAGCCCGTCTATCGATCCGGAATCCGAAACGAGGATTCGAGAAGTGTGTGCACGTCACAATGTCAGAGTGCGTCGCCTTTTCCTTGAATTGCGCTAACCTTCGTTTGTGTTAACCAAGGCGGTTACACGATCGACAGACATTACTTCATGATTAAGTCACTGCGAATCGGATTCGATGGCCGGGCATTAATTTCTACAGCAGGCGGAGTCAGGCGATATACGCGGGCGCTTTTTGGTGCAATTGCGGCGATGGCGGACGGACCAGAGGTAATTGCGATTGGAGCTCCTGGCGGCCTTAGTCTTCCACTAAACGTCGTTGCTGGTCCGGCGCCAAGTGGTGTGCCCACAAACCTTGGATGGACGCTATGGTCAATTCCAGCCGGTTCTCGTAGTGCGGCGTTAGACGTGTATCACGCTCCAGCTTATACATGTCCATGGTGGGGTGTACCACCGACTGTGGTCACAATTCATGACTGCAGTTATGAACGTTGTCCCGAGTGGTATCCACATCGTCGAGATCGATTTCGACGCCTGTTCTATCGCTACAGCGCCGTGATGGCGGATTCAATCATTACTGATTCTGAGTTCTCTAAACGTGAAATCTCATCAGCGTATGACATTGAACCAGATCGGATTGTCGTTATTCCCCTTGCTGCTACAAATTGTTTTACTCCAGCAACGACGGAGAGTTCTCCGGTTAATGGAGTAGAACCATATGTGTTACATGTCGGTGACTTGCACCCGCGACGCGATGTTTCGATGGCGCTCAACGTCGTCGCCAGAGTACGCCAACTTCCCGGTGGTGAGAACCTGCGTCTTGTAATCGTTGGAGTCGATCGGGGCCATCGATCTGTGCTCGATCGGGTGGCCGCTTCGGCAGGAGTGTCCCATGCAGTTGAGTATTACGAGAACGTTTCGGATGAAAAGCTTTTAGGATTCTACCGAGGAGCGACGGCTCTTGTTTATACCTCTAGGTACGAGGGGTTTGGGTTGCCGCTCGTCGAAGCAATGGCGTGCGGAACAGCTGTGGTCGCGACTGACAACGGACCAACCGGGGAGGTTGTGGGTGATGCCGCTGAGCTTGTTGAGCCCCGAGACGAAACAGGACTGGCAGATGCTTTATATCGCCTTGTAGTCGACCAAGCACACCGCGAGAACTGCGCACGGGCTGGCCTCTCCAGAGCAGCGAGGTTCTCTTGGGAACGTGCCGCTCAGCAGACGGTAAACGTGTATAAGAACCTGCATGGAACGCGGTCTCAAGAGGGACCATCGACACTTTCGACAACAATTTCCTAGTATGTTGCATCGTGACGAACAAAAGTCGGTGATCTCAGTTATCGTTGTCAATTTCAATGGTTACGAACATATTGAACGGTGCCTGAATGCTTTGGAGCGTCAGACTGTTAGTCACGAAGTCATAGTGGTTGATAACGGTTCGAAGGACGAGTCATGTGCCCTTATTAGAGAAAAATTTAGCAGAGTACGCCTTATTGAGCATCAAGAGAATATCGGGTTTTCCGCGGCTAACAATGCCGGTGCAGCAGCGGCACGTGGAGACTATTTGGCGTTTCTTAATAACGACACGGAGGCGGCCCCAGACTGGCTGGAAGCTCTTCAAAATGGTCTTGATGAACATCCATCGACTGGTTTTGCTACGTCTCGCATTGTCTATCTTCATGACCCTTCGACACTCGACAGCGCGGGTGACATAGTCACCTTGTGGGGTGGGGCGTTCAAGCGAGGCCATGGAGCCCCGGCTGCTGATATGGCACAACCGGCCGATGTTTTTTCGGCGTGTGGGGCTGCCTGTCTATTTCGTCAAGAAGTGTTCAAGCAAGTGGGTGGCTTCGACGAAGCATTTTTTCTAGTGTTTGAGGATGTCGACCTTTCTTATCGAGCTCAACTGCTCGGTTATAGGTGTCAATATGTACCAACTTCGGTCGTTGCTCACGTTGGGAGTGCGACGTTAGGCCGCGTGAGTCATACTGCCGTCTATTATGGGCAACGCAATTCTGAGTGGTTGTACCTTAAGAACACGCCAGGGCCGTTGCTAATTCTAAGTTTCCCCGGCCACTTGCTCTACGTTGTCGCTGCTGGCCTCTATTACGCATCAAGGGGAGCTTTGGTTCCGTTCTTGGAGGCCAAGTGGCATGCTTTGAAGGGTGTTCCGCGAGTCTGGAGGCAGCGCCTGGCAATTCAGCGCTGCCGCCGTGTTTCAGTAAGTGATTTATGGCGAAGGCTGGAACGCCGCTGGTTAGTCGCAAAGATTCGAGAAAAACGGTTCGATATTCGCTTGGCGCGTCTACTGTGACAATTGAGTGTTCGGTGGTTGTTGTCAACTTCAACTCGGGTGAAGTTCTGCGTAACTGTTTAGCCTCGCTCGAAAAGGCTTTTGAAAACAGGGACTGGGAAGCTGTTGTGGTCGACAATGCATCATCCGACGATAGTCTTGATTTACTGAACCCGAACCCGATGGTTCGGATTCAGCGAAACACTTCTAACGTGGGGTTTTCAGCAGCCGTCAATCAAGCTCTGTCACTAATTTCTAGCCGCAATGTACTCCTTATTAATCCTGATTGCGAGGTTAGACTAGGCGCGGTTTCGCGTCTAGAAGAAGAACTACTAGAACATCCAGAGTGTGCTCTTGTTGGGCCGTGTGTGATTGATCCTGATGGGACAGTTCAAGGAAGTGCTCGCGGGGACCCTGATATGTTGACTGGCCTGTTCGGGAGGTCTACGTTGTTAATGCAACTGTTCCCTTCGTCAGCATTAGCGAAACGTAACGTGCGGACTTCTGTTGGTAGCAACACGGAAGGGTTTGAGGTTGATTGGGTGTCCGGTGCATGCATGCTTGCAAGGCGTGAGTCGCTGATGTCGGTTGGCGGATTCGATAGCGATTTCTTCATGTACTGGGAGGATGCCGATTTATGTCGCCGGCTCCGTAGTCTTGGGTACACCGTTCGCTACGTTCCCCAAGCTCGGGTAATGCATCGCGTGGGACGTTCAAGCGAAACGGTGCCAGAGCTTGCAATCCGTGCGTTCCATGAAAGCGCCTATCTCTATTACGTTAAACACGTCGCACGTGCACGTTTTCATCCGGCGCGATGGTTTGCCAAATTAATACTCATGCTGCGGATGTTCTGGCGTCTTCGTGTTGCCAAGGCTGTACGCAAACCTTCACACTTCAGGGATAGGGAGCAGTAGAACTTTAGGTGCCGCAACTGGTGTTTTCTTTTGCCTTAGGTGCCACATTGCTTTTGGCGATGAGGACTTATGAACTTTCGACTAATTTTTCTATGACACCATCCCAGGTGATCTGGCGGGCGATTTCGTAACCAGCAGCTCCTAGCGAGGCTGCATGTTTACGTTTGTTGGCTAGAGCATTAATTGCATCGGCGATCGCTTCTTCGGTAGGGGCACAAATCTTACCGTTTACACCGTCTTCAACGAATTCTAGGGTGCCGCCGCAATCTGTAGCGGTGACAACTGGCTTGTGGGAAAGAAAGGCTTCAAGCGTCACATAGCCGTAGTCTTCGTCATATGGTGTGTAGGCGACAGTTAAACTGTCGGCGTAGAGTCTGATTAGCCGTTCGTCTTGCACCCAACCGAGAAATTCCACACGATCAAGAACATCATGTTTAGCCGCGAGTGCTTCTAGAGGTTCACGCTGAGAGCCCTCACCAACGATCAATAGTTTCGTGGGTTGACCAACGAAGGACATTGCTCTAATGAGTAAGTCAACACGCTTAACGGGTTCCAGTCTGCCGACTGATAGTACGTAGTTGCCTTGGATGCCAGGTTCAAGACGGTCAGCTAAGCGTGGAGGGTGGTAAAGCACTTCTGAATTTAATCCGTTGAATCGTTTGAGCCGGCTGGCTGTATTCTTGGCTATAGTAAATAAGCGTCGGCATTCGCCTAACATTCTTGTATCAAGATCGATGATGGATTCCCGGAGGCCTAAGTCTTCTTCAGTGTGTTGAAAATCGCTATAAGGGGTTCCAGATAACTCGTAGGCTGCACGGTGTTGGTGAAGTAACCAACTGATTTTGTTGGGATGACGCACAAAATACGTTGGGAACTTTGTGGTAATGGCGAGATCGATTGGCACTCCATTGCTCTCGCTGAGATCTATTAGACGCCAGGCGGCCGCGTGGCTAAGGATTTCTCCTTTTGGACCACACTGAAATGGGATGCTGATTAACTCGGTGAGGTAGCCCCTTCCACGCAGTTGTGCGACGAGTTCGCGAGAGAGCGACTCGGCCCCACCACTAACGAACGGTACCTGTGCTTCACAGACGACAATGGTACGTACTGACATACGAAAAATTTAGAAAGTATTCCTATCGTTTTTGAGGACTGGTTCGCATGGTAGCAGAAACACTCCTGAGTTGACTTTGGGCGAGCAATCATTCATTGACTTACCACAGGTGCAGCGATAGCATCGTAACAAGTAATCTGGGTAAGTTTGAAAAGGGTCTTACTTGACGCGGTGACTTGTATTTTTAGGGAGTTTTAGTGTTTACGGGGTTCGCCCCGTATTTTTTAGCATTCTACTTGAGAAAAATTTCACAATCTCCAATTTCAATGTGATGCGCTTACATAAGTTCCGAAAGGGAATTACTTTACCGATTGGAGGTAAACCTACTCAAGAAATTGAACAGGCAGCGTCTTGCCAACGAGTCGCCGTGCTTGCAGCGGACTCGGTTGGACTTCGACCTAAGATGCAGGTTTCAATTGGCGACGAAGTAAGACGGGGTCAACTTTTATTTGAAGATAAGAAAACTCCTGGTGTGCGATACACAGCACCAGCGGCAGGGACGGTTATCGACATCCATCGCGGTGAACGTAGGGCATTACAGTCTCTTGTTATTAAGTTGAGTCGTGCGGAACGTGAAGGCCGTGGGCCAGACGAAGTCTCTTATCGAACCTTCACCGGTCGCCACCCGAGCGGCTTGTCATCTGATGATGTTAGAGAGCTTCTTGTCGAGTCCGGTATGTGGGTGTCGCTTCGAGCTCGACCCTTTGGCCGCGTAGCAAATCCAGGAACCCAACCACATTCTATTTTTGTAACGGCAATCGACACGCAACCCTTAGCACCTTCATTTGATCGTGTGGTTACAGACATCAACGCGTTTGAACGAGGATTGGCGGCGTTATGTAGATTGACTGATGGTCCGGTTTATGTGTGTACCGAGCCGGAAACAGATATCCACGTTCCCATGTCCGACCAATTGAGGCATGAGCGATTTGCTGGGCCTCATCCGGCCGGTACCGTGGGTCTTCATATACATACCCTCGATCCAGTCAACCGCCACAAGATGACTTGGAACATCGGTGCACAAGACGTTGTGGCAGTTGGCAAACTCTTTCATTCCGGGTCCCTCGATGTCACCCGTGTCATTTCGCTAGGAGGGCCACCGGTACGGCGACCGAGATTGCTCCAGACTCGACTCGGCGTTTCGTTGGACGACTTGGTACAGGGCGAATTTGAGATTGATGATACCCGTGTTGTTTCTGGATCGGTTTTTTCAGGACGCACAGCTTCTGGGCCGGTACATGGGTATCTCGGACGGTACCATCAGCAGGTTTCCGTAATCGCTGAAAACAGAGAGCGAGAATTCTTGGGTTGGCTAATGCCGGGGTTGAGAAAATTTTCGACCACCAGAACTTTTGTCTCGGCTTGGTTGCCAGGCAAGGAGTTTTCCTTGACCACTTCGACTAATGGTTCGAGACGGGCCATTGTGCCAATCGGGATGTACGAACGGGTGATGCCATTTGACCTGATGGCGACGCCTCTATTACGAGCACTTCTAATGGGTGATGTGGAAAGGGCGGAGACATTAGGGTGTCTTGAACTCGATGAGGAAGATTTGGCTCTTTGTACGTTTGTTTGTCCTGGAAAGAATGACTACGGAACGTATTTACGGAATGTATTGGACATTATTGAGCAGGAGGGGTAGCGGAGCTCTTTAAACCCTAGGCTTCGTGACAAGATGAAGTTTCTGCGGCGTTTGCTGGACCGGCAAGCGCATCACTTCGAATCAGATGGCAAGCTGGAGCGACTGGGTGCGTTATGGGAAGCTCAGGATACGCTGCTGTACACACCGGGCCATGTTACTGAAGGGCCGTCGCACCTCCGCGACGGTATCGACGTAAAGCGCCTAATGGTGACCGTTGTTATTGCGTTATCCGGTTGTGTGTACATGGCTTTGTACAACACTGGGTATCAAGCTAACCGAGCAATTGAGGCTGGGGCAGTCCCTCTTGTGAATTGGCAGAGCCAAATTATTGGGGCATTGGGCATCGGATTCTCATCGACTGATGTTCTGGCTTGTCTGATACACGGAGGGTTGTATTACCTGCCTGTACTCGTCGTGACGTTTGTGTGTGGTGGGTTATGGGAAGCTATTTTTGCGACCGTCCGTGGCCACGAAATAAACGAAGGATTTCTGGTAACAGGAATGTTGTTTCCATTGATTGTGCCGGCCACGATTCCTCTTTGGCAGGTTGCGCTGGGAGTGTCGTTTGGTGTTGTGGTGGGGAAAGAGATTTTTGGTGGCACGGGAATGAATATCCTGAATCCAGCGCTGACGGCGAGGGCTTTTGTATTTTTTGCTTATCCAGCCGAGTTGTCAGGTGATGCGGTGTGGATTGCAGCCCAAACCTCTCCCGACGGTGTGAGTGGTGCGACTGCACTTGCGCAGGCCACCTTGGGCGGCAGTGCATCGCTTACGGAAAGTTTTGGTTGGTGGGACGCTTTTATCGGACTCATTCCAGGTTCGATGGGAGAAACCTCTGTTCTCGCATGTCTTGTCGGTGCTGTGATCCTGGTAAGTAGCGGTGTGGGGTCATGGAGAATTATGATCAGTGTTGTCGGGGGCACATTGCTCATGGCATTGTTGCTTAATAGCGTCGACTCCATGACGAATCTGTTTTTTAATGTACCACCTGTGTGGCACTTCGTAGTCGGAGGGTGGGCATTCGGCACTGTGTTTATGGCGACAGACCCGGTGTCATCACCGTCAACGCTAAAAGGACACTACTATTACGGTTTTCTCATTGGCGTCCTAGTGGTTTTGATTCGTGTGATAAATCCCGCTTACCCAGAAGGGATGATGCTCGCCATTCTGTTTATGAATCTTTTCGCACCACTGATCGACTATTTCGTCGTGCAAGCCAATGTTCGACGGAGAAAGGTTCGGTATGAACGCTAGCGCTGCATACAATCTTGCGTTTGCTGCTGCGGTCTGCGTAGTGTGTGCGCTTGTTGTTAGCTCATCCAATGTTTCGCTCAAAGACCTTCAAGAGGCGAATGAGGCATTGGAAAAGCAGCGGAACGTATTAGTTGCGGCAGGATTGGCTACCACTGACGAACGGCTGTCTCCCGCTGAGGTTGACGTTCGTTTTAGAGCGATTCGTCCGGTGGTGGTCGACCTAGAGAGTGGGCAAACAGCTACTGACATTGATCCAGACCTATTTGACCAAGATGCCGCGACCGCCGATATAGAAACAAGTAATGTGGCGCCTGAGAATGCGGCTCAGGTAAGACGCGTGCCTCATCATGTATTGGTCTACGAGTTGCGGAGCACAGATGATGATCTTGAACTCGTGATTCTACCCATTAGTGGAATGGGGCTATGGGCAAACCTATATGGGTTTGTTGCTCTTGATGCAGACATGGAGACAATTCGAGGGCTTACGTATTATGACCATGGAGAGACACCGGGGTTAGGAGGTGAAGTTGATAACCCTAGATGGAAGTCACTATGGCCCGGGCGCCGCGTATTTGATACTGACGGTGAAGTGCGGATCGAAGTCATCCGCGGTAGAGCGGGGGCGCCAGATACTGACCCATTTCGAGTCGATGGTCTGGCCGGTGCAACAATGACCAGTCGAGGTGTTACTAACATGCTTCAATTTTGGCTTGGCGCAGAGGGTTTCCGACCGTATTTGGAAAGATTACGGGCCGAGGAGGGGGTGTGATGGCGCTGGCAAGTAAGACGCGAGATGCGTTAATCGATCCGCTGTTCAACAACAATCCGATAGCGCTACAGGTGTTGGGGATTTGTTCCGCGTTGGCCGTGACGATAAAGATGGATACGGCATTGGTTATGAGTGCTGCCGTTGTTGGTGTCTTAATTTCATCGAATTTTTTTGTAAGTGCGTTACGGCATCTCATTCCGACGAATATTCGCATCATCGTTCAATTGACCATCATTGCTTCACTGGTCATAGTGGTTGACCAGATTTTAAAGGCCTATCTATTCGAGCTTTCTCAGCAACTGTCAGTTTTTGTAGGACTGATTATTACGAACTGCATCATCATGGGTCGAGCGGAGGCATTCGCGATGCAAAATCCTCCGACGTTGAGTTTGATCGATGGGCTCGGTAATGGTCTGGGTTACGGAGCAATCCTAATGGGCACGGCATGTATTCGTGAATTACTTGGCTTTGGATCGCTTATGGGCATCCAATTGCTTCCATTGACCAGTGAGGGGGGTTGGTACACCCCCAATGGAATGATGGTGTTATCACCTGGGGCATTTTTTATCATTGGATTTTTTATTTGGGCACTACGCACTTGGAAACCTGAGCAGGTGGAGAGCGAATGATTGAGCATTATCTCAGCCTCGGGGTCAAAGCGATTTTTGTCGAGAATATGGCGCTGGCCTTCTATCTGGGCATGTGCTCTTTCTTGGCAGTGTCTCGGGAGGTCAAGACTGCTTTGGGATTGGGTTTGGCCGTCGTGTTCGTGCTGACGATCACGGTTCCGATGAATAATCTTATTTATGTCACTGTTTTACAGTCAGGTGCTTTGGAGTGGTTACATCCCTCGTTCGGAGCGGAGGACCTATCGTTTCTCGGGTTGTTGGTCTACATTGGAACGATAGCTGCCAGTGTGCAGATCGTTGAAATGACGTTAGACCGATTCGTTCCAAAATTACATGCAGCACTTGGAATTTTTCTGCCCTTGATTGCCGTCAATTGCGCCATTCTTGGCGCGTCACTCTTTATGGTGGAGCGCAACTATGGCTTGGCGGAGAGCGCTGTGTTTGGCTTCGGATCAGGAGTAGGCTGGCTGTTGGCAATCGTTGCGTTGGCCGGTATCCGAGAGCGGCTTCGCTATAGTAATCCGCCGGTAGCGTTGAGAGGGCTTGGGTTGACCTTTATTTTAGTTGGACTAATGGCCATTGGGTTCATGGCCTTTGCGGGAGTGCAACTGTAACCATGGTGACCATCAGCCTCGGCGTTGCAATGTTTACGCTCACAATTGTCTCCTTGGTGGGACTTTTGATGGTGGCTAGACGTCAGCTTGTAGCTACTGGTGATGTCGCGATTACAGTCAACGATGATCCAGACAAGTGTTTACACACCCCAGCTGGGGGTACGCTTCTCGGTACCTTAGCGACCAATCAAATCTTCATTCCGTCAGCTTGTGGGGGTAAAGGGACTTGCGGGGTTTGTAAGGTCAAGGTCATGAATGGCGGCGGTGCACTTCTGCCAACCGAGACCAGTCATGTCAGTCGAGGTGAAGCTCGAGAGCATGTGAGGCTGTCTTGCCAGGTCAAGGTCAAACAGGATATGTCGATCGAGATTCCAGCGGACTTGTTCAGTGTTCGACGTTGGCAGTGTAAGGTTCGGTCGAATCATAACGTGGCGACTTTTATTAAGGAACTGATCCTTGAGTTGCCCGAAGGGGAAGAGGTGCCGTTTCGTGCCGGTGGATACATTCAAATCGAAGCACCGCCAGGACGTTATTCATATGGAGAATTCGACGTAGAAGATGAGTATCGTTTGGACTGGGACAACTTTAAGCTGTGGCGGTTTGAGGCGGTGTTAGACGAACCCGTGACTCGGGCATATTCCATGGCGAACTATCCTGACGAGAAGGGTGTCATCATGTTGAACGTCCGTGTTGCGGTGCCGCCAGCGCGGGCGCCTGAGGGCACACCACCCGGTAAGATGACTTCTTACATCTTTAGTCTTAAACCAGGGGATGATGTTGTGATTTCAGGTCCTTTTGGTGAGTTTTTTGCTAGGGATACTAGTAACGAGATGGTCTTCGTAGGTGGTGGTGCTGGCATGGCTCCCATGCGTTCGCATATTTTCGATCTGTTTCGGCGTGTACAGACGGAGCGGAAGGTAAGTTTTTGGTACGGAGCAAGAAGTTTACGAGAGGCGTTCTATATCGACGACTTTAATGCTATCCAGTCTGACAATCCTAACTTTTCATGGCGCCTGGCTTTGTCTGAACCACTACCTGAGGATAACTGGACGGGGGATACTGGATTCATTCATCAGGTCCTGCTTGACCAGTATCTGCAAGAACACCCAGCACCGGAAGACGTTGAATACTATCTTTGCGGTCCTCCGTTAATGCTCAAAGCTTGCATGGAGATGCTCGACAATTTAGGCGTTGAGCCTGACAACATCCTGTTTGATGACTTCGGGTAGCGTTATTTCTCGTCTGGTTATATCCACGCTTCTATTTTCGCTGGTCGTTGGCTGTGCACCTAGCTCAGATATATATAAGTACACGTTCCGGGGTGCGACTATGGGTACAACGTTCTCCGTGACGGTCGTCGGTGAAGTTATGTCTGACCAGGGGCAGGCTGAACTGGACATATCGATCAAAGACCAACTCGATAAACTCGACGCAATGATGTCGACGTACAAACCAGATTCTGAGATATCGCTTTTTAATGATTGGGAATCCTCGGACTGGTTTGAAGTCTCACCTGACACAGCCAAGGTTTTCCAACATGCTCAGGATGTTAGTGAAGCGACAGGCGGTGCATTTGATATTACAGTGGCACCACTTGTAGACGCTTGGGGATTTGGCTCAGTTGGTCCGGTGAGCACTTTACCCTCTGATTCTGACATTAATCGTTTGCTAGGGTTTGTCGGTTTTCGCCAGATTGAGGTGAATCATCTCAGTCCGGCCATCCGGAAGACTGGCATCCGTGTGAAAACAGATGTGTCGGCAGTTGCAAAAGGTTATGCGGTGGATCGCGTGGCTGATCTACTTGATGTGAGGAGTTACGATTCCTATCTGATTGAGATTGGTGGTGAAGTCCGGACGCAGGGGCGTCGTGAAGGGGGAGAGTCTTGGCGTATTGGTATTGAGCAACCGACAGAAAGTTCAGGGGTATTTCAAAGAGTGGTTCAATTAACTGATGCCGCTCTAGCTACATCTGGAGATTACCGGAACTATTTTGAGTCAGATGGAGTGCGATATTCGCACACGATTGATCCAAGGACAGGCCGTCCGGTTACCCATGAATTGGCGGCAGTGAGTGTGATTGACTCGCTGTGTGTCCGAGCTGACGCATTAGCAACGGCACTGGAAGTTCTAGGACCTGACGAAGCATACGACTTGGCAGAGGAACTTGGTTTGGCAGTTCTTTTGATCATTCGCCAAGAAGATGGAAGTTATCGAGAATTATTCACTCCATCTTTTCTGTCACGCACGGTCGACCCTACAGGCTAAGATAAAAAGAAAATGGGGTTATTTTTTCTATCACTTGCAATGATTGGACTCGTCATGTTGGCCATGGCTGTGGGGGTGATTTTTAAGTATCCTTGTCTCCGAGGGTCATGTGGAGGACCAGAGTTGGCTGGAGCAGATGGAGAACCCATTTCATGTCTAACATGTCCAAATCGTCTCCGTCGTTCAAAAAGTTTGTAATGGTTTTGTTGTCAATCTGCGGCAGCGGCTTCTTTTTCAGACTCCCTCATTTACAGATTGACTAAGACGCTGACCAGGTCTTGATCTTGATCAGCTGAGACTGTTCTGAGGTCAAGGAGGAGCCGCTCGTGGTCAATCCGACCGATGACAGGTGGATTTGATTCACGGAGCCGCTTCTCTAATTCTGTCGCTGTAAATCCAGGGACGGATATGTGGAGTAAGCAGCTATCTATTGTGGTTCCTGGCGCGGCGCCACCGCCGATAGTTGCCGGTCCTTCGGTTAATTGCACCTCTACCGTGGAAGCTGCCGCGACACTTGAGATCATTTCGTCGGCTCGGGCGCGAAGTTGTTCGATAGAGGTCCGGATCATTCGATTAACGGGAATTGTTTCGGCTGCCCGTTCGGATAGGTGTTCAAGTAATGTGGCTTCAAGGGCAGCGTAGGTCAGTTTGTCGGCTCGAACAGCCCGCATGAGAGGGTGATTTGAGATGGATCGCAAGAAAGTCTTACGTCCCACGATAAGTCCAGCTTGAGGGCCTCCTAAAAGTTTGTCGCCGCTGAAGCAGCATATCGCCGCTCCTGCCTCTAGGCTCTGTTGTACTGTCGGTTCTGGGAAAGGTCTGCCATGGCTGTCGGCTTTGTAGAGATTACCGCCACCTAGGTCCTCTACAACTGGGATACTGAAGTCGTGTCCTATTTTGGAGATACTACGCAGACTAGGTCTTTCCGTGAATCCTTCGATCCGAAAGTTTGACGGATGAATTCGAAGAATCAGCGCGGTGTTATCGTTGATTGCTGCTGCGTAGTCTTCAGATCGAGTACGGTTTGTGGTGCCCACTTCCCGCAAGAGAGCGCCGGACTGTCGCATTACGTCTGGAATCCGAAACCCGCCGCCAATTTCAACCAGTTCACCACGGGAAATGATAACTTCACGGCCAGCTGCGATCGCTGTGAGAATTAGAAGAAGGGCTGCTGCGTTGTTGTTGACTACGGCCGCAGCTTCTGCACCTGTCAGTCGCATAAGTAATTCTGATGCGTGGACCGTTCGGTGTCCTCTGTTGCCGCCAGCAAGGTTGTACTCAAGGTTGCAATAGCCAGCAGCGACTGCCGCGATTCTCTTAATAGCCGAGTTCGCCAGCGGCGCTCGTCCTAAATTGGTGTGGACAATGACTCCGGTAGCATTAATTACAGATTGGAGTGATGGTGCTAAAGAGCGCTTAAGGTTATTTTCAACGTTACGTTCAATAGTCTTGGCGGCGTCTTCGCTCTCAATTAGATTCGTCGATTCATCTGACAACGTCGACCTTAGTGCTTCAGTTTCTTTTCGAAGTGCGTCTATCACGTTACGATGTCCGTAACTGGTTTCCAGTTTCATGACGGTATCCCGTTGGCGGAGTTGTTCGATCGACGGGATAACACGAAATTTGGTCATTGGGGCTTAGTCTTGCCGACGCTGAGAGTTCAGGATACCATCACGCTCACTTTTCACCCATGAGCGAAAACCGTAATCCTCCCGATCGCGAGTCTTCCGATCCGAGTCCACGACAGCCTAATCGCCGGTTGGACCGGTTCTGGCCCTACGTCGTTCCCTCTGAGGAACCGACTGCTGAGGAATTGGCAGAATTGGACCCTGACCTTCACGATGTTCTTTTTGGTCCACGCGACCGGACGTTTTCAATAACGTTAGTGTTTCCCCCATTTGAGTCGGAGGATTACGCGCATGCACTTGCGCTTGCTAGAGAGGCTCCTGAGTATCAAGAGGTCGGAATCGGGGGTGAATTATGCCACCGCGCCAGATTTTTTATCGGTGATGCCCTCGCGTTAAGAGACTTGTTTGAGATTGTTGGGCGTTATGATGATTGCCAGGTTTTAGTTGACGACCGAGCGGTACCATTTGCTAGGGAACTGTGGCTGCCCCTGATGTGGCTTCTGATTCCGCGCGACTGAGAAAGAAATTACTCTGGAAACCAACATATCGGGTCAAGGAGTTGCATTTTATTTGACCCACAGAATCATTCTGATTTGCATGAGGTAATGAGAACGATGCGAGCACTTTTGAGTGTGTCTAATAAGAACGGCTTGGTCGAGTTGGCACGTGGGCTTGTCGCACGTAACGTTGAATTGGTCTCGACTGGTGGTACCGCGCGTGCACTGTCAGCGGAGGGCCTCAGTGTATTGAATGTGTCGGAAGTTACAGGTTTCCCAGAGATGATGGACGGTCGTGTAAAGACTTTGCACCCTGGGGTTCACGGGGGAATTTTGGCCCGGAGAGACCGATCAGATGATCTGATTGCAATTAGCGAGCATGGAATTGAACCGATCGACTTGGTAGTTGTCAACCTATATCCCTTTGCGAAAACGGCTGCGAATTCAGACACGGACTTCGATGAATTAATCGAGCAAATTGATATTGGTGGCCCGAGTATGGTTCGGGCTGCGGCTAAGAATTTTCCGTCAGTTCTGATTGTTGTTGATCCGTCTGATTATGGCCGTGTGCTAGAAGCCCTTGATCAACCAAATGGTCCAGACTCAGTATTCCGTTTCGAGTTGGCTCGGAAGGCATTTAGCCACACGGCTAGTTATGACACCACAATTGCCGCCGCATTATCTCGAGTAGAAGCGGGAGAGAATGGGTTTCAACATGTTCCCCTTGATTGTGATGGACCAACGCCCGATCAATTGATGGTGTCAGTGCCAAGGATTAGCGAGCTTAGATATGGCGAGAACCCGCACCAGGTGGCTGCGGTCTATCCCGACGGTGTGTGGGGCTTTGGGTCGGCGCAGGTCGTCCAAGGGAAAGGTCTTTCGTATACAAATCTTCTTGACCTTGATGCTGCTGCACGTCTGGCGATCGAGTTCGACGAGCCGGCGGCAGTTGTGATCAAGCACACCAATCCGTGTGGCGTTGCGACTGCCGAGAAATTAGACAAGGCATATGTAATAGCTAGAGAAGTCGATTCGTTGTCAGCATTTGGCGGTATCGTTGGCTTGAATCGCCGCCTGGACGCTGATACTGCAACAGCCATCACGAGTAGCTTCATCGAAGCTGTAGTTGCACCTGATGTAACGACAGACGCTCGAGAGATCATGGCGACAAAGAAAAACCTTCGTCTAGTTATTGCCGACTTTACCGCAGGGTCTAAGGGGGGAGTTGCGAGTCGAGAGATACGTTCGATCCTTGGAGGTCTACTGGTGCAAGAAAGAGATCGTGTGGTTGAAGCTGCGACAGCTTGGAGTGATGGTGTTGAGGTTGCACCCGGGACGATACTTCGGGTGGTGACTAAACGTAAACCCACCACAATTGAATGGACTGCGCTGCGCTTTGCGTGGCGTGTCTGCGCTCATGTTAAGTCCAACACCATACTTTTTGCTCATGCTGACAGGGTTGCCGCGGTTGGCGCTGGACAAATGAGTCGCGTAGATGCTGTAAACGTTGCCACACTAAAATGTAAAGATGGGCTTCAGGGAACGGTGGCTGCATCTGACGCCTTTTTCCCCTTCCGTGACGGACTCGATGCAATCGCTGCAGCAGGAGCCACGGCTGTTGTTCAGCCTGGCGGTTCAAAACGAGATGAGGAGGTGGTAGCGGCCGCTGACGAAAACGGACTTGCGATGGTGTTTGCTGGGCGCCGTCACTTCAAGCACTAGGCTGCCGCGGAAGCCGTTTGTCCTTGAGCTTTCTGTTGCTGTTCGATCGTTCCGCCCGGTTGTGTTGCTGCGATGGGCAGTGTTAATAACACCAGTAGCAGCATTAAAAACTCTGAATCGCCGAAATTGTACTCAAACATCCCGGCTCCGAGCATACTGAGCAGAGCGGCTAATCCTCCCGCGGCCAGCGCTTTAGACTTTGGGTCTTTCAGGCATAACCTTAGCTTGCGAGTCACGGTCACAATAAACCATAACCACACAGTCACTGCGGGAAGGCCTCGTTCCGCGGCGATGTGCAACGGTACATTGTGTAAATGGGGGTTCACTTCGTTGACCCCGCCAGCATCCTTATAGGCTGGGTAAAGCTCTTGGACCATGTCGGGCCCGACGCCAGTCAGGGGGTAATCTCGTATCATTCTGACCCCTACCCTAGACATGGCGAACCGATCCCGATTGGTAGGGTCCTGCAAATCAAATGCTGAATATGCTCGGTCGATGACTGTTTGGGGAGCCAGTCCAAAGATGAGTGCTGCTATTACGGGGACAGCAGTAAGAAGTCGATGGTCTCGAATTACGAAAAGCAAGCCAACACCTAAACAGGTCCCTACCCAAGCGCTTCGAGTTAATGTCAGTGCCAGTGCAACAAAAAGGGTTGGAAGCACTAGACCTGCCCAGAGTCGATCACTGGTCCCGAATAAAAGTCTCGCCACGGCGAGTCCGATGACCAGCATCAAGAGACCGGAATAGGTCATGTAGTGTCCCATGGAGCCAAGAGGTCTTTGCCCTAGGTTGTCAAACTCTAAGATGCCGTACTGGACAATTCCGAACACAGCCGTGACGGCACCCACGCTAATGATTATGGAAGCGATGGTGTGTGCCGAACGACCTCGTCCTAATCGATAGACAAGCGGTACAACAAGGAAAAGTAGCAATTCTTTCGAGTCGGTTAAGCTGATGATTGGGTCGGAGGAAGCAGCTACAGAAAACAAGGTTAATACTGCGTATGCTAGGAGTGGCCAGAAAATATCAGGCAGTTCTAAGCGTTCACCGTTTGATATCAGGATAGCGATCCAGAGGCCAAGACTCACCGTTAAGAACACTGCGGACACGGCTATCGAGAGCTGTACTGCTCCGACGAACAAGCATAGGGAAACTATGCCTGCACTCTCGAGTCTGGAGTTAGTCGCTTCTACGGTCGTGGCTGTGCCCGCTGTGGTGGACATTTGAAATTTAGGATTCCACCACGGCTTCGTCAACAAGCATGACGGGAATTTCGTCTTTGATCGGATATACCCGTCGGCACTGTTTACACTTTAGTCCTGTTTCATCCCGGACAGCGACGACTGGTGTCTTACAAACCGGACAAGCCAAGATCTTAAGTAATTCAGGGTCAATCCCCACGTTGTAACCTCCTGGCCCAATATACCAAAAGTTGTCGAAATTGCATCACGTTACCAAGATCAGTTGGGACGCCAGCACACGTTTGCTTGTCGTTGCACCCATCCTGTGGAACAATCGAAGGTCGATGGGGAGACGAACATTCACTACTGCCCTAATGTTGCTGGTGCTCTTCGTGCCCGACTTTGGGTTTGGGCAGGCCCAGAATTCTGACGAAGGGGCTGCTGCACGGCGAGCCGATGGATATAGCTTTTTCATTTTGGGACGTTTTTTGTCACGTTCCGGCGACACCGAAGGAGCTATCCAAGCGTATCGAGATGCTGCCAATCGAGACGTTACGAGCGCAGAGATGTTGGCTGAGTTGGCCGAACTCTATCGCACTGACGATCAGCTTGAAGAGTCTATTCGTACTGCGAACGAAGCACTAGGACGCGAGCCGGATAACGTAACGGCTAACCGGGTGCTAGGTCTTATCTATGCGGCTCGTCTAGGACAGTCAGACCCGGCACCTCAGGACGCTGCCTCAGCGATCGAGCATCTTGAGCAAGCCCGAAACACGATTCTTCCAGACCTGAACGTCGAGCTGACTTTGGCGCGCGTCTACCTAACTGCTAACCAGAGTGACAAAGCAATTCCTCTTCTCGAGTCCCTTGTTGAAGACGAAGTCGGCTTTACTGAGGCGGGCCTGCTGTTGTCCTATGCCTATGAGAGGGACAGTCGCACCGAGGAAGCGGTTTCTATGCTTGAAGGTGTTATTGCTAGCGGCCGCCCGTCATCGAGGGCTTTGAGGCGGCTGGGTGAGTTGTATGGAAGAGTTGACCGTTGGGCTGATGCGGTTGAGGCGTATGAGCTCGCCGTTGCACGCAACCCTCGGAGTAACGGCGCGAAGCGTGAGTTCGCGACCGCGTTGCTACAGGATGGCCAATCAGAGCGCGCTCGTGATGTGCTGTATCAATTGTCGCAGTCGGACCCGGAAAATGTTGCGGTGCTCTATCAGTTATCCGAGATTGAACGCGACTTGAGAAATTTTGATGAAGCGATCTCTGTTGCACGTCGTTTGATGGAGGTCGAACCTAATGGCATTCGAGGTCCCTATGCGTTGGCCGAGGTATACGTTCTTCAACATAGGTATCAGGATGCGATTGCCACACTCGAAGCGGCTGTCGCTGTGCAGCGCCAGAGTCAAGCCAGGCGAGGTAGTCAGGCGACTCGGCAGGGCAGGGTTCGGCCGTACCAGCTGGCTAGTTTACTAGGACGAATCGGCTACGCTTACCAACAATTGCAAGAGCATGGCAATGCTATCGATTCCTACGAGCAAGCGGTCGAACTATTGCCAATGTCTTTGGCGTATGGTGCTCGCTTAATACAGGCTTACTTGGCGGCTGGTCGCGTGGATGATGCGACGACGGCACTAGAAGCCATTAGGCCTCATCACTCGGGTGATCTCATTGTAACTAGGTTGGAAGCTAGGATTCTTGGGGACGGCGGCGATATTACCGGCGGAGTCAATGTTCTTAGAGATGCTCTCGACAACAATGATCAAGATCCAACTGCTCATCTTTTTTTAGCCACGTTTTATCGTGACTATGATCGTATCGAGGAAGCTGTTGCGCTTCTTGAATCGGCTAGTCTGAGATTCCCAGACAATTTGTCGATTTTGTTTCAACTTGGAGCCACACTTGAGCAGTATGATCGTTACGCGGATGCTGAACGTGCGTTTCGAGGTGTACTTGACCGTGATTCCGATCACGCGGCAACGTTGAACTATCTTGGTTACATGCTAGCCGACCGAGGTGACCGTCTTGAAGAGTCCGTTAATCTGCTAAAGCGGGCGATTGAGTTGGATCCAGGTAACGGCGCCTATCTTGACAGTTTGGGTTGGGCTTATTTTAAATTGGAGCGTCTTGATCTTGCGGAAGTTCACCTCAGACGAGCTAGTGAGCAAATGACTTGGAATTCGGTCATTCAAGACCATTTCGGCGATCTACTATCCAAACTCGGTCGTCACGATGAAGCTATCGGTGCGTGGAAAGCTGCACTCGCTGGTGATGGTGAAGAGGTCGACGTTGAGAATATCGAAGAAAAAATTCAAGAAGCCGAGCGGAGACGTGTTCCTTAAATGCCATGATTGGGACCATTCCCGTACACTCCAGCGCGTCTGTCGTTGATTGAGTGGGCGTGCCGGCGTGTTACGAGGATCGTCTCTATTTCTCTCAGTGAGATTAACTACGTCAAGCGTTGTTTATCGACACTGTCTACACTTGCTTTCCAACCGAAAAGTCGTGTTGATGGCAGCCGTGTGTTTCTTAGAGATTGGCTGTGCTTCTGCGGGTCTCAGTCTTCCAGAGGGGCCCAGTCGTCCCGTTGTTGATTACCAAGGTCGTTTTAATCAAGCGACGGATTCATGTCGGCGAGTTCGAACGATGCAAGTAGCCATGCAGGTTAATGCAGAATCGAGAGAGACAACATTTAGAGGTGAAGTTCTTGGTGCCCTTTCCCGTCCGGCTTCACTGCGTCTGGTCGGACTAGCGCCGTTTGGGTCACCTGGCTTTGTCCTTGTGGCGAAATTAGATGATGCAGCGGTATTGGTTTTGCCACGAGAAAAGCGGGTGGTCACCGCGACGGCTGTCGAGGATTTACTTTCAATGATTGCCGGTGTTTCACTTTCAGCTGAGGAGTTTCTGGCCGTTTTCACGGGATGTTTTGTTCCTGCTCCAGAGCCGAGGGAAGCCAAGATTTACGATAACGGATGGATTGGTGTGAAGGTTGATTCTGAAAGCACAGCTTATCTGCAGACCGTCGACAATGAGCCGGTGATTGTTGCGGGCCGGCGGCCTGGTTTAACCGCTTGGTATTCCGGTCATGTCCGTGGCTTGCCTCGGCGCATCGATCTTCGATCAAGAAGTGATAACGGGCAGACGAGTTCGTTGGTCGTGACACTTTCGCAAGTGAGCGTCAACATTGAGTTGAGACCGGAGGTGTTCAGCGCTGAGGGTCGTGATGACTATGTCTATACGACTGTAGAGGAATTCAAGTTTGAGGGAGAGACATTGAAAAGCAATGATCTGCTCGTGCCGCCGCGGTGATCGGGTTACGGGGAGATTGGAATTATGCCTCTGATTGTGCGCGCTCCGGCGAAACTAAACCTTGACCTAAGAGTCCTCAGGCACCGGAGTGATGGATTTCACGATTTGCAAACCCTGTTGCAATCTATTTCGCTTCACGACACGCTAGTGTTCACTCGCTACCGAGGACGTATGACAGTCGGCAGTCGTAATGCGAGGGTTCCTACTGACAAGAAGAACATAGTATGGCGAGCAGCCGAGGTTCTGTGGAGGGATATGGGTTGTCAGGGTGATCCCAAAGATGTCGCCATTTCAATGACAAAGCGGATCCCTATGGCAGCTGGTCTTGGTGGCGGAAGTAGTAATGCGGCAGCTGCGCTTCGGGGATTATGTTCACTTTGGGGTGTTTCGCCATCCGGAAAACGTCTTCGAGAATTGGCCGCGTCTATAGGGTCTGACGTGCCTTACTTCTTGAAAGGTGGTCTCTCTGCTGGTTTTGATCGCGGTGTTCGGCTTAGACGACTCTCGGATCTCGATCAGTACTGGGTTGTTTTAACTAGCCCTACCTTCGGGGTGCCAACGGCTTTGGCATACAAATGGTTCGACCAATCACCTGCGAAATTACCGACTAAGCGGCCTCGACATTGGCGCCAACGGCTGAGGTTGTTGGGAAACGATCTTCAGGAATCGGTGGTGAAGCACCATCCCGAGATCGGAGCGATGGTTGATCGGCTGCAAGCAACTAATACATCCCTTGCTGCCATGACTGGTAGCGGTTCAACAGTGTTTGCCCTTTATCGTTGCAAAGTAGATGCTGTTTTTGCTCGCCGCCAGGTGCGGTCGCGGGGATGGCAAACGATTTTGACCCGGACGATTGGATTTAGGGAGTTCACCCGTTTAACTGATCCGGAGTAGAGCAGTTGCTAACTGTTGTTTCGACCCTTGCCCGTTTCACGGTTCATCGGCTAGAGTAATCGATTGCACACTGGGCGCGAGGTGTCTTTGTGCGCTGCGTC
>CEUS01111159.1_pt1 | contig 30801 bp, 27 predicted proteins | sample 427031 | NCBI WGS metagenome assembly CEUS01 (sample SAMEA2622837, study PRJEB7988) | marine metagenome | biome: marine biome (ENVO:00000447); feature: marine epipelagic mixed layer (ENVO:xxxxxxxxx); material: "saline water (ENVO:00002010), including plankton (ENVO:xxxxxxxx)" | depth 140 m | reverse complement strand
AACGGAGCACCCGAAGCATCCTGAACCGTCGCCCGGAGCGTTCCGAGACAAGATTCAACTTGGAAGGAGAAAGTCTGGTCACTCCCCCGGGTCACGGAGATTCCGTCGTAGAAGCTCAGGCCTCGACCCTCCTTCTCAGAAGCCCAGCCTGGAGTCTCGCCCAGCGCAAGCCCACGGTTCCCGCAGGCAATCGAATCGAATACAGCCATCCCATCCGCACCGGTACCCTTAACATCCAGTTCTCCCTTCGACGTATAAAGCCGAATCGGGTACTCCGGGAACGGAGCACCCGAAGCATCCTGAACCGTCGCCCGGAGCGTTCCGAGGCACTTCTCTAAGGCAAAGCTCACCTCTTCCGTCCATCCCTCGTCAATCAGAATTCTATCCTGAAAGAAAGAGCCCTCATCTTCGTCCATGTAGAGCCTCGGAGGGACCACCCGAATACCCCAGTTACCAAAACTAACCGGATCAAAGGATACTGAGCCCGCAGGCCCAGCCAACTTCTCCGATAAATCTCCTTGTGGTCCGTACAGAATCACCTCGGTTTCTTCAAGCGGCGTCCCGTTCACATCTGTCACAGAAACGTCAATTCGACCTGGTCCAATCTTTACCAAGGTAAAACTGACCGCTTTCTTATCGCCCTCTTCCATTTCTATCTGGTCTGTATGGGCTGTGGGAGGACCCCCAATCATATCCTCTGGCCTCATGTAACCAGATGGCGGCTCATTGTGCACCCCATAGAACTGAGGAGGGACAAACTCGAAGAGGTATTTTCCATCGGTGCCGGTGAATCCCAGGGCGACCACTTGGACGTCATTGTAGAGGGCGATCTCTGTTCCGGGGACAGGGCTTCCAGAGCGGGTCACCGTCTCGACCTCCAGAGATCCGTAGTCCAGGATGTCCGTAATCAATGTGGCACAAGCCGACAGAAGAAGGATGAGCAAGATGAAAGGAACAGTCTTAGTCATGCTTGGGTTTTGAACTCCTTACGATCCGGTTTCTCTACCGTAAGCCAAGCCATGGCAAGAGAGAACCAGAATAGAGGTTCAGCTAGGGTTTGATAGAAAACATTGAAGGCAACGAATCCCGCGATCAGAGCACCCCAGGGACTAAGTAGTCCCAACGGATAGGCGAGTAGGAGCAGTGATAGGATCAATGCTAGGACACCCGATTCAGCCAACATTGTCACGTAAAGTGAGTGGAAATTCCCATACTTATTTCCAGGAAAGACATCTTGTAGTTCTATGTAGGAATTTCCGTATCCCATTCCGATGCTAGCACGCTTGAGGGATTCCGTGGCTTCTTCCATGCCCCGGCCCAGCAAGAGAAAATGCTCCTGAGTCGAGGCTTCTGTGGGAGACATTCGTTGTGCAAGGGGTTCAAGCGTACGAACTATTGTCGAACGGGCAGAGCCATTGACCATGAGCCCCCCGGATAACAACGCTAGCCCCACTAGGGTAGCGAGAGCGATCCGTCGGCTCACTCGAAACTCCCTACCTTCACTCCAGATAACCCATACTGTGATTACTCCTGCGAGAATGGCTGAGCGTGAAAGACTCAGAAGTATGAATAAACCCGCGAGGCCTACCCAGCCCCACCGGCGAGCTCCTGGATGTTCCCACCTTAGTAGGATGAATACGTAGAACACCATCAGGAGTCCACCACGGTTCGCATCCATCACTTGCCCAGAGATGCGGGGAACTATCCCGTAGTAAGTATGTGGCCAGAGGTCAATTGTGAGGAAACCGAATTGAAGAGGCTCAGACAAATTTGATATGAAGGCAAATACTTCCAATCCTGAAAAAATAAGTGCTATGCTGAGTCCCAGTTTCGCCCCTGCGACTAGCGCTTGCTTCGAATCTTCCCGACCAGACGCTGTAACTGCTACCGCAAAAGTGCTCAAACCGAGAAACACTAGAAGGGCGGACCGTTTTGCAGATACTAGAGGGTCCTGAGCTAGAAGCGTCGAAATGAGCACAACTGAGAGTAACAGTAGGAGTAGCAAGAAATACGTTCGACCCGCACCCCGAAGCGGTATTTGAGCTCGATTTTCCAAAATTCGAAAGCTCTCAAAGCACAGCACGAGTGGTGTGAGCACTAGGAAGGGGGTCAAGAGGAATTCTCCTTCTCCACCCAGGAAATCAATGCGGTCGACAGCCAGTAACGCGACCCAAAGAATAAGAAGGACCCTAGAGGCTAAGTTCCAGCCTTCCCAAGAGCTTGAACGCAGGGCAAGCGGCCGTGCACTATCCATCAACTCAGCCCCCTCTATGCCCTCAGCAAAAGCGAGAGGTTCTTCGCAAAGCCGTGCCCAGGGAGTGCCCGCAGGCGGAGAACTCGAAGCTTTCGTTTAAGGAAGGCGAGCCGTGGTATCTCCGAGTAGTCTCTAAGCATGTCTTGATCTTCTTGGGGGAGTTCCTCTTCGAAACGATCCAGGAAAATCTCAGCCTGCCGCGCGCTAGTTGCTAACCAGAATCGAAGTTTATCAGTACTTCTCAGTACCCTAACCACCTTTCGGATCCAGTACCCGAAACCTCCTGTCTGCTCATCATACTCACCAGTATGGTTCGTTGAATGCCGCCGATAGAGGACGGTGGCTTCAGGTAGTGCTACAATCTTACCAAATGCAGCAGCCACAAGAGTAATCCACCAGTCATGATGAGGAACTTCGTCGGGGATAGGACAAGCTTTCTCTATAAGATCTCGATTCATTAGGATCGTCGGACCAGTTGCCACATTCTCTACTATCAGCCGCTGAAGCGTTACTGGTTCTGGACGAATCTTGAGATAACGCCAGAGAGAGTGGTTCAGGGTTCGAAGCTTTGAGTCTGTTACCTGTAAATCGGTGTGTACCAATAATGGCCCAGGCCCGCTTGCCTCTGCTAGGCACAAGACCCTCTTGGATAACTCCATTTTATCTGGTAACCAAACGTCATCTGCATCACAGCAAAATACGTAGCAAGCATCATCGGGTAGACGCTCAATCAACCAAGAGAATCCGCCACTTACTCCGCGTTGTCGACCATCACTCGGATGGATAACAATCCTAGGATCAGAGGCAGCTATATCCTCTAACACGGAAAGAGTGTCATCGGTTGAACCATCGTCCCGAACCCATAAACGCCAGTCATCCAACGTCTGATCTTGAATACTCTGGATCTGTTCACGGATGAAACGAGAACCGTTATACACTGAGAGTACGATATGCGTCTCAGACATCATAAGTGCTTTGAAGTTCATCGTGTTGGGGCACCCCAAGGGGCCAAAACCTACCCCCCCTTCTCTTGAACAATAAGATCAATCCACCTGCGACTAGAGCCTCTGCAATCACAACTGATCCTGCCATTCCCATGCCTCCTAAAGACGGGACGAGAATTAAAGCCAACAAGATATTCAGTACACCTGCGAACAAGACGAGCATGGAGAACTGAAACTCAAGCCCCATAGGTAAGGCCCACTGAATGCCGAATACAGTGCCCACACCAATGATCGGTGCTAAGACAGACAAAACCTGAAGGATTGGAATTGCAATATCGTATCCTGGACCTAATAGAAGGTTCACTAGTAAGGGAGCAGCCAGAAACGAGGTTGACCCCATTACTACCCCTAACCCTCCGATCCAGAAGAAGCTTAGCCGGAGCAAGCGTCCTACTTCCGCGGTGTCCTTTAGGACAGAGTGGCTAACACGTGGGAAAAACGCCTGTGAAATAGGTTGAAGAAGACTTATCGCAGCTCGAACAATTCGCTCAGCTCCACCGAAGAAGCCTACCATAGAAGGCGATACTAGAAGACCTAGAATAAAAGCGTTAGCCTGCATATAAAGTCCGGAGGCTCCCCTAAAGACGAAGATCCCACTTGATTCCTTTAACGTTTGAAATCCTGCCATAAGGCTAGGCCTAGCCCAAGAAATTTCACTATGCATCCATAGAGTCATACAGAAAGTAGCGCTGCCCAGACCCAAAGCCTGCAAGGCTAGCACGCGCCAACCATCTTCTGGAGAATGCACCAAGAGAAAGACCCCTATAGTAGCCAGGACCTTCCCCGACGCTTCCAGTAATGCAGGTACCGCCATGCGCTCCTGTCCAAGAAAGTACCAATTTGGAGTCAACCCTCTCGAACCTGCATAGAGGAATCCCCATATAAGATACACCGGATTTTGAGCAAACAGCGGTACCGTGAAAAAAACCGTGATGACAAGGGGAATAACTAGAAAAAAAACAATGATCTTCGCGCTTTGAATTCCTAATACAGTCTTCGCCAGACTATGAGAATCCTGCCGAATACGGGAAACCACCCTAGTGCCTGATAGATCGAAGCCAAATTCAACCACTAACACAAGCCACAGAGCGAACGACTGCGCAAAAACGAGAAGCCCAAACCCCTCTGGCTGCAGAACGCGTGCTAAGTAGGGTACAGTGATGAAAGGGGTTAGGAGTCCCACTAAATGAGCTGTGGATAGTGTCAGGGCGTCTCCAGCAAGCTTGCTGCGAATTCCCCTTCTGAGAACCGATCTGCTGTTGTGATCTATTTGCGGCATTATGAAGGATGGCCACCTAAGGGGACAACCATCGAGGTTCCACGGACAGAGGAAAGGAAATCAATCCATTCCTGGGCGGTACGATCCCATGTTAAGTGCCGTGTAACCTCTCTTCCAGCATCTGCAAAACGAAGCACCTGTCCCTCATCATTTGACAGTGCCAGTACTTGTCTTGCTAGGTCCTGCGGGTCGTCAGAATCGAAAAAGACACAAGCGTTTCCACAGGCTTCTCTATGTGCTGCTATGTCACTTACAGCTACAGGACACCCAAGCGCCATAGCCTCAAGGGGCGGTAGCCCAAACCCTTCATAGCGGGAAGGAAACACGAAGCATCTGGCATTCTCAAACAATGCCCGAAGTTCATCATCATCTACCCGGCCCAAGTACTTCAATCCATGCCCGAGCTTATTAGGGCTGTTGGCATATACCGAAGGAGATATATCCCCGACCACCGCCAACACATGCCCTTGCTTCTCCAACACACTGGCCAGGGATGTCAGTGCTGCAAAGTTCTTGTGCTTAGCTCGTGCACCGACAGTTAAAACGTATCTTCTCGGCAGCAATCCGGCCTTCTTCAAAACCGAGAGGTCAGCCTTCGCCTCAAGGATATGATCAACGCCACTTCTAATGACAGTCCACCTCTTCGAATCTGCTTTCAGTGCATGTGAGAGGCGTGCTTTAGAAAACTCCGATACCGTTATGAGATCTAGGCCATGGGCAACTGCTGAACGGTATAAACGACGGTAAAATGATACGAAAATAGGGTTATATGTCGAAGGAAGGTCAAAAACATGCGCATCATGCATGAGCACGGCCCCCCTCCTTAGACCATACGGAAACCGGTTTGCCAAATTAACTAGATACCGGTTACGAACCGCCTCGGGAAGTTGCACGTTTTCCCAAAAGACTCCACCCAGGAGCCCATCCGATAGCCCACTCACAATCTCGAATGGAAGCCCAATTTGGTCAGCTTCAGCTTCAGCACCCGACGGGATCATAAGGGAAAAAGAATCCTTGGCGGGACTCCGTGCTAACGCACGACAAAGTTGTCGTGCGACACGCTGAACCCCTGAGACGGGTTGAGTTATAAACCGACCATTGATACAGAAGTCCGTCACCGATGACGTCCCTGATGATTCAGCTGTGGCTCCCTACTCCACTCGCAGGGCCAGTATATGTCACCGCCCATGACACTTTTTGTACTTCTTCCCACTACCGCATGGACACGGATCATTGCGTCCCGGTTGCTTATCCACCTTGATTGGCTTGCGTGTTTCTTGTTCTCCCCTGTTCGTGGCTAGTCTTCTAGGATCTGGCCCACCAGCACTTGCTCTAGAAGACATTCCTAGCTCATCTCTTCCGCCAACACCGGCGGGCACCGGCTCACGGCGAGCTTCTTGAGCCGCACGACTTACTGGCGAATCAGTAGGACCAGAATACGCCAACCGCTGAGGAGCGCGGCGTTGTGGTTGAGGAGGACCGAACTGGGCACGGAAGAAGTAATTCGAGACGGTCTTTTGAATGTCAGCCATGAGATCGACAAACATCTCGTACGCTTCTTTCTTATACTCGACAAGCGGGTCTTTTTGACCCCAACCCCGGAAACTGATCGAAGCTTTCAAATGGTCGAGGTCATATAGATGGTCTTTCCACTTATCATCGATAACAGAGAGCATGATAAAGCCGGAGACCTGCTCGTGGTGTTCACCTAAGCTCTCGACCTTCTTGAGGAAGGATTCTCTGAGTGCTCCGGTCACCCACTGTTCGATTTCGTGGCTCTCATGCTCATGCTCTATGTCGTTATCTTCGGGCAGCTCTTGAACCATGACGAAAGAGTCAAGCAGAATCCGGCGACGTAATCCAGCTAGGTCCCATGACTCTTCAGCCGCATCCGCCGGTGCATATTCATCAATCAGGTCGTGAGCCGCTTGCTCAATCATTTCCCAGATCTCGCCCTTCAGGTCCTCACCACCTTCGAGTGCAAAGAGTCGGAGATCATAAATGACCTCCCGCTGCTGGTTCATAACATCGTCGTAGTCGAGCAAGCGCTTTCGAGCTTCGAAGTTATTAATCTCGACTTTCCTTTGAGCACGCTCGATGGACTTGGTCACAAGGCCGTGTGTAATCACTTCACCTTCCTGCGCACCCATCTTATCCATCACGCCTGCAATGCGTTCCGAACCGAACAAGCGCATCAGATCATCTTCGAGCGAAAGGTAGAACTGTGAGGATCCGGGATCGCCCTGACGACCAGATCGCCCACGTAGCTGCCTATCAATTCTTCGCGAATCGTGACGCTCAGAACCGAGTATCTGAAGTCCACCATCTTCTAGCACATCATCGTCTGCCCAATCTCGGCGGATCATTTCCGATACTGAAACACCGTTCTTGTCAGCAGCCTTGAATACTTTGTCGAGCTTCATTTGCTCAGCTCGGACCGGATCAACAGGAATGGCTTCTTCGAGCTCTGTTCCCTGCTCTATAAGCCACTCAATAGTTCGAGGCTCTGTAATGCCAGTTCCAAGCTTAATGTCGGTCCCGCGCCCTGCCATGTTCGTGGCAATTGTTACAGCACCAGGTTGACCTGCATCTCGGACCACTTCGGACTCACTTTTATGATGCTTGGCGTTAAGGACCTGATGCGGAACCCCGCGTCGTTTGAGCATGCGTGAGAACGTCTCAGAAATATCAACATTAGTTGTACCAACTAACACCGGGAGGTCCATCTTATTGAGCCGTTGGATCTCATCCATCAGTGCGTTGTACTTCTCACGTTTAGTGCGAAAAATCAGATCATTACGATCATCACGAACCACGGGCTGGTTCGTTGGAATGACCAACACGTCCAACCCGTAGATCTGATGGAACTCCGTCTCCTCTGTCTCTGCTGTGCCTGTCATTCCAGCCAGCTTGTCATACATGCGGAAGTAATTTTGGATTGTCACTGTGGCGAGAGTTTGAGTTTCACCACGGATTTCTACGCCTTCTTTAGCTTCAACAGCTTGGTGAAGCCCGTCGCTCCAGCGCCGACCAGCCATCTGTCGACCTGTGAATTCATCAACGATCACCACTTCCCCGTTCTCGCCGATGATGTACTTCTCATCCTTGTGGAAGAGCGTGTAGGCCTTTAGCAGCTGGTGGATGACATGGATTTTCTGGCTCTTGGCTGAATACTCAGCTTCAAAACCTTGAATCTGTTCCCTTTTATCATCAGCCGAGAGCGTCTCACTTGCCTCAATCTCCCCGATCTCAGCAGAGAGATCCGGAACAGTGAACGCTTCAGGTTCATTGGGTGAAAGCTCGTCGAGTCCACGATCGGACAGATGGACGTTATGCCCTTTTTCATCCATCGCGAAGTAAAGCATCTCATCAATCTCGTGAAGCCGCTTCTCTCGCATATAATCCGCTTCGACTTTGTTGACGAGCGTTTGGAGTGACGGGTCATCCGCCAAGAGTTTCATGAATTTTCGATGCCTAGGCGTGCCTCGCTTCACCGCGAGAAGCTTTTCGCCCGCCTCGAATTGTTCTCCAGCAGCAATATGTTTTTGGGCTTCACTTACCAGATCGTTCGTTATACGGAGCTGTTTCTTATAGAGACTGCTAACAAGTTGATTGTACTGCTTGAATGGGGTCGATGTATCACGCCCCACAGGCCCCGAAATAATAAGTGGGGTCCGGGCTTCATCGATGAGGATAGAGTCAACCTCATCGATGATCACATATGCATGCCCCCTCTGTACACGCTGCTCTAACTTATGGACCATGTTATCGCGCAGATAATCGAATCCGAACTCATTGTTAGTCCCGTAAGTGATGTCGGCTTGGTACGCTGTCCGCCGTTCCGGAGACCCGGGTTCATGAAGATCGATCACATCAACTGTGAGGCCTAAGAAACGGAAGACCGTTCCCATCCACTCGGCATCACGTTGGGCGAGATATGAGTTGACCGTCACCAGATGGGCCCCCCTCCCCGCGAGCGCATTCAAGTAGAGTGGCATCGTTGCAACAAGCGTCTTGCCCTCACCTGTAGCCATCTCAGCGACAATCCCTCGATGGAGGGTAATCGCTCCGATCAACTGGACGTCGTAGGGAATCATGTCCCATGTCATTTTCTGACCTGTGACGGTGATCTCTCTTTCTAACAGTCGGCGACAGGCATGTTTCACGACTGCGAACGCCTCAGGAAGTATCTCCTCTAGGACATCCTCAATCGTATCTAGTAGATCTTGATCTAACTCACCGAGTTGTAGGGAAAGTCGTTCTCGTTCGACGGCATCTTCAGATTGTGCCTTTTCATCCCGTAAGCCTGCGATCTCAACCTTAAGCTGTGATGTTGCAGTATCGATGCGCTCCTTGAACTCCGTTGTCTTAGCAGACAGCATTTCATCAGATAGGCTGGACAACCCATCGTAAATCTCATTGATCTCATCGATCAACGGCTGAAGTTTCTTGGCTTCACGTTTGTGGCGAGAACCGAGAAAAGTCTTTACTGCAGCTTTAAGCATGATTTGGGGGTATCCAGTCAGATTAACTAGGTCTGTATAAGACGATCACAAGATAACATATGAGATTCGTAGCTCCGACTCTTGAACAGCCTAAGCTGGCGGTTTAGCTTGCCGGTTAGAGTTGAAATTTACGATAAGTGTGACGCCTGGACCTGATTATATACGTATCTGGTGCCGAACCCGAACCACAGACGCACCCACTGCTTCCAGCCAAAAGTAGTCCACTGTGGAGCTTCCAGGATTTTCGGGTCGAAACAACCCCTCTTTGGGTCCGATCCAGAAAAACTCTAGTGACCACCACAGTTCTTGCTATCATCGACCCAAGCCCGGTCTAGTAGGATAATGATCAATTTCGATATGGGACGAACTGTGTTCAAAATGATATGAGTGCCATTGCGCTGTCACTCCTAGCGATCGTGACATTTCTAGCCACTGCAGTCGGAACTGGCTTGTTAAGACCATGGTTAGTGAAGAGGAATATTCTAGACTATCCTGGACAGGAAGCTGGGAGATACGTCCATAAAGTTCCTACTCCGAGGGGCGGAGGGCTTGCCATTTACTTGGCACTGATAGCTGCATGGACAATAATCGCAAGTAAATCACCGGATATACCAACTGAAACAGTATGGATCTTACTGTGTTCACTTGGGCTAGCGATTCCAGCCTGGGTAGACGATCTAGGTGATGTCAGCTCTATCGTGCGCTTTCTCGCACAAATTGTGGCTGCAACCATAGGAACCTTACTCCTCACTGGCCCACTTCCGGTATTTCAGGGACTACTGCCACCCGTTTGGGACACTTGCCTGACTGTATTCCTCTGGGTCGGGTTCACCAACCTTTTCAATTTTACGGATGGGATTGATGGAAACGCAGCAACAAAAGGAATGGTGCTCGGTTTAGGGATATTTGCTCTCTCAATTTTTGGAGGAATCTCGTCGGGACTTGCTGAACTAAGCATCACCGCCGCGGCCGCATCAGTTGGTTTCCTGGTATGGAACTGGTATCCGGCACGAATATTCATGGGCGATATCGGCAGCATCCCACTTGGGTTCCTTATGGGCTGGCTGTTGTTGTGTTTGGCTACACAAGGTCAGTGGGCTCCTGCTCTGATCCTCCCTCTGATTTATCTTACTGACAGCGGACTCACCTATGCAGGTAAGATCACGCGAGGAGAAAAGTTTTGGCACCCGCATCGGGACCTATATTATCAGCGTGCTGCGCACGATACAGAAGCGACTCATGCGGATGTGGTCAAAAGCATTCTGCTAGGTGATATCGTACTAATCGGCCTCGCAACCTTTGCAGCACAAGGTATGATCAGCTTGTCTCTACTGGGGGGGGCACTCACATCAGTTGCAGTGATTGCATACCTCAGATTTGGCTTTCGACAGCGAGATACCCAATGAAGCTGGAGGATGTCGTTGTCGAACGCATTTCCGTTAGCAGGCGAGAACAATACTTGAGTATAATTTCGGACGTTTTCGATGCTGTGGATCCAAAACGGTTACAGGAAGGGGCAGAAAGTCTTTCCAGGGACACAGATTTCTACAAGATCGAATCAGAAGGCATATATTCTAGCGTACTCTTTGTCACACCAATCACCTTAGCCGGTATTAGTCTAGGGGGAATCGGCGGCGTCTGCACGAGGAAAGAGTACCGAGAAAGAGGTTACGGTCGACTGGTTATGCAGCGAGCACTTCGAGATACTTTGGGAGTATACGACGCTCTTCTCTTATGGACTCGGATTCCAGATTACTTTGGGAGTTTTGGCTTTATTGAAATGCCGGAATTGTTCATTCCTGATCCTACTGGCTCAACCCCGATGTTTTTCTTTCACCGAAAGGATCTAAGATTGACTCTGTCTTCTTGTGAAAACTTACCTAGGGATTACTTCTGAATCTCCCCTTAACCTTTCCCAAAACTCAACACCTGAAGCTTAAATTACTCATTTTATACTCTGATTCACACACAAATTAAGCAGACAACCCCTGGACTACCCGATGAACAGAAACTGGAAAGACATAGTGCTGGATGAACCGTCTCAATGGCCTGAGCAGAAGCGAATTACCCTACCCGAAGCTCACGCGGACAGCCGGGGTTCTATCCAGCCCCTGGTTGACTTGCCTATGAAGAACGCGTCTCTAATCATGTCCACTAAGGGAGCGCTCAGATCGAACCATTATCATAAGACCGATTGGCATTTCATATATGTACTCTCTGGGTCATTTGACTACTACTACCGGCCCACTGGTAGTAATGAAGAGCCAAAGAAGCTCACTATTGGCACAGGAGAAATGGTGTTCACGCCTCCTATGGAGGACCACACGACCATCTTCCTGGAGGATTGCCAAATGCTTGTGGTGAGTCGAAATCCTCGTGATCAGGAAAGCTATGAAGCGGATGTAGAACGTGTTGAGCTGATTGATCCCGCGGGATATATCATTCCATGACCGGTAGCAATTTTCACTTCCGTGACACTTGCCGCCTTTGCGAGAATAACAAGCTGGAGAAAGTTATCGAACTCACACCTACTCCGCCCGGAAACTACGTTCTAAGGGCCGACGAGATTGAGGAACCAAGACCAAGTTACCCCCTCGAGGTGTATTTCTGTAATGATTGTGCCCATGTCCAACTTGGTCATGTTGTGGACCCAAGAATCCTCTTCCAACGCCGCTACACATACGTTTCGAGCACCTCGCCAGTCTTTGTAGCGCACCTACGGGAATACGCTTCGGCAATGATTGAACGCTTCTCTCTTGGAAAAGGAAGCTTGATCGCCGATATCGGCTCTAATGATGGGACATGCTTAAGATTCTTTCAGGAACACGGATTCGAGGTCCTCGGGATTGATCCGGCTACTGATATTGCACGCAAGGCTTCAGATCAAGGAATCGAGACTATACCTGACTTTTTTGGCTTCAAAAAGGCTAAGCATCTGAGAAAGGAGCGCGGGCCAGCAACACTGATTACCTCGCACAACGTCTTGGCTCACGTTGATGACCTTTCTGATATCATTAGGGGAGTGGAGCATTGGCTTGATGATGACGGATTATTCGTCATGGAGGTGGGCTACTTTGTTGATGTTTATCAGAAAGTTTGGTTTGATACCATCTACCACGAACACCTGGACTACCATACGCTAGCTCCACTCTTAAAATTTCTTGCGCGGCACGACCTTGAAGTCATTGAGGTCGAGCGAATAGCACCCCAGGGTGGTTCCATCCGAGTCATATCTCAGAAAAGGGGAGGCCCTTATAGCACGGACGCTTCCGTCGACCATCTCTTGGAACTTGAGCACTCTCTCAAGATGGACAGGCCAGAAACGTTCCGGGCATACAATCGGCGGATTAATGAAGTAAGAGACAGCCTTGGAAAATTGCTGATGGATCTAAAGCAGCAAGGGCACTCAATCGCCGGGTATGGAGCACCGACAAAGGCCACTACCATGCTGATGCACTTCGGACTATCTCAAGAAATGCTCGATTTCACACTGGAGGACAATCCATTAAAGCATGGATGTTTCCTACCAGGAGCTATGATCCCGATATTGCCAGCGGACGAACTCTACGTGCGCAAGCCAGACTATGTGGTAATCCTAGCATGGAATTTCGCACATTCTATCATAAAGAAACACAGGCGTTATCACGAGGAAGGCGGTCGCTTCATCCTGCCAATGCCAGTACCTGAAATCGTAAAGAACCTAGATACTTATCTGAATTGAACCTAATAACTGGGAAACCAATGGATCCTTCCGCAAAGCCTGTTCTGGTAATCGCACCACATCCTGATGATGAGATACTTGGTGTAGGTGGAACTATAGCGAAATACACGAACATGGGTTGGCCTGTAACGGTTCTGACGGTCTCAGGACACACTCCTCCTCTATATTCCCCAGGAGTCTACGAAGCGACCGTCGAGGAAGCTCTCAAAGCTCACGCACTCGTGGGAGTAACTGATTCTCGTTTCCTTGAGCTTCCTTGCACTATGCTGGGTACTGTACCCGTGCACGAATTAAACGGGCTTATACTGGAGGCCGTCAGAAGTGTTGAACCAGCAATTGTACTTTGCCCATACCCTGATCGACATATTGATCACCGCTTGGTTTTTGATGCAACTATGGTTGCTACCCGTCCAGTCGATGTAGGAAGAAAGATCGAGATCTTGGCGGCATATGAGACGCTATCCGAAACTCATTGGAATGCACCGCATATTGAGCCAAATTTTGTACCAAACTGGGTGGTGGACGTTACGGATTTCTTAGAGATCAAAAAGCAGGCACTGGCATGCTATGTCAGTCAAATCAGTGAGTTTCCTGGACCACGCAGTGTTGAGGCTAACATTGCCCTGGCTACTCTGAGAGGAACCCAGGCAGGATTCGCATATGGAGAGGGGCTGCATATCGTTCGAATGTGCTCGTGATCGGCTGAGATTGAGGATGAGCACTTCATGAATCAGCAGTAGTCAGAAAATATATCTAGCGGCCTCGTCGCAGACGCTCTAGGTACTCGGCTTGAAGCTCTGCCTCTTCTCTCAGGTGATCACGACCCTTTTTATCAGATAAAGTCTTAGAAAAAGCACAGAACATTCTGCAGAAGCTATTAGCCGGGTCAATATCTTCGTACCTAACCTGACCACGCTGGTCCCTAACCGAGACCCGACTCTGGTGGTCTGGCGACTTAGAGAAGATGAAATCTGAGTAAAGCGACCCGTTCTCTCCCCAAACAGAGATTTCATTCTTATATGCTCGGTTATAGCCCCACTCTAGAAAAGCACACGCGCCATCTTCCCTCGACAGCAGGGCAAAGCCATGCGTATCGACGTCGCAGCCAGAAGGCTCAAAGAGAACTGAATCCACCAACTCAAGATCAGTGCCAAGCAACCTATGAGCAGCAGATACTGGGTAAGGTGCAACATCTAGAAGCGCGCCCCCTCCTAATTCACGATCAAACCGGAATCCTGGCTCTCCTAGAGGTGGCAAACCAAACTGACAGTTGATACTCAATATTCGACCGAAAGATGGCTGCGTAACAGTATCCACAATAAAAGAGAACTGTGGGTGATAGAGATACATTAAGCCTTCACACAGTCCGAGATCTCTCTCATAGGATTCGCGGACTAATTCCTTAGCCTGAGAGAGACTGTCAGTTAAAGCTTTTTCACTCCATAGATGCTTGCCAGCTTTCAGCACTTCCATGCCATGGGCATAGTGTAATCCAGTGGGTGTAGCCACATAGACTACATCGACGTCTTCTTCACCAAACATATCCTGGGGAGTGGCCCAGTAGCGACAGTGATAGCGCTCTGCTTCCCTGAGCGCTACCTGATCGTCTCGGGTAGTTACCCCCAATAAGGTGGTATTAGGGCACATTGCTAATGCCGGTAGAATTTTCCGGCAGGCATGTCGTCCAAGGCCCCAGACACCTACTCCGACAGGATTTGATATTTCGGTCACCTAGATAATGATCTCCTCTTAAGATTAGCTCGTATTGGTTTAATCGAACTAACTCTCACTAATGGCTAATCAAGATCTAGTATTGAGGCGATCGTGGCGCTAGAAGAAGTTAGTGATCTGAGTTCGGATTGCATTCACTACAACTGAAGAGGGTGAGTGGCCCTCCTCAAATTCATAACGAACATTCCAAGGCTGGCTTACTGCAGTGACAACTGATTCAGTAATATTTTCGACCGACATGCCGGATACGATAGTTGCTCCACTTTCCAGTGTTTCAATTCGCTCTGTAGCCATACGCAGACTAACGTTCGGGACTCCATAGAAAAGTCCTTCCTCTGCTGCCGTTCCAGAATCTGAGAGGACGCAGAAAGATTGTTTGAGCAACTGGTTGAAATCATAGAAACCCAATGGAGGCATGATCGTGACTTTATCGTGCACGGAAATTGATTTGAGCTTGCTTTTAGTCCTAGGATGCATTGGATAAATGATTTGGAGCCCGAAACGATCGACCAAAGCACTGATTGCGTCGAAAATCCTCTCTAGGTAAACGGGGTTGTCAACGTTTTCACTACGATGGGCTGTTACAAGGATATAGCCTTTCGGTTCAATATTTAGCCGACTTAAAACATCACTCGCTTCGATTTCAGGAGTGAAAGCCCTCATCGCTTCAAAGGTTGAATTGCCGGTTACGATGATCTTTGAGGGATGGATGCCCTCTCGAAGTAGGTTCTCACGATGATACTGGTTATAAGGAAGCAAAACGTTGCTCATATGATCAATCAAGATCCTATTGCGCTGCTCTGGCATCCTGCTATCCCAAGCCCGTAATCCAGCCTCCATATGGAAAATCTTGATCCCTCGTTGCGCAGCAGGCATTACTGATAACCCACTAAAGGTGTCCCCTAGAATCAGTAGCGCATCAGGCTGCACTTTTTCCATAAGGTCGTCGGACTTTCTGATGACATCGGCCACTTCTGCACCGTAGCTGGACGTATCGATATCAAGCTGGACATCGGGTTCCCTAAGCTTTAGGTCTTGAAAAAAGAAGTCCTTCAACTCAGGCGTGAAGTTTTGTCCAGTATGAACCATTACGTGATCAAAATTCAGCTCATCAAGCTTCTTGAGCGTTGCCCACATCTTGATCATCTCAGGACGAGTCCCAAAGATTGACATCACTCGCATGCTATGCCCCTATGGTGTGGTCTACCGTTTTGTCTGAGACTCGACAGCCAAGGATACCCTCTCAGCATCATCCGGGCGGAACCATACGGATCTTGGGGAGCGGAATGATCATCTGCCCTCCGCTATCCAAATACCTCCGGTTCCTTTGCCGAATCTCATCAAGGAAGCTCCAAGCAAAGACAAGAAGAAAGTCTGGAGGACTTGATTCCTCCAAAATTGTGCTTGGATGGATACGGAAGTGAGATCCAGGTGTAAATACCCCTTGCTTAGCGGGCGCATCATCTATCATGAAGTCTAAATGACGATGATCAAGGCCACAGTACTGAATGATCGTATTCGCGCGACCAGAAGCACCATACCCTGCAATCGTACAACCCTCTCCCCTCAGCCTATTGAGCAACAAAAGCAGTTCTTCCTTATGCTCTGCTACTCGGTCTGAAAATTGCCGAAAAGTCTCAAAATTATCGAAGCCTCTTTCGAGCTCTTCTTCCTTTAATTGTGATACTCGGGTTGAGATCTCTGCTTCGTGCTTACTCCCACTTTTACACACATAAAACCTGAGAGAGCCTGCATGAATAGGTACAGGTTTTACATCAAATACCACCATTCCATATCGGGCAAAATGGCTGATGGCCGATAGAAGGGAATAGTAATAGAGATGCTCATGATAGATCATATCATATTGCATCTCATCGATTACTCTACCGAGGTAATGTACTTCAAATATGAAGACGCCATCTTTCTTGAGGACCCGCGAAACTGCCTGAGTAGCACCTTGAATATCAGGGATATGAGCATAGACGTTGTTTGCTAGAACCATGTCCATCTCCCCATAGCGCTCAACTACAGAATCTGCAACAGACTCATTGAAGAAGTCATTGATCAAGGTCAAGCGTTGATCATCAACACTAGCGAGAACATTGCTCGCTGGGTCAACACCAATGACTGTCCCGATTCCTTCATCAGCCAACGGTTGCAACAGAACTCCATCGTTACAGCCAAACTCCAATACTGAAGCTGATGGAGGACTCAGAAACCGAGAGGTGACTTCCGCGGCATAGTTCCGGAAATGCTCCCGAAGGGTCCCTATTGATGAGGAAAAGTAAAAATAATCCTGGAACAACACATCTGCAGATACTTTGTCGACAACTTGGACCGCACAGCAATCATCACAAAAAAAGAGCCGTAGTGGATACTTTTGCTCGTTCTCGAACTGCTGAGACGTAAGAAAACCCCCGGCCAAAGCTACCCGCCCGAAATCCATCGCCAAGCTCATATTAAAGCTGTTACAGAATGAACACTCGGGGGGTTGGTCCATCTCACGCTGCGTTGTTACTACTGGACGTTTCACTAGTTCTAGTTCGACGATATTGAGAAAGTCTAGCCAGTTAGGCCATTCTGAGACTGGAGCCCATGCTGAACGAAGTCCAACTTGAGTAACAACTCCTTAACTCCTTCTACATCCAAGCGTTCAGTATTATGAGATGTATAATCTTCAGCCACAGAGATCTCCTCGAGTCCATCGGTAAAATACATCGCGTAGTTGAGGTCCCGAGTATCGGCTGGGATGCGGAAATACCTCTCTAAGTGCTCTGCCCGAGCCATTTCTTCTCTCGATACTAAAGATTCATACAGCTTCTCTCCGTGACGTGTACCAATAACTTGAACTGGATGGTCTTTCCTATTGAAGAGATCTTTCATAGCTAAAACCAAGTCACCAATCGTACACGCGGGCGCCTTTTGGACAAAGATATCACCCTGTTTAGCGTGCTCGAAGGCATGAAGTACAAGACCCACAGCATCATCAAGAGACATTAAGAACCGAGTCATACCAAGATCCGTAACAGTGATTGGCTTTTGTTCTAGGATCTGGGACATAAAGAGTGGTATTACCGAACCTCGTGAACCCATAACATTCCCATACCGAGTCGCACACAGGAGGGTTTCATCAGCGCTTAGGCTGCACGCCTTCGCTACCATGACTTTCTCCATTAATGCCTTTGTCTGACCCATGGCATTGATTGGATAAACTGCCTTGTCAGTGCTAAGTACAATGACCTTTCGGACATGATTTGCTACAGCGGCAGCCATAACATTTTCTGCTCCCAAGATATTTGTACGAACTGCCTCGAGTGGATAAAATTCGCAGGATGGCACCTGCTTGAGCGCAGCTGCATGGAATACAAAGTCGACTCTCTTGAGTGCCTGGTGGACGCTGTCGTAGTTGCGAACATCCCCCAGGTAGAACTTCAATCGATTATTGTCGAAGGAAGATCGCATTTCTTCCTGCTTTTTTTCATCCCGGCTGAAGATTCGGATTTCCTGAGCGTTCGTCGTTAAGAAGAGCTTCGCGACATGCTTGCCAAACGATCCGGTCCCCCCAGTGATCGCTATAACTCGGCTATCAAACATCATCCCCTCACAGAACCATATCGGTATGTGTGCATTATCTTTACGAGTTCAGGCCATGAAGGTGGCTCATAATGTGTAATCTCCCTGAATCGATCAGACATGAGTGACCTATCGATCACCACCGTGTCGTCCGCCACAATGTTAATAGTCTTACCATACTCCTTAGCCACAATTCTTAGTAGATCAAATTTCGATATGGGATCTGAAGACACATGATAAATCCCATGAAGTTCCGGCATCGGTATCACAACATCTCTGATGATGGCGGCAAGCACGACTGTCGGTAATCCAGAAAAGATAGCACGAGTGAAGCATCTGCACTCACCCTCTTGTTCAAGAAACCACTCCAACAAGCCAGTCTTTAGAGAAAGCTCGTGCCCGATAATCGATGAACGAATAGTGATTGTATGTGGAGCATGAACCTCACCCAATAACTTTGAAATTCCATAAGGATCAGTAGCATCAGGTAGGTTGACCTCTGTATAGGAGCCAACTTTTCCAGAGAATACGCCGTCAGAACTAATATGAATGAGACGCGCGTTCAGTTGACCACAGAGGTACTCCAATCGGCGAGGAAGAAGGGAAAGAACAGAAAATAGTTCAAAGGATTCTTGCCTTCCGACTTCTCGCGGGGATATACAATTCACCACGACTTGAGGCTGGACCTTTTTAAGTACGTCCTTGAGTTGGTCTAACTGAGTTAGATCACCAACGGTTATGAGCTTTTGTCGGAGATTATTCGGAAAAAGTTGCTTGGAAATCTCAGATCGGATAGAACCATATACGCTCCAATCGTTCCGTTCCATCAGCACCCTGAGTGTCGCACTACCCAACATACCAGTAGCACCCAAGATCAAGACCCGCATCTTCCCATTCACCCCATTTCAACTTGAGCTAAAAACATATACACCATCACCCAAAAACAGCTCACGAAAAGCAGGTATCCTGACCACCGAAGTCTTGGATTAGGAGGGCCATCCTTAGGTAGGAGGCTATGGGTATGATCAAGTACAAACCTTCCTGGCCATCAAGAGTATTGGGATCGGGTAACTATTATACCGTTATATAGAACCAATCAACTTCCCATAAACATGTTAATCGCTGCATAATCTAAATACAAAACACTTACACCCCGTCCCTATCTCCAGCAAAGTCCCTTAGGAGTATCGACAGATGGTTCTGTCTGTACTCCTTCGAATAAAATTCATCTTTAATCAATTTCGTCATCTGAAGATTACTATAAAGCCCATCGCTATAAGGTCTTTCGTACACCCCGTTCCTTAGTGAAGAGGTCATTTCACGAATCCCTTCCTCTATACCCATTTTTGCTCTAAAACCTAGAATCTTTTGTATCTTTTCAAACGACACTCGGTAGTTTCGCGGATCATCAATATCATCGTTAACAGTGATAACCACTTTCTGACCTGTCTTATTACGACCGACTACCTTAGCCACCACTTTTGCTAACCCACCGATTGTAATATTCAGCTCATCGTCACCTACGTTAAATATTTCCCTACTAACCTTTTCTAGAGGTGCTTCCAACACCGTTACGATGGCTTCAGCTATATCCGAAACATGGATCAGAGGACGCCATTGTTGACTTCCCAGAACAGTAATCTTCCCATCGTTAAAAGCTTGCGCGGTAAATAAGTTCGTCACTAAGTCAAAGCGTGGTCGACGAGAATGACCGAAAACCGTGGCAAATCTCAATATAGTTGGATGAAAATAGTCACTCTGACTCCTCAATATCTCATCCTCTGAATCAATCTTACTTTCTGCGTACAGTGAAACTGGATTGAGCTTGCTCAACTCGTTTACCTGCTCATCAGAAGCTCCATACACCGAACAACTGGAGGCAAATATAAACCTCGGAATACGCAGTGCTTTTACAGATTCAAGCAGTATCCTGGTTGAAACAATGTTAAAATGCTGTGTGAGATTATTGTCTATTGAGCTTGCCGGATCTCCGACAAGTCCGGCTAGGTGAATCACTGCCTGGGTATCTCTCAGGGCCAGTGTTAACAAATAAATATTGCTAACATCACCTTCAATAATCTCCAGATTATCATGATTCTCTAAGTCGCCAAGAACTTGCCTACCAAAAACGAATTTATCAAAAATCCTGACTTTATAATTACTACGCAACAAGATTTCCACGAGGTGGCTTCCGATATAGCCACCTCCTCCGACAACCAATATTGGTTGCCGGGCTAACGAAGCCCCCTCACCTTCCAATACCTGATCTATGCCAGGTAGGATCTTTAAGGGTAGACCCGAAGCCTCACAGTACGTAACAATCTCACTAAGCTCGTGAGAAGTAGCACTTGGTATCCCAATCACAATCTCTTCAATACCCATTGTTGAAGAGATTTTACCCACCTGTCTTGTAGAACCGAGGACCTGAACACCATGTATCCGTGTACCCTTCTTAGCCTCATCATCGTCAAGAATTCCCACTGGAAGATACCCAGCACCAGAGCGCAGCATCTGGGCAATGAGAAGCTGTGCAGCCTCACCTGCACCGACAACTAACACTCGACGCTGTCTGGCCCCACGGCGAACCCGTGTGAACTCATAAAGCAAACGGTATACCAACCACACTCCACCTGTGACATATCCCGTGAGAACCCACTCAAGAAGCACAACAGAGGACATCCCTGAATCAAAATCCCCGACTATCCATAGTGAGCATATGAAAATCACAGAGCCACTAGTAGTTGCGGCAACAAGTCGAAAAAAGTCACGAGTCCCGACATACCGCCAACGACCTAGTCCTAGTTTAAATAAATAATTCACGCCCAACCGAATTAAGACCAAGAGAGTGACTAGTCTGCCGAAGACGGGGTTAAGAATTGATTCCAGGTCGAACTGAGAAAGGGAGAGAAATACAATCCCTAGCGAGGCCGTCGTGACTCCTGCATATACCACTGCTGCCACAATACGACGATGCCGTTGAGCAAATTCAACAGCAGACCCTAAGATACTGTCTGAGGACTCAGATTGACTCATGTTTATAGTGCCTTCCACGGCTCAGCGGCTGACAGCGTGCAAGCGTCTGATGCTAGGTTCTCTAGCAACCTATGCAGAAAAACATGAAAGTAGTTTGATCTACTCATAATATGATTTCATTTAACTCTCTATGATAAGTTCTTTTTCTAGTGCGCTTATCTACCATTTGTTCAGGAAATGCTCATAGACTTTGAGTCAGGTGTTTATACTCTGCAAACTGTTGATCAACCCCGCTGCCACCAATCCTGCTCTAGAATGTACCAGTCCACTGTACTGCGGAGTCCTTCCCTGAACTCTGTTAAAGGCTTCCACCCAAGCTGATCTCGTGCTCGAGAAAAGTCGATGGCATAACGTCTATCATGGCCTGGTCGGTCTTGCACATGCTGAATCAAATTCTTCGGACGATCTAGGATATCTAGGATATCTTCAACAACACTAATATTGGTTCGCTCGGCATCCCCTCCAAAGTTATATACCGTGCCAGGAACCCCTTCCTCCACCGCAGCCAAAAGTCCCCGGCAATGATCAGTAACATGGATCCAGTCTCGCACATAGAGGCCATCCCCATAAACAGGGAGGGGTTGGTCCCCTATCGCATGTGTAATCATCAGAGGGATGAACTTCTCCGGATGTTGGTTGGGTCCGTAGTTATTCGAGCATCGTGTTACAACCACATCGATTCCATGGGTAACATGATAGGCGAGAGCCAAGTGATCGGCAGCTGCTTTAGTCGCCGAATATGGTGATCGTGGCGAAAGTAACGTTGTCTCAGTAAACCTGGGTGCAGAAAGATCTGCATTGTTGGGGTCAACCCAGGGCAACTCTCCATATACCTCGTCTGTGGATACCTGAACAAACCGTTTTACGCCTGCCTCTAAAGCTTTCGCTAGAAGAGTTGCCGTACCAATAACATTAGTCTTCACAAAATGGACATCAGAGTGAATAGAACGATCGACGTGAGTCTCAGCCGCAAGATTAACAACGACATCGACACCTTTGATTGCTTCTGCAACCGTCTCGGGATTGCAGATATCCCCGTGTATAAATGTATGTCTGGAGTTATCCATAACTTCTGACAAATTTTCTAGATTTCCTGCATACGATAGGGCATCAAGATTGACAACGTCGATATCACTTCTCTCGCGAAATAAGAATCGTATGAAATTAGAGCCAATAAAACCGGCTCCACCAGTGATAAGGTATTTCACTCCCAAGTGTGCCCGCGCAAACCTTCTGACCTTATACCCAACCCATTCAATACAGGGTTATCACGGTCTTCTCTTACAAGCCCACTCGCGCGATAAAGTGAGGGAATAGTACCAGCATCAGCCCACCAACCACTCAAAATATGATGCTGCATATCACCCCACTCTATATACCTATTATTAACATCAGTGATCTCAAGTTCTCCGCGAGCAGATGGTTCGAGCCCATCAATAATCTCGAAAACCCGATAGTCAAAAAAGTAGCATCCTGTTACAGCAAGACTACTCGAAGGATTTTCAGGTTTCTCAACAATTTCCACTACCCTACCATCTTTGAGTAAAGCAACACCAAATCTTTCCGGATCCTCAACTTCTTTAAGAAGAATCATCGCCCCACCAAGATCAGAGTAAAGTTCGATGGCTTCGGTGATAGAATCTTGAAAGATATTGTCGCCAAGAAGTACTACAATCGGTTCTCCTGCAGAAAAATCTCTGGCTAAGCCAAGCGCCTGGGCAATACCCCCCTCACCATGCTGATAAGCGTACTCAAGATGTTTAAGCCCAAACTCTTGGCCATCTCCTAGGATCTTCATGAAGTCACTAGCACTGTTACCCCCAGTAACAACTAGGATATCCTCGATTCCAGAGAGAACGAGTTGTTGGATCGGGTAATAAATCATCGGCCGATCATAGACCGGCAGAAGGTGCTTATTGGTCACTCGTGTCATCGGTAACAGGCGAGTCCCAAGCCCACCAGCCAAGACAATACCTTTCATTTCAGTGTCTCCTTTAGGAATATCTTCAAGGAGTCCCTCCATGGGGGCATTCGACGGTCAAGGACTGCTTCCGCTTTACTCGAATCAAGTACAGAATAGTAAGGGCGACGGGCAGGAGCGCCCCACATTTCAGTGGAAATTTGCTCGACCTCAGTCTGAAGACCACATATCAAGAGAACCTCTCTACCAAACTCGTACCAAGTCGCCTCACCAGCGTTACTCAGATGGTATGTACCCGTTACCCCGCATTCAACGAGATCGAGCGTAGCCTCTGCAACATGTCTTGCCCACGTGGGGCTCCCCGTCTGATCACCTACCAAACGAAGTGTCTTCCCATCCCGAGCATTTTGAATAACAGCACTTACGAAGTTCCTCCCCACTGACCCATATAGCCAACTAGTCCGAATTAATAGTAGGTCGACACCCGATGCGGACACATTCCTCTCTCCTGTGAGCTTACTCTCTCCATAGGCAGAAAGTGGATCAGGGTGATCCTGTGGGGAGTAGGGAGTTCTCTTGGAGCCTCCGAAAACGTAGTCCGTACTGAATAAAACCATCCGTGCCCCAACAACCTTACAAGCCTCAGCAACATTAAGAGCTCCACCAGCATTTACTGCGGAAGAAGACGCCTTCTCAGATTCTGCTTTATCGACGGCAGTAAATGCGGCACAGTGGAAGACAACATCTGGATTCTCCATTTTGAAGAGATTTTCAACTGCATACCCTTTGGTCACGTCGAGGTCGGTTCTCAGTAGGGCTTTGTATTTGATACCACGACGAACCATTAAATTTGAGAGTTCAGATCCGAGAAGACCTCCCGCTCCTGTGATTATATACCTCACGATAACCTGCTCTAGTAAATAGGTTGTAAGCCGATATTGCCCACCCTTGTACACAGCAGCAATTTCGGGCTTACAATTTGATAAACTACTGACGCATTACTCATGACTCTAAATTTCACACCACTCGCAATCCCTGATGTCATCTTGATCAGAACAATCCGCCACGAGGATGAACGCGGGTACTTCACCGAGACATACAGACGAAGCACCTTCAGCACCATCGACAGTGAGTTCGTCCAGGATAATTTTGTCCGTTCTGACCGAAGAGTACTGAGAGGTCTTCATCTGCAGCTCCCACCTAAAGTCCAAGGTAAGCTAGTACGCGTTGTCCGGGGTGCAATTTTTGATGTAGCTGTAGATCTGCGTACCGAGTCAAACACTTTTGGGGAGTGGGTTGGTGTCCATATGAGCGCAGATGAAGAAGTTCAAATTTGGATTCCGCCTGGATTCGCTCATGGGTATGTAGTCCTGAGTGAATATGGAGCTGATGTAAACTATAAAGTGACGCAGGAATACGATCCCGATCTAGATACAGGGATCAGGTGGAACGACCCCCAGATTGAAATTTCCTGGCCTATTCTTAACCCAATCCTTTCCCTCAAAGATCAGGAACTACCTACGCTCGCTGAAAGTTCCTTCGCAGTAGACCTCAGAAATGATGGGATGGAATCCGACTAGCTTTTAAGAATCCAGCTGTCATCTTCATCTGTAGCGATACCCGCCTTTGCCACTGCATGCCGTGCATCGATTAGCGTCTTAGCTTGCTCAAGAATTCGTGCATAATCAAAGTCACTATGGTCAGTGAGGATTACTACAACATCTGCCCAACTAAATAACTCGTCCGTCAACTTTTCTGAAGTCATAGTCGCATTTTCCCCACTCAGCATAGAGACATACGGATCATGATACTTGACCTCCGCACCTTCGTGCTGAAGTAAGTTCATAACATCCAAGGCAGGGGATTCTCTCACATCATCAATGTCTTTCTTATAAGCGACACCAAGTAAGAGAATACTTGATCCATTTAGGGGTTGGCGATTTCTATTCAGAACTTCACACACCTTGTCTTTTACAAAATGTGGCATTTCACTATTAATCTCAGATGCGAGATCGATAAATCTTGTCTTGTAGTTGAGGGTGCGCATCTTCCACGACAGGTATTGAGGATCCACCGGGATACAGTGTCCGCCAAGGCCTGGCCCAGGCATAAATTTCATGAAACCGAAAGGCTTTGTAGCTGCGGCATTTATGACTTCCCAGATATCTACTCCAAGCCGGTCAGCAATAAGGGCGATCTCGTTAACTAGGCCAATATTAACTGCCCTGAAAGTGTTCTCTAAAATCTTAGTTAACTCTGCAGCTTCAACGGAAGAAACCCGAACAACCTTATCAATAAATCTTTCGTAAAAGCTCTGGCCGACATCCCCGCATACATCAGTGAGTCCTCCGATAACCTTTGGAGTATTTCTCGTAGTCCAGGTCTCATTACCAGGGTCAACCCGCTCTGGAGAGAAGCAAAGAAAGAAATCTTCTCCAGCTTTCAAGCCAGTGCTCTCAAGCTTGGGTTGCATAACCTCGCGAGTGGTGCCGGGATACGTTGTCGACTCAAGTACAATGAGCTGTCCCGGACGCAAAGCGGCTGCTACCGCCTCAGATGCAGCTCTTACGTGAGAAACATCTGGGTCACGCGTCTTTGAGAGCGGGGTAGGAACGCATATCGAAATAGCATCACATTCCTTGATGCGACTCATATCAAGGGTTGCTTCAATTAGACCGCGTCTACGGAGTGAGCCAACCTCCTCATCCGTCAAATCCTGAATATGAGAGCAACCTGAGTTAACGCTCTCGATAACCTGCTCGTTTAGGTCGAAACCAATAACCTTGAATTCGCCACTCCCAGCAGCTTCCACAGAGAGTGGTAAGCCGACATAGCCGAGCCCTATAACACCGAATGTCCCTAACTCGTGATCATTCATGCGGACTAGCAACCATCAGCTGACTAGAGCGGCACCGGGTTGAATTAGTATCCAGAGTTTAGTCGCTTGGAGAAACAGCTGGAGCTTTTTTGACCTTGCCTGACGAAATGCAGCGTGTGCATACGCGAACACGATGACGAGCGCCATCCTCACCAACGATTTTCACGGTCTGGAGGTTCGGGAGCCACCGGCGTCGTGTCTTATTGTTCGCATGGCTAACGTTATTCCCGGTAGCTGGGCCCTTCCCACACACATAGCAAATTCTAGCCATATTACCTTAGTTACCGATTACCGATCGAATTGTGGTTTCACTGGCATGGACACCGCCTAATTACCACCGGTATTCCCTGCCTCACTCGTTGTGTCCGCTACAACGACTTCGGTTGATTCCAAGTAGTGCATCGCGAACTCAGCCGCTAAACGAGAACCTTCATCGATCGTTCCCGCCGCACTCCATGCATTCAAGGCAGAATCATTTACTGCATGGACAATACCAGTTACAGTCGCCCGTTCACCCATAGTAACAGCCACAGCCTCTGCCTTAACCTCTTCAGACATTGAGATGAGGAACGGTTGTCCATTCGGAAGCTCAAGCCAGAAGCCCTGTGTACCAAGCATACTGGCTACATTTAGCCCGGATACTCGTATCAGGCGCCCCTCATATGGAGCTGCATCAACCTCTAGGTCACTAGCAGCTACAGTGGTTGCAACCTCCATTTCGTCTGCTGTATCAGTCTCCTCAACGATGTCGAGCGCGCGCTCTTCCGCGGCTCTGACGCTGAGGTAGTACATAAATGCACCAATAACGATGAATGCGAGCACCATTAGCAACATGCCCAAGTCAGCAGCACCCCGTCGGGAAGTGTTGTCAGCCATATCCGTCGTCCTGTGCGGTTAAGGTTTCCCCATTATTTCACACGCCAAACTAATTAACCAATTCGATGAGCGATATCTCAGCTGCATCACCTTTGCGGTTACCCAGCTTTAGAATCCGTGTATAACCGCCCGGGCGCTCAGAGTACCGGGAAGAGATTTCATCAAATAATTTCCCTAAGACTTCTCGATCTTGGATCTTCCGAGCTACTAAACGCCTCGCATGTAAGTCACCGCGACGGGCGAGCGTAATTAGGCGCTCAGCATAAGGTCTTAGCTCCTTAGCCTTAGCAGTGGTTGTCTCAATGCGCTCATGGCGAAAAAGCGAAGTCGCCAAGTTCCGTAACATCGCCCGTCGATGACTCGCTGTTCGCTGGAGTTTTCGTCCTTTTTTCCTGTGTCGCATAACTAACCGTTCTCAGTCCCTGTGGTCTCACCCTCTGCATCCATGAAAAAGAGACGTCCGTCTTCCCCTTGCTCAAGCTTCATACCGAATCCCAGCTCCCTCTCTGCCAAGAAATCCGAGATCTCTTTGAGAGATTTCTTACCAAAATTCTCAATCTGCAGCATATCACCTTCTGACGACTGCACTAGATCAGCCAATGTAAGGATATTCTCCTTATGCAAAGAATTACGAGAACGCACAGAAAGTTCAGCAAGTTCTTCGATCGAACTTTCAAGTAGATCCTGCTGATATTCTGAAACCGCCACCGATCCAGGAGGCGTAACTTCAGGAATTCCACCTTCGCTGAAATAAAGCATGTACTCTAGGTGCTTCCTGACAAGTTCAGCCGCATAAGCAACTGCACTTGAAGGATCTAACGAGCCATCGGTCTCTATGTTCAGCGTAAGTCGATCGAAATCTGTTCGTTGGCCAACCCTTGTTTCCTCCACAGAGAAGTTGGCCCTTCTCACAGGATTATAAATCGAATCGATGCGGACGAGGTCTACCGGGGCTTCTCGCGGAACAGGATGCTGATCCGCAAGCACAAAACCACGGCCTTTATTGATAAAGAGCTGGACGTGGACCGCACGGTCTTCCTGAAGAGTGAAAAGAAGATGTTCTGGATCCATGACACTGGCTCCAGAGGTTGGCTGAACGTCTCCCGCAGTCACCACACCAGCCTTATCAACTTCTATCTCCAAAACTGCTTCATCCACATCATCGTCCAAGGTAACAATCAATGACTTCAGATTCTGGATTACCTGGTGAACGTCCTCCACCACACCAGGAATCGTTTGATGTTCATGCAAAACACCATCGATACGAAAACCCCATACTGCCGCCCCTTTCAGTGAAGAGAGCAGTACACGGCGCACTGAATTGCCCAAGGTATGTCCGAAGCCTCGCTCGAGCGGCTCAACCATGAATTGAGCCGAACGGTCAGCATCTTCAACACCCTCGATCTGCTCAACACGCTCAGGGAGTACTAAGCCAGTGAGATCTAGGTCCACGATATCCTCCTAAACAGCCTTACTTGAGTCGGAATTTATGATCCGAAGTAGGATCACTTCGAATAGAGCTCTACAATTAATTGCTCTTGGGCCGCGAGCGGAATGTCAGCACGTGTCGGTTGGCGGATCATCCGTCCTACTCGCGCGTTATCATCCAGAGCGAGCCACTCAAGAAGCGTAGGTCGTGTTCTTGCCTCAAGACTCTCCTGGATTGGTACGATTTCTTTGGACTTGGGCTTAATTGCTATCTCGTCACCAGCTGATACTCGGAAACTCGGAACATCAACAAGCCGGCCATTCACCTCCACATGACGATGGCGCACTAGCTGGCGTGCCTGGCTCCTACTAGTAGCAAAACCCATACGGAATACGACATTGTCTAATCTTGTTTCCAACGCAATGATCAGGTTGTCCCCTGTGATACCTGAGATATTAGCAGCACGTTCAAAAAGATTTCGAAATTGTTTCTCGTGCAGCCCATAGATGCGTTTGACTTTTTGTTTTTCCCGCAGCTGAACAGCATAGTCTGATTGCTTACGTCTCCTAGCATGCGCAGGTCCGTGCTGGCCTGGAGGATACTGTCTACGCTCGACTGGGCATTTCTCGGTGTAGCACTTCTGGCCTTTCAGAAAGAGCTTTTGACCCTCTCGGCGGCAAAGCCTACAAACTGGTCCGGTATAACGAGACATGTCGTCGATATCCCCCCTAGACCCGACGCTTCTTCGGAGGCCGACAGCCGTTATGGGGCAACGGCGTAATATCCTCAATTGATTTAATCTGTAGGCCTGCGGCAGCAAGCGCCTGTATCGCAGATTCACGGCCTGACCCAGGTCCCTGTACTCGGACATCCAAACGTTTGACACCAAGCCCTAGCGCCTCCCGTCCAACCTGCTCAGCGGCAATGGTCGCTGCAAACGGGGTCGACTTCTTTGATCCTTTGAAACCTGCAGTGCCAGCACTCGCCCAAACCACTGCATTCCCCGCATTGTCAGTAATGGTAATGATCGTATTGTTGAAGGTCGCCTTTATATGCGCGATGCCTTCAGCCTCAACAACCTTCTTACTGCGTTTTGGTCGGGTCTTTGGCTTTGCCAATTTCTTCTTCCCACGCTATGGATGTGGCGAGACGGGGTTGCTACCTCCGCTGAGACCACATCAAGTGATACGCATGCTCTGCATGCGCAGAATGAGTCAAGCTATTTATTTCCTAGGTGCCTTCTTCTTTCCGGCAATCGCCCTCCGGGAACCTTTGTGAGTGCGAGCATTAGTCTTTGTTCTTTGACCACGAACCGGAAGTCCACGCCGGTGACGCAATCCCCGATAGCACCCAATATCCATCAGACGCTTGATATTCATAGACGTCTCAGTACGAAGTGTACCTTCCACCTTATAGTTACCCTCTATCTGACGCCGAAGACGGTTCACATCGTCGTCAGATAGATCTTGCGTCCGGCGATCAGCCTCAACGCCACACTCAGTAATAATCTCCTTGGCCCGAGTATGACCTATCCCATATATATACGTAAGCGCAATCTCAATCCTCTTTCCACGAGGTAGGTCCACTCCAGCAATACGCGCCATTAATCGCTAACCCTGACGCTGTTTATGCTTAGGATCCCTGGAGCAGATGATTCGGACAACACCCTTTCGTCGAATCACCTTGCAGTGCTCACAGATAGGCTTAACGCTGCTTCGTACCTTCAATTATGACATCTCCTAAATCGTTTCTAGCAGAGCTATAAAGTATAACAAGGCCTTTATGGGGCTTCAAGCGGTTAAATTAGTAGCAAAATCTTCGTGAAATGAGGACTCTAGAGTGGTGAGAACCTTTGGTCCCTCAGCTGTCAGCGCCACCGTGTGCTCGAAGTGTGCTGAAAGTGCCTTATCTGCAGTTATCACTGTCCAACCGTCGTCCATGGTGCGGATTTCCGGAGAACCAGCAGAAAGCATCGGCTCTATAGCGAGCACCATACCTTCTCGGAGCAACGGGCCATGTCCTGGACGACCGATATTCGGAACTTGTGGTTCCTCATGCACTTCCCTACCCACTCCATGCCCAACCAGGTCACGGACAATCTTGCAATCCTCCCCCTCAACCGCATTGATCACTGCCGCTCCGATATCTCCCACATGGTTTCCGGGCTTTGTAGCATCGATCGCAAAATTGAGAGCCTTCTCGGTGGTCTTGAGCAGACTCTGTATTTCATTGCTCACTTCACCAACTACAAAGGTCCACGCAGAATCAGAACACCATCCTGCTAAACGTACTCCAACATCTATCGACACAATATCTCCCGAAGCTAGTATCCGGTTCGAATTTGGGATCCCGTGCACTATCTCCTCATTCACAGAGATGCAGACACTCCCCGGGAAGCCATAGAGGCCTTTAAAAGCCGGAACAGCACCATCATGGGATACAATATATTCATCGCAGAACAGGTCGAGATCAGCTGTCGATACCCCTGGAATCACAAGGGGAACTATCTCTCGAAAAAGGCTGGCGATGATCTTTCCCCCGCAGGAGATTATCTCAACCTCTTCTGGTGTTCGTAAGTGAATCACACGCTCAACCAA
>CEUS01284161.1_pt1 | contig 30834 bp, 43 predicted proteins | sample 427031 | NCBI WGS metagenome assembly CEUS01 (sample SAMEA2622837, study PRJEB7988) | marine metagenome | biome: marine biome (ENVO:00000447); feature: marine epipelagic mixed layer (ENVO:xxxxxxxxx); material: "saline water (ENVO:00002010), including plankton (ENVO:xxxxxxxx)" | depth 140 m | reverse complement strand
AAGCTACAACAGCAACAACTACTGAAACAACTAGTGCAGCTGCACCTGCGGCGACTTCAGGAGATGTGGCTCAACCTCAGTATGGTGGGGAATGGACATTCCAGTCCACAAGTCCTCGAATTGGTCAGGATCCCATTAATACAACGGGAACTGGTTACTTCTACAACTGGGGAACTGCACTAAGTTCACTCCTCCGTTATAAAATGGACCCTTCAATATGTTCTGGCTGTTATGAAATCATTGGAGATCTTGCAGATTCATGGACTGTTGATGGACTTGATGTAACACTTCATATAAATCCGGATGCTAAGTGGCAAGGATCCGGTGCACCTACGGTCGCTGGTCTAAATGGACGTAACTTTACGGCTGAAGATGCTGTTTTTGGTGTAAAACGTTTAGCAGGTGAAGGATCATATCACGTTGGTTATTGGGCTGCGATGGAAAGCGTTTCAGCTGATGGTGATAACGTTAAATTCAAACTTAAATATCCTTCAGCTACCTTTATTCCTAACGTCGCATACGGATTTAATAAAATGAGCGCTCCTGAAGCAGTTGATGCAGGGGGCGGAAACTTACAAAATGGACCAACGATTGGAACGTCTGGATTCACCGTTGACTGTGAAGTCGATGTTCAGTGTGTTTATACAAGAAACCCTGACTTCCACTTGTCAGACGACAATGGAAATCAATTACCGTATCTATCTCAGGCAAGGAATATAATAATTCCTGACGTACAGGCACGATTTGCAGCCTTCAGAGCAAGGAAATTGGATACTCATGGAATCACTGCAGAACAACGTATAATTATTGACAGGCAATATCCCGAGATACAAAATGACGAGATAAAACACTATGGCTCTTGGTTCATTCACTTCAGAAATGACCAAGCTCCATGGAATGACAAACGGGTAAGGCAGGCAGTTTCAAAATCAATAGATCGTCAGGAAATATACGACACAATCTATGGTGGACTTGCCCATATGAGTCTAGCTATGGCAATGCCCGCCGCAGAAGCATACCTTCCTCAAGAAGAATTTAAGAAAGCTTGGAAGCGAGACTGCACTGAAGCTAAATCATTACTTACTGCTGCTGGATTCCCCGATGGTTTGGATGCTAAGTTCTGGGTAGCAAATTACTCTGAAACCACCATTGCAGTAGTTGAATTAATGCAACAACAACTGAAGGAATGTGGAATACGAATTGAACTCTTTATTCATGACCGTGCAACATACTTAGCACGTGTATTTACCCGACACGGGGAATTCGAGGACATGGCATACGGTCCTCAAGGAATTTTTACAGCTGACCAGTGGCTTAGTGCATACTACCACTCCGAAGGGGGAAGAAATTCAAGTTGGACAGATGACCCTGAGTTAGACAAGATGATTGATGCACAAAGACAGCAAATGGATCCAGCAAAACGAAACCAAGAACTCTTGGATATTCAAGCCTATCTTTTAGATCAAACATATCAAGCTGTTATTCTTACAGGATATTCGAGAACATCCCATCAACCATATATTAAGAACTATGCCTACTCATCTGGACTCGATTATCCAGGCCGACGACATGTTGAACACATTTGGGTAGATAAAGACGAATATCTAACTTACCGAAACGAAAAGGAATGGATAGACTGATACATAAAATAAATAAAGTATTTCAACAAGCCCCAAAAGAATTTTCTTCTGGGGCTTGTTTCGTATATAGAAATCAAGTATGATGCCCTGAGGCAAAATATCATATATTGTATTTGATAAATTATATTTGGAGCTGAAGAGATGCAAACGTACATACTTCGAAGGGTTTTACTAATGATACCAACCTTGATGTTGGTGGCTATAGGTATATTTGTTCTTACACACCTCATGCCTGGTGATGTAATCATGATTCAACTAGAAGGAGCTGCTTCATTTACTCCGGAACAATACGAAAGTATTAAGAAAGAATTAGGCATGGACAAGCCATACATTTACCAAATGGGCAAATGGCTATGGGGATTAACTCATCTAGATATGGGAAATTCCCTTTGGAATAACAAACCTGTTACTGAAGAAATATTCTCTAGGTTACCCACCACGCTGCAACTGGCATTCATGGCGTTTATCGTTTCATCGGTTCTTGGCATAGTTTTTGGCGTAGTTGCAGCCATTCGACAAGACACAATGTTAGACCATGTAACCAGAATATTCGCTGTAGGTGGATTATCCTTACCAGACTTCTGGGTGGGAACATTAATCATTCTTCTCCCAATAATTTGGTTCAACTGGGGATTCCAGACTACTTACGCCGATCCTTGGGAAGACTTTGGTAGAAATATGCAGCTTATGGTTCCTGCTGCTACTGCTATTGGCGTTAGAGCTTCGGCAAGCGTAATGCGTCTTACAAGAACCACTATGCTTGAAGTGCTTCGAAATGATTTCATTCGAACAGCACATGCTAAGGGATTACGAGAAAGAATGGTTATTTATCGACATGCACTGAGAAATGCTCTTATTCCTGTTGTTACAGTAATGGGAACACAGTTAAGTCGACTACTTGGTGGTACTGTTATTGTTGAAATGCTTTTTGCAATACCAGGAGTAGGCAGATTACTGCTGGACTCTATTACCCAAAGAGATTTGACTCAAGTACAAGGCAACATAATGGTTATTGCTGGAATATTCATCATGATGAATTTAATTGTAGATATTTCATACGGTTTCCTAGATCCTCGGATCAGGTATGGCCGACTTTAAACATCGAGGTATAGTATTATGGCTCAAGAACAAGTAATTGACACACTGCAAGAAAGAGGAAATCCACCATTCTTGCAAAGATTTATTAAAAGCACGCTTCGTTTCATTAAAAAGAAACCTGTAGGGGCGTTTGGTGCGTTGCTTATGATAATCATGATTTTTTGTGCTGGTACAGCACAATGGATATCTCCATATGATCCATATCAAGTACATCCACGCGATCGAATAACAGGAACATTCGAAAGAGGTGAAGATACTGGCAACTACTATATCCTAGGAACAGATGAAATCGGAAGAGATCTACTTAGTAGGACCATTTATGGTGCACGGACTTCAGTTACTGTTTCATTCTTAGCAATCATTATAGGAACCACTACAGGTTCAGTTATAGGAATGGTATCGGCCTTCTTTGGAGGTAAATTCGACTTAGTCATTCAACGTATTATTGATGCGATGTTCGCATTCCCCCTACTAATTTTCGCATTGGCAATTGTATCAGTAGTAGGACAAAGCATGATGAATGTTGTGATGGCGCTTGCAATCGTTTTGATACCAAGTGTGGCGAGAACTGTTCGAGGAGCAGCACTATCAGTAATGGAAATGCCATACATGGAATCATGCAGGACAATTGGTGCCAGTACATTCAGAACTGTAGCATTACATTTAATGCCGAATGTAACAGCAGTAATAATCGTTTTGGCATCCATTCAACTTGGATCAGCAATTATTGTAGAAGCAAGTTTAAGTTTCTTAGGATTAGGAACACCTCCTCCAACACCATCATGGGGTGCTATGCTCAGTGGTAGTAGTAGGAACTTCTTGGAAATAGCTCCTCACATGGCAATCATTCCTGGAATGGCGATTAGCATGGCTGTTCTAGGTATCAACCTTCTTGGTGATGCAATCCGAGACCTTTGGGACCCACGAATGCGTGGAAGTCAGTAATTAAACTTCAATAGTAATAGATATAAAAAAGACCCTGCTGAGCAGGGTCTTTTTTATATCTATTACTATCAATTTATTATCTGTTAAACACCACCAGGTTTATCTTTTTCCAAGTCATCTAAATTTAGCCCTTCAATGAAATCACGGAACGCAGACATGTTTTTGATTTCCTCTTCGTCCACAGACGTATCAATAACACCATCATCATCCTCTTCAAGGTTTCGAATTGACTTACCCAACTCAGAATCAATTGATACCCCGGCTTTATCTAGGACTGATTCTGAAGCAAATATTTGTGCCTTGGATCGTATAGCCAACGCAATTGCATCACTAGGTCGTGAGTCAATACTTATCTGTTCGCCATTAGATCCTTGCACAACAATCTGTGCATAAAACGTATCATTTTCAAGATCTGTAATAAGTATATGTATAATTTTCCCACCAAGAGTTGAAATAATATTTCCCATAAGATCATGACTCATTGGTCGAGTTACAGTTATATTCTGCAGCTTAACAGCAATAGCCTCCGCTTCATGAGGGCCAATCCAAATAGGAAGATATCGATCACCTTCTTTTTCCTTAAGAATTACCACGCGCTGGTAATTCATCAAGCTCACTCTTATACTATCAACGGAAATTTCTAACAACACAAACTCCTAATAATTAATTGAAGATTTTAGCTAGAAAATTAATATTGTGTCAAATTCATAACCTACCATAAATACTTATCAATATCCCCAATGATTCGTTGAATTTAACGCTTAGTATATTGAGGTGCGCGTCTTGCACGCTTTAATCCATATTTTTTTCGTTCTTTGATCCGATCATCTCTAGTCAATAACCCGTATGAACGAAGGGCAGATCTATACGATGGATCATAGGCTAAAAGTGCTTTTGCAATTCCATGTCGTAATGCATCGCCCCAAGCTGATATTCCTCCACCATGAATCTTTGCAACAATTGAAAACTTGCCCAGCATATTCACAACCCGAAGAGGACTTAGTGCTTCAGTTCTCCAAGGTTCCCATGGAATAGCATCCTCAATTGTACGTCCATTAATAGCGATAGCGCTTCCTTCCGGATAGAGTCGAACCTGAGCAACAGCAGTTTTCCTCTTGCCAGTACCATAGTAATAAACTGATGTATTCTCTGATGTCATTTAATAAATCTCCTCATCCGTTCAATATCTCATTTAATTCTTTGGCTTCAGTGGTACCATAGCCAGCAATTTGTGCAACATGTGGATTGCTGAAACCAGAATAAATTTTTAATCGTTTGAGCATTTGCTTACTCAAGGTGTTTTTAGGCAACATACCTCGTACAGCTAACTCTACAACCTTGGTAGGGTTTTTCTGAAGTAATTCCTCAGTAGTGAGTTCACGCATTCCTCCAGGATATCCGCTGTGAAAGTAATGTTTTCTTTGCAAGATTTTTTTCCCAGTAAGAAATACCTTTGATGCATTAACTACAACTACAAAATCACCTGTGTTTATATTTGGGGTATAAATCGAACGGTGTTTACCTTGAAGAACTTTAGAAATTTGAACAGCCATTCTTCCAAGTGGTTGTTTTGATGCATCAAAAAGATGCCATTGGGGATGTAAATCTTTAGGTTTTGCCACATAAGTTTTTTTACTTTTTACTGCTACCATTTGTTCAACCTTCTATTATGACTTTCAACTCGCCAAAACATCTTGGCGTTTAAATAATTTATTATCAAGAAACAATGACTCTGGATATGTTACTTTCTCTAAATATAAACCCTTAGCAGGAAGCATAGGAGGGCGAATACTACCTAAAGGTATGTTTATAAAACGATTTACTTCATCCAAGTTACTATAAGAAAGACCTACTCGCAAAACCAAACCAGCCATATTTCTTACTTGATGACGAAAAAAGGCATTAGCTTCGAAATATAATTCAACTTTATTCTCACGCTGCACTACGTCTGCATTTATTATATTCCTAACAGTATTCATACTTTTATCAACACCACTACCAGCAAAATTTCGAAAATCATGTTCGCCAATAAATAAATTCATAGCATCCGACATTTTCTGAATGTTTATTGGTGAATTAACAAAGTAGGAGAATCTATTATCAAAAACTGATTCTGATAAGCCGTTGGAAATTATATATCTATAACTACGCTTTATAGCATCTCTACGAGGATCAAAATTATTATTAGTTTCGCGTAATGATTGTATTTTGATATCTCTAGGGAGCCGAGAATTCAAAGCACGTTTTATAACTTCTAAGGAATAATCAACGTCAAGTGAAAATGCAATGACTTGACCAGAAGCATGGACACCAGCATCAGTACGCCCAGCAGATGTAATTTGAACAGGGGAACCTATCAGATTTTCAAAACAATGTTCTATTTCGCCTTGAATAGTCAAAAACTCAGTTTGTCTTTGAAAACCTTTATAGGACGTTCCATCATATTCAACAATACCAGCAAAACGTCGGGAATTTTCAATTATTGAAGATTCTTTACTCATTAATTCCTTTTTTATCTTTACCCTACTAACTCAATAACCGAAATAGGTGCAGCATCTCCAGTACGATGACCAAGCTTTACAACTCTTGTATATCCGCCAGCTCGATCTTTATACCTAGAAGCGAGATCGTCAAATACTTTCCGTATTACAACGTTATCTTGTATAAAAGCAAATGCTTGACGTCTCAAATGTACTGCTTTAGCTCTATTCTCAGGAGTATCTCCTTGATCAAGAACTCTAGCTGCTCTGCAACCTAAGGAAATAATTTTTTCAGCAACAGGCCTAGTAGCTTTTGCTTTTGCTTCAGTCGTCTTAATTTGTTCATGCAAGACTAAAGATCTAACTAGACCTTTCATAATAGCATTTCTATGACCTTGGCCATGACCAAATTTTTTCCCAGCCCGTAGATGAGCCATTTTATATCGACCTCCTGAAATTTATTTGATAAATCATTCTTCTAAACCTTCATCAATTTCAGTTTTAAATGAATCTGAAAGAATTGTATTTTCAAACATATATTCTCTTTCCTGAAAACAAGCGATAAGTTCATTGAACGATCTTTCACCAAAGTTTCGAACTTTCATTAATTCGTCCTGCGTACGCTCCAGAATATCTCCCACAGTTTTTAAGCCTGCTCGTCGTAAACTATTCTGAGTTCGCGAACTAAGTTCTAATCGTTCAATAGTCATGTTGTATATGTCTGGAGGAACTATAGTATCAGATTGATCAATCACTTCAGGTTCCAAATCTCCAACATTAGCAAACAATGTTAGATGTTCTTCTATAATTGAAGATGCTTGCTTTAAAACTTCATCTGGACCGATTGTACCGTCAGTCCAAATTTCTAACACTAATCTCTCATAATCAGTAAATTGCCCTACACGTGTACGTTCAACAAAGTAATTAACTCTGCGAACAGGTGTAAATATTGCATCTACTGACATAGTACCTATTGGAAGGCCAGTGTCGGGACTAGCTGGTATATAACCAGTTCCAGACTCAACATTAAACTCTATATCAAGGTTACCTTCAGACGAATCAAGAGTGCCTATCAACAATTCAGGATTAACAATTTCAAAATCTGCCGGAACTTCTATATCACTTGCACGTATTTCACCAGGTCCATTTACAACCAGGCGCATTCTTCCCTCTCGTCGTTCAGTAATTGGTTTCAACCGTATTTGTTTAACTCTTTGTAATAATTCCATCATGTCCTCTTTTAGGTGAGGCATTGAAGAATATTCTTGCACCATATTTTCTACACGAATCCAAGTAACGGATAGTCCAGGTATTGAATTTAACAAAACTCTACGAATTGGATTACCTATCGTAGTTGCGTAACCACGTTCCAATGGTTCTAGAACAAATCGCCCATAAGTATCCGACATTTCTATCATATACACACGAGGATTAGGAGTCGTAACTTCTGAATCTAATTTACTAGTAACCCCTATCGGCATGAAAGCTTCCAACTTAATCACCATTCCTTCTATAATCGAAAATAACTAACGTGAATAAAACTCAACAATAAGCCTAGTATCAACAGTAACATCAATATCACCAGTTTCTGGCAAACTAACAACTCTGCCAGTCAATTGATCATGATTAACATCTAACCATCTAGGAACCACACGTTTAATTCCTGATGCTTTGACATTTTGTGCAAATTCCCTTTGTCCCGAAACTGGCTTCCAACCAATAACATCACCCGCACGTACAATAAATGACGGAATATCTACTTTTTTGCCATTTACAGTAATATGCCCGTGACGAACAAATTGTCGACTTTGATTTCGTGAATCAGCAAAATTGGATCTGTACACAACATTATCTAGTCTTCGTTCCAAAAGTTGCAAAAGATATTGACCCGTAATTCCAGGTTGTCTTTGTGCTTCATTCATATTTCGAAGAAATTGACCCTCACGAATACCATATGTATATCTAACCTTTTGTTTCTCACGGAGTCTTACCGAATAATCCGAAGGTCTCCTACGAGAAGGCCTTTGAACTCCAGGCGGTCTTCTTCTTTTCTCAACTGAACATTTAGGGGTATAGCAACGATCCCCCTTTAAATAAAGTTTGTCTCCTACTTGCCGGCACAACCTACATACCGGTCCTGTATAACGTCCCATTCTTACTCCTAAACTCGTCTTCTCTTTGGTGGTCGACAACCATTATGAGGTTCTGGTGTAACATCACGAATACCACTTATTTCCAAACCAACACCTTCTAAAGATCTTATTGCTGCTTCTCGTCCTGGACCTGGACCTTTTACAAAAACCTCAATCTGCTTAAGTCCTTGATCCATACTTTTCTTACCAGCCAGCTCAGCAGCACGTCCTGCAGCAAAAGCAGTGCTCTTTCTTGAACCTTTATATCCGGCTGTTCCAGCACTACCCCAAGACAAAACAGAGCCACCAGTATCTGTTAATGTCACGATGGTATTGTTAAATGTAGACATAATATATGCCCGACCCACTGGTACCGATTTGCGTTCTCTTCGACGTCCACTTCTCTTAGCCATAAATCACCTATTATTCTAATTCCTCTTACTACTTGCCTCTACCCGCAACTGTCTTTTTTGGTCCTTTGCGAGTTCGAGCATTTGTCTTAGATCTCTGACCATGAACTGGAAGTCCACGAACATGTCTAGATCCCTCATAACTTCTAATATCAATTTTCCTACGAATATTTAATTGGGTTTGCCGACGCAAATCACCTTCTAAGGTAAAACTTTTTTCAACAACATCTCTTAGTTGAGCAAGTTGTCCTTCATCAATATCTTGGACTTTAGGATTCCCTGATATCGAAACCTCTTCCACTACTTTTTTTGCTAATGAAGGGCCAATACCATATATTGATCTCAATGCTATTTCAACCCTCTTACCATCAGGTATATTAACTCCAGCAATAAGTGCCACTTATCATCCTCCCTAATATTTATCCTTGACGTTGTTTATGTCTGGGATTTATGCAAATAACTCTTGCTCTTCCTTGTCGTCGGATAATCCTACAGTTTTCACATCTTTTTCTAATTGATGCTTTCGATTGCATCTCAAATACCACCTATTCAATGTTTATCTGAATCTATAAGTTACTCTTCCTCTAGTCAAATCATATGGAGACAATTCTACAAGAACACGATCGCCAGGCAAAACACGGATAAAATGCATACGCATTTTTCCTGAAGCGTGAGCCAATACCTCATGATCATTTGCTAATCTTACCTTAAACATGGCATTGGGTAATGTTTCTTCAATTGTTCCTTCTACTTCAATATTCGATTTTTTTGACATTATCATCTCACTTTGATGTTTAACCTACACTACAGTAGTTAATTCAGCTCCATCTTGAGTAACAATCATTGTATGTTCAAAATGAGCAGAAAGTTTTCTGTCTGCTGTAACAACAGTCCAATTATCTTCCAAAACCTCTGTCTTCCAAGTGCCTATATTCAACATCGGTTCTATAGCGATTGCCATTCCTTCACGAAGTATCATCCCGCGACCAGGTGTTCCATAATTAGGAACCGCAGGGTCTTCATGTAATGCTCGCCCGATTCCATGTCCAACATATTCACGAACCACTGAATAACCTAGTCCTTCAGCATAACCTTGTATGGTGGATCCAATATCACCTAATCTCACACCAGGAGCAACTGTTTCGATAGCAATCTTAAGAGCATTTCGCGTTGAATCTATTAATCCCATTGCTTCGTCTGTTACTTCACCAACCGCAAAAGTTATTGCATGATCAGAATACATCCCTTCAATTATGGCTCCAATATCGATTTTTACCAAATCACCAGATTTAAGAACACGATCACTAGGTATGCCATGTACAATTTCTTCGTTGATTGAAGTACAAATTGTAGCAGGAAACCCATATAATCCCAAAAAAGCTGGTTTTGCACCCATAGCCCGAATCTCTTGTGATGCTATAGAATCCAAAAATGCCGTAGTTACTCCAGGCTTAATAGAATCAGCAATTTTTTCTAGCACAATAGCAACAATACGACCAGCCTCCTTCATCGAAGCTATCTCATGCTTTGATTTTATCGTTACTCCATTTTTAGAACTAACCAAAAACTAACTCCCCGTAAAAACCATTATCGTCACTTTATTGCGTTCAAGAGATCATTTGTAACTACATTAATTTCATTAGTGCCATCGATATTTTTTAATTTCCCCTGTAATTGATAATATTCAATTAGAGGAGAAGTTTGTGACTCATATACTTTTAATCTATTAATAACTGCTTCAGCCTTATCATCATCTCGTTGGTAAAGTCCTTCATGTCCACAATTTTGAGTTTCCCAAGGAGCAAAGGGTCTTTGGCAAGTCTCACAAAGACGTCTATTAGCAATTCTTTCAACAAGATGGCCATTAGGAACCTCAATAAGGAGAACGAAATCTATTCCTGATTCACCCAAGTGTCCATCCAATGTTTTAGCTTGAACCTCTGTCCTAGGAAATCCATCCAACACTGCACCCTTAAGCGCATCCTCTTCAGATATCCTATCTAAAACCATTCGTATTACTAGATCGTCAGGAACCAAAGCACCCGTTTCCATATATGTCTTTGCTTCATTACCCAGGTCAGTTCCCTTAGCCTGATGTTCCCTTAATAAATCACCAGAAGCAACATGAACAAGTCCTAAAGATTCAGCAATATACTTAGCTTGGGTTCCTTTCCCAGCACCTGGGGGACCAAGCAAAACAATTAACATTTACGTACCACCTTACTATGAATGACAATATTCATTTAATAAATCCTTCATATCTTCGCATAAGTAATTGAGATTCTAATTGCCTCATAAAATCTAAGGCTACCCCAACAACTATAAGCATAGCCGTGCTGCTCAAGCTAAGTGCCTGAACATCGGTAAAAAGAGTCGCGAAGTAAGGAATTATTGCTACAAATCCTAAAAATAAAGCACCACCCCAACTAACCCGCATAAGTGTACGTTGCAGATATTCTGCTGTAGGTTGTCCAGGTCTGATTCCCGGAATAAATCCACCCTGTTTTTGTAGATTTTCTGAAAGATTCATTTGAGAAAAAGTAACCATGGTATAAAACAATGCGAATAATACAACCAAAATAAATAAAATAAGCCAATAAAAAAAACTTGAGGGATCAAAAGCAGACGCAATTCCTTGGGAAAAACGAGAAAGAATACCTGTGTCGCCTGGAATTACAAAATAACTAGCAATAGTAGCTGGAAGAATTATAACTGCAAAAGCAAAAATCAATGGAATCATTCCAGCAGAATTTATTCTTAACGGTATAAAAGATGTTCCTGCGGCCCTACGTGCAACACCTCCACGGAAAACAGTTCGTCCGTACTGTACAGGTATTTTACGTTGTGCTTCCGTGAACACTACAATTAGATAAATGATCAAAAGAGCAATGCCAACAAGTAATATCAATCCTGTCGGATCCGAATCACCTAAAAACCCCTGTTCAATTATTCCGGGAAGACCTGCAACAATCCCCGCAAATATAATCATTGAAATACCATTCCCAATACCTCGCTCAGTGATTTGCTCTCCAAGCCAAACCAAAAAAATCGTTCCTGCGGCCATGGAAATTATTATAGGAATTATTGGAGGTATTGGCCCTCCTCCAAGGTCACTAGGTAAAACACCAGCACGTTGCAAAAGCATGACTTGCCCATAACCTTGGGCAAGTGCAATCGGGACTGTTGCATAGTGGGTAATTTGATTTATCTTTTGTCTTCCATATTCACCCTCTTTAGATAATGCTTTCAATTGCGGAATTACGGGGACCATCAGCTGCATAATTATTGAGGAAGTTATATAAGGATAAACGCCCATTGCTGCTACACTAAGATTTCGAAGTGCACCACCACTGAACATGTCAAGAAATCCAAGCAACTGTCCAAATTCACCAGTAAAAAGTGCCGATAATGCTGCTCTGTCTACTCCTGGGACAGGAACATGAGCAACAAATCTATAAACTACTAGTAATCCAAGCGTAAATAATATTCTAGTTCGAAGGTCAGGAACTCTAAAGGCATCAAAAGCTGCCTGTAGAAGATAGGGCCTAGAAGAAGTGTTTCCAGATCTAGACTGCATCATTCACCTTTCTAGCTATCGAAGAAGAGTGAATTTCATCGACGGTACCACCATTTGCAATAATTTGCTGTTTGGCATTCGCAGAAAAACTATGAGCAGTAATTGTTAAATTCATATCAAAATTTCTACCTGCAAGGACCTTTACCGGAATCCGAGTATTTTTAATTAATCCTGACTGTAAAAGTTTTTCTGGATCAACATGATCTCCAGTCTCAAAATAATTTTGAAGCCTTTCTAAGTTTACAGTTACATATTTTTTGCTGAATATATTTGTAAATCCTCTACGAGTAGGCAGTCTTTTTATTAATGGAAGTTGACCTCCTTCAAATCCTGGAACTGGTCCAGAACCAGATCTGGATTTTTGACCTTTCATACCTCTTCCAGAATAATTCCCACTACCACTACCATTTCCTCTTCCAAGGCGTTTAGTGTTTTTTTTGGCTCCCTTAGGAGCATTGATTTCGTGTTGTTTTACCATGCATCACCACTCAAATCTTTCTATTCAGCTACTTCTTCAACAGCAATTAAGTGACTTACTTTATGAATCATACCTCTTACTATTGGGGTATCATGACGAATAACACTATGATTCAAACGACGCAAACCAAGAGATTTAATGGTAGCTCTTTGATCTCTTTCATACCCTATATAGCTTTTTTTCCATGTAATTTTCAATTGACTCATATTAAATCACCTAATTAATCGGTTATATATTCCTATTCAGCTAGTGAGAACTTTTTCCTATGTTCGATTGCAGTTTGTGGATCACGAATCATAGCTAAAGCTTCCAAGGTAGCTCTGGCAAGATTAATAGGGTTAGGATTTCCCTTTGATTTTGTAAGAATATCTTTGATGCCAGCCAGTTCCATAATGGCTCGAACAGTAGCACCAGCAACAACTCCAGTACCATTTACTGCTGGTTTAAGTAAAACGTATGAAGCTCTATATTTAGCAATAATTTCATGGGGCAATGTTGTGCCTGCTAATGGAATAGATATCAAATTCCTTCGAGCATTCGCCTCGCCCTTCCTTACTGCATCAGGCACAGCCTCAGCTTTTCCTAATCCCAAGCCAATAATTCCCTGACCATCCCCTACAGCAACAAGAGCATTAAAACGAAGATTTTTACCCCCAGCAGTCACCTTGGATATTCGCCTAATCAGTATTACTCTGTCATTAAGTTGTAATATATTATCGGAAGATACTTTTGGTTTTAAGTTATATGCAGCTTTCTTAGTCATTAAAACACCAAGCCTTGTTCTCTGGCTCCATCAGCCAAGGCTTGAACTCTTCCATGATATGCATATCCACCTCGATCAAATACTACTTCATTTATTCCAGCATTCTTTGCTTTCTGAGCTATAAGAGTACCAACCATGTTAGCCACTTCTTTCTTTGTTTTACCAACACAGTCGTTTTTAATTAAAGTATCCATATCAGAAGCTGCCAAAATTGTGTGTCCTTTATTGTCATCTATTATCTGTGCAGTCATATGATTTAGACTACGAAAAACACAAAGTCTAGGTCGAAATTCAGTTCCATGAACCTTTTTCCTCACCCTAATATGACGAATTTTACGTTTGGCCCAAGCATTTTTTGCCTTGCCTTTGTATCTAAGTGACCTAATAGAAAGTATTTTCACGAATTTTTCCCCTTTTACTTCCTAGCAGCAGCTTTGCCTGGTTTTAATCGAACTTGTTCATCTGAATATCGAATGCCTTTTCCTTTGTATGGTTCAGGAGGTCTAATATTTCGTATATCTGCTGCAACTTGACCAACCTTCTGTTTATCCATGCCTGATATGAGAATACGTGTAGGGCTTTCAGCAACCAAACTAACATCATCCGGAGGATTAAATACAACTGGATGACTAAAGCCCAATTGTAAATTTAACCCATCTCCAGATTGTTCGGCCCGATAACCAGTGCCAACAATATCCAAGGTTTTCCTAAAGCCATCAGTAACGCCAATTACCATATTCTGTATTAAGGCTCTAGTAAGACCTTGTAGAGCTCTATGTTTTCTTAAGTCCGAAGCTCTCTCAATCAGTACTACGCCATCTGTATGTTTTATAGTCACATCGCTATGAAACATCTGACTCAGAGAACCACTAGGACCTTTAACTGTTACTAAATTCTCATGACCTAAAGTTAATTCGACATTGCTTCCCAATATAATTGGCTTAGATCCAATTCGAGCAACAACTGTTTTTTTAGTTGCTTTTGAAACCATTATCTTGGCTCCTCCATATATATCCATTTACCAGACATGGCACACCACTTCTCCACCAAGACCTCGACGCCATGCCTCTTTACCAGTAACCAACCCTTGTGATGTGGTAATTATTGATGTCCCCAAACCTGCATATACCTTAGGAATATTAGTTTTATTTACATAAATCCTTAATCCCGGTTTACTTATCCTTTTAATTCCTTGAATTAAAGGGATATTACTATCATCATATGCAAGCTTGATTTCAAGCATAGGAAACCCACTATTTTCTACAGATTTATAGGCTTTTATGTAGCCCTCATCTTTAAGAATTTTAGCTATCTGAAACTTCATTTTTGACATAGGTATTAAAACTGATTCGTGTTTAACAATCAGTGCATTTCTAACACGTGTTAGCATGTCTGCAATTGGATCAGTAATTCCGCTCAAAAATCCTCCTAATAAATCTCATTTACCAACTTGCTTTTCGAACACCAGGCAAAAGACCCTTAAGTGCCAAATCACGAAAAGCTATCCTCGATAAACCAAAATATCTTATATACCCTCTTGGTCTTCCACTTACCGCACATCTGTTCGTTATACGATTCGGATGAGAATTTCTTGGTAGTTTGGCCAAACGTCTTCTTGCATCCGCTCGTTCTTCATTCGTTAACTTAAGATCAGAAGCAATATTTTTAAGGTTTTCTCTTCTTTCTGCATAACGAACAGACATTCTTTTTCTGCGTTCATTTCTTGCAATTGCAGATGTTTTAGCCATTAAAAACCTCCCCGATCAATCATCATCATTGCTGCACCCTAGCAAGAGGCATGCCCATTAATTCCAAAAGTTTACTGCCTTCCTTATCGGATTTAGCAGTAGTAATAATATTTACCTGTAATCCTCTCATTCTATCAACTTGGTTATAGTCTATTTCAGGAAAAACTATTTGCTCAGTTATACCAAGTGAGTAATTACCACGCCCATCAAAAGCAGAACGAGGTATCCCTCTGAAGTCTCTAATTCGAGGTAAAGCCGTATTGAAAAGTTTATCTAGAAATATATACATTCGTTTACCTCTTAGAGTTGTCATCACACCTATTTCCTGACCTTCTCTAAGCTTAAATCTTGCTACTGATCGTTTCGCTTTGGTAGCTACTGGTTTTTGACCAGTAATTATAGTTATGTCACTCGTAGCCGACTCCAAAGCCCTTGCATTAGTTAAGGCTTCCCCTAAACCAACGTTAACAACAACTTTTGTCACTTTAGGAACCATCATTATATTTGAATATTCAAACTCTTTAACAAGCTCTTCAATAACTTTTTCTCTATAGAGATTAAGTAATCTAGGTGTTGAGTTTCTACTCTCAAGATTTGAACTATTTTCTTTTTTTGCAGAAGATTTTCTGCTATTAATTTTGTTTGTGCTCACTTAATTTCTCATCCTATAGTTTCTTTACAATTCTTACAGAACCTTACCTTAGTTCCATCGTCTAATATTTGAAATCCTACTTTTGCAGGTGTGTCACATTGAGGACAAACCAATGCTAAACTCGCTGAGTTTATAGGTGATTCCATTTGAATAATTCCAGCTTGTCGAACTCCAGGATTATCCTTTACATGACGTGAAACCATGTTAATTCCTTCAACAACCATTTTGGTTGGACCAATAACTCTTTGAACACGGCCCTGCTTACCTCGATCTCTCCCACGTCGAACCTGGACATTATCGCCCTTTCGAATTTTACTTGCCATTAAACAACCTCCGGAGAAAGGGATACTATTCTCATATATCCACGTTCTCGTAACTCACGAGCAACAGGACCAAATATTCTAGTGCCCACTGGCGCTTGTCGATCGTCAAGAATCACTGCCGCATTATCATCAAATCGAATATATGTTCCATCAGGACGGCCAGTATTTTTACGAACACGAACTATAACAGCACGAACTACCGTTCCAGCTCTTACCCTGTCGGGAGCATTAGGAATAGCTTCCTTAATAGAAGCAGTAATTATATCGCCTAACCCTGCATATCTTCTATGCCCAGCACCAGGTATACCAATACACTGTATTGATCTAGCACCCGAATTATCTGCAACTACTAACCGTGACTCGCGCTGAATCATTGATCACTTCTCCCAATTTGCTCTTCACTATCTTCCTCATTCTGTGGACTGACATCCTCAGTATCTTCTGGGGATTCTTCACTTACAGAATCTACATTCTCTTGTTCCTCTTCAACGATTTGTTCTTCCTCATTCTGTGGACTGACAACTTCAGCAACTACTTCTTTTTCGATTTCACTTTGATCTTCTTCTTTAAATGAATTCGAATTAGGAATAGCAGGAGTTGATATTTCATCTACAACCTGCCCGTCACTTTTACGTTCAACAAAGTCCAGAAAACGAAATTTTTTCAATTTTGAATAAGGACGAGATTCAATGATTCGTATTAAATCACCGTTGTTGCAAAGATTTTCAGGATCATGTGCATACAATTGAACTTTTCTTCTAATTCTTTTCCCATAAACAGGATGCTTTCTGATTCTATCAACACTAATTACAACTGTTTTGGACATGGCTGAACTTACTACTCGTCCAGTAAAAACTCGTCCCTGCTTAGCCATTAACGTATCCCCATCTCTCGTTCTCTAAGAACGGTTAATATACGAGCTATAGTTTTTCTAACATTCTTAATTTCGTTAACATTTCCTAATTGCCTACTTGCTAGCTGAAAACGCAAATTCATTAACTCTTTATATGACTCATCTAAATCTTTCAGAAGATCGTCTTCAGTTTTTGCTCGTATTTCTTCTATATACATGAATAACCCTTTTAGGAAGTCCCTATAGCGTGCATGTAATAATCAGCACGACTAACAACTTTTGTATGAACCGGAAGCTTTGCTCCTGCTCTTCTTAATCCTTCTCTTGCAACCTCTTCGGAAACACCACCTACTTCAAAAACTATTCTGCCTCTTTTTGCAACTGCAACCCAATGATCAACATTTGCTTTTCCGCTACCCATTCGAGTTTCTAATGGTTTTTTTGTAACTGGTTTATCAGCAAAAACTCGTATCCATACCTTTCCGCCTCGTCGAAAATGACGAACTATAGCACGCCTTGCAGCTTCAATCTGCCTTGAAGTAAGCCAAGATGACTCGACAACTTTAAGCCCATATTCGCCAAATGCAAGGGTCGATCCAGTGGTTGCCATCCCCTTCATTCTTCCACGTTGAGTCTTTCTATATTTAACTCTCCTAGGTTGCTGCATCTTCAACCTCTTCTGCTGCTACCACTTCAATTTGATCTTCTATTGCAACTGATTGATTTTCTTCACTATTTTCATTTTCTTCAGCACGGACACTTACCTCAATAGGGGCAATTTCATCAATTTCTAGTCTTTCTCGATCAGGAATTATATTACCTTTGTATATCCACACCTTAACACCAAGTCGACCCATAATCGTATGTGCTTCACTAATTGCAAAATCAACATCAGCACGAATGGTGTGCAACGGAACACGACCAATCATAACTTTTTCTCTTCTCGCAATTTCTGCTCCCCCAAGACGACCCTTTACAATAATTTTGATTCCTTCAGCTCCAGCTTGCATAGTTCGTGAAGAAGCCTGCAACATTGCCCGACGATGAGCTACTCTTCTTTCAAGTTGTTCTGCAACATTTCTTGCCACCAATGCAGCATCTAATTCAGGGGTCCGAATTTCCTGAACAGAAAGTCTGATTTTACTTTCAGCAACTTTCTGAAGAACTTGTCTGGTCTCTTCAACCCTTTGTCCTTGTCGGCCTATAACAATTCCTGGTCGTGAAGTCCAGATAGTAACCTCGACTTCTTGAGCATTCCGCTCTATTTCAACTCTTGCAATTCCAGCATCGGTATATCTTTCATTAAGTGCTTTTCTTATACGAATATCTTCATTTAAGATTCTTCGATAATCCTTACCCTTGCCAGCAAACCATCGGCCTTGCCAATCCTTAATGATTCCTAAACGGAAGCCTATTGGATGTGTTTTATGACCCATTAGAAACCTCTTCATCTACTCCAATTGTTATATGGCAGGATCTTCTAATTATTGGACTTATCCTACCTCTTGATTGTGGGCGATATCTTTTTAATTTCAATGCTTCATTTGCAAACGCCTCGACAATCTTAAGACTATCTGGATTCATCATTGCATTATTCTCAGCATTTGCCACAGCAGATTTGATAACTTTTACCAAAGCTTTTGCAGCTGGACTTGGAGAAACTTGAATAGCGGCAATGGCATCATTAACAGGTTTGCCTTTAATAAGATGCAATAGTCGCCTTACTTTACTAGGTGACATCCCAAAATTCCTATGTATCGCTCGAATCGGCATTTATAAATTAACCCTTATCCTCTTGGCCTACTTGATCTTTCACCCCTGCCAACATGTCCACGAAAAGTCCGAGTTGGTGCGAATTCTCCCAATCTATGCCCAACCATATTTTCTGTAATGTAAATTGGAACATGTCTTCTACCATCATGAACTGCTATAGTTAAACCCACGGCGTCAGGAAGAATCATAGAAGCACGAGACCAAGTTTTTATAACCACTTTTTCCGAACTTCCAACTGCGGCTGAAATTCTCTTTTGCAATTTTGGTTCTACCATAGGTCCTTTTTTAATTGACCTGCCCATATCCTATCCTTCGCCTTCTAACAATAAATTTGTTGGATTTCTTATTCCTTCTAGTTTTCACTCCTAAGGCATGCTTGCCCCATTTGGTCTTAGGGTACTTCAGACCAATTGAGTTTCTAGCTTCACCACCTCCATGAGGATGGTCATTTGGATTCATAACCTTACCTCTGACTTGAGGTCTTCTTCCAAGCCAACGAACCCGTCCTGCTTTTCCAAAACTAGTAGCCTGATGTTCGGAATTTCCCACTTGACCTATAGTTGCATAACATTGACTTAAAACTCGTCGTATTTCACCAGATGGTAATCGTAATTGGGTGTATCGTTCTTCTTTTGCCATAACTTGAGCAGCAACTCCAGCACTTCTTACAATCTGACCACCTTTACCAGGTTGAAGTTCAATGTTATGAATCATTGTCCCCAAAGGCATTGCTGAAAGTGGGCGTGCATTTCCAGGTTTCACATCTGCTTCTGGACCTGCCATTATTCCATCATCAACCTTAAGACCAATAGGACATAAAATATATCGTTTATCACCGTCAGTATATTCTACAAGAGCTATTCGGGCAGAACGGTTAGGGTCGTATTCAACACTTACAACATTCCCCTCAACTCCGGCCTTGTCTTGACGACGAAAATTAATAACTCTATATCGTCGCTTATGCCCTCCGCCTCTATGACGAACAGTCATTCTTCCCTGGCTATTACGCCCCCCACGTTTTTTCAAAGATCTAATTAAAGACTTTTCAGGATAATCGCGTGTTATTTCAGCAAAATCTGGTCGAACCAGTTTTCTCATGCCAGCCGTAATAGGTTTAAATGTTTTTAGACCCAAATTTATACTCCATCAAATAAGGATATTGTTTCACCAGGATTAAGGGTTACAATAGCCTTCTTCTTATCACTTCCATGAACGAGACGAGAGCCAAAGCGACGAGCTTTACCTCTATTTTTTACAATGTTAATCTTTACGACTTTCACTTCGAACAAAGTTTCTATAGCCTGCTTAATAAGCCCCTTATTTGAATCCATCCGAACTTCGAAAGTATATTTATTTCTCTCTTGTAATAGGCTGCTGCGTTCAGTAATAACTGGACCTAAAATAACTTGAGTAAGCTTAGCCATCGTCATTATGAAGCCTCCCGATCAGAATCTGGTTCTGGGACATCCACTTTTTCTTGCTGGCTTATAGTAACTTTACCACCCCACATGTCTTCAATTTTACGAACAGCAGATTCGGTAATAATCAAAGTTTCGTGATTAATCAAATCAAGTGCATTAATTGTTGCTGCAGGTAGGGATTTTACTTTTGGTAAATTTCTACAAGCTCTTCCAATACCAGTATTCGGATCACTACTAACTATCAGACTCTTCCCAGAAACCCCCAACTGATCCAATACACCTATAATTTCCTTAGTTTTATACTCATTCAAAATTATTTCATCTACTACAACCAATGATTCACTACGAATCTTATCCGAAAGGAGGCATCTAATAGCCGATCTTCTCATCTTTTTTGGAAGACGTTGGTGATAATCACGGGGTTTTGGACCATGGACTATACCACCTCCTCGCCATTGTGGTGACCTAATGCTACCTTGGCGAGCACGTCCAGTACCTTTTTGCCTCCAAGGTTTTCTACCACCGCCACGAACTTCGGAACGTGTTTTTGTACTATGTGTACCTACACGTCGATTAGCTAAATGACCAACTATAACCTGATGGACTAAAGGCCCATTCATTTCAACTGCATATACATCATCACTAACTTCCATAGTGTGCAATATGCTTCCATTAATATCTTTTACAGGAAGTTGCAAATCATTTCCCCTTTTTATTTGTTCGTCGAACCTGAATAATTGATCGTGAAGCACCAGGAATTGCACCTTTTACAAAAAGCAGGTTTCGCTCAGGATCTACTTCAACAATCTCAACATTTCTTATGGTCGTTCGTGAATTGCCCATATGACCCGCCATTTTTGTGCCTTTAAAAATACGGCCAGGAAATGTTCCTCCACCAATTGAACCCGGAGCCCTTAATCGATCAGATTGACCATGAGTTTTAGGACCACCCCTAAATCCATGTCGCTTAACTGTTCCTGCAAAACCTCGTCCTTTTGAGAGCCCAATCACATCTACTCTTTCACCAACAGAAAAATTTTCCGCACCTATTTCTTGTCCTATCTCTATTTCATCAACATCATTTGCGGGGACCTCTTTTAGATGGCGGAACAGTTTTGATACAGGTTTTAAATGTCCAGCAATTCCCTTATTTACATATTTGGCATCTTCAAAGCCCAATTGTACTGCAGTATATCCATCCCTTGTATCATCTCGAATAAACGTAACAGTACATGGTCCAGCTTTTACAGCAGTAACTGGCACAACTTTCCCATCGTCAAGAAAGATTTGCGTCATACCAATTTTTCTAGCTATTATTCCATTTATGGACATTTCCACTCCATAATTTATTTTTGCTTAATATCAATTTTTACGTTTTTATGGTGATATCCACACCAGCAGCAACATTAAGGCGAGATAGCGATTCCAAAGTTCGTGAATTTGGATCCAATATATCTACCAGTCTCTTATGAGTTCTTATTTCAAAATGCTCTCGGGAATCTTTATCCACATGTGGAGATCGAATAACACAAAAACGCTTAAGTTTTGTCGGTAAAGGAACAGGGCCTACGACTACTGATCCGCTTCTCTCGGCAGCGTCAACAATTTGTTGGGCAGATAAATCAAGTGCCCTATGATCAAAAGCTTTTAAAATAATTCTTACTGTTTGACGTGCCATAATACTTCTTTCTAGAACTAAACCTTTACCAGTAACTGTTGAGCCATTGCCTCAGGAACTTGTTCATATGAACTGAATTCCATTGACTGACTAGCACGCCCCTGAGTTAGGGATCGGAGCGTGGTAGTATAACCAAACGTTTCTCCAAGCGGAATAGTTCCACGAATATATTGATATTCCCCTTCACCTTCAACTTGCATTACACGTGCACGACGACTATTTAGGTCACCAAGAACATCACCAAGAAATTCCGCAGGTGTAGTAACTTCGAATTGCATGTATGGTTCAAGTAGAATTGATCTGCCCTTCTGCAATCCTTCTTTCAGAGCCATCGATCCAGCTATTTTAAATGCAATTTCAGACGAATCTACTGGATGGAAACTTCCATCAACTAATGCAACCTTCATGTCTACCACAGGGTATCCTGCCAAAACACCATTATCCATTGCTTCTTTAACACCCGAATCTACTGCAGGAATATATTCTCTAGGAACTACACCTCCTACAATTTTATTTTCAAATACGTATCCACCAGTTCTTTCAAGAGGTTCAATTTCCAACCATACATGTCCAAATTGCCCACGACCTCCACTTTGTCGAACAAATCGACCCTCAACACGAATAGGCTTAGTAATAGTTTCACGATAAGCAACTCTAGGCTTGCCTACATTTGCTTGCACATTAAATTCTCTCTTCATGCGATCCACAAGAACTTCTAGATGTAATTCACCCATCCCTGATATCAAAGTTTGTCCCGTTTCTCGATCATAACGAACTAAAAATGTTGGGTCTTCCTCAGCAAGTTTTCTTAAAGCTTCTTCAAGTTTTTCTTGGTCAGCCTGACTTCGTGGCTCCACAGATACTGAAATAACTGGTGAAGGAAACTGCGGAGGCTCAAGCACAACCTGGGAATCTTGTGCACAAATTGTATCACCAGTAAATGTGTCTTTAAGCCCAATAACACCATAGATATGCCCAGCTTGTATATCCTCAACCTCTTCTCGTTTATCTGAATGCATAATCACAACTCTGCTGATGCGTTCTCTATGCCCCTTCGTTGCATTATAGACTGCAGATCCTGCTTTCATCGTTCCTGAATAAGCTCTTATATAAGTAAGCCTGCCTACATACGGATCGACTGCAACTTTAAATGCAATGGCTGAAAATGGATCACTAAGGTCAGGAGCTCGTTGAATAACTTCTCCGGTATTAGGATCCTCTCCATCTACAGGAGGAACGTCTGAGGGAGATGGTAAGTATTTCACAATAGCATTAAGCAGTGGCTGAATTCCCTTGTGTTTTAACGCAGCACCACAGAGAACTGGTACTATTGAATTTGCTAAAGTTCCTTTTCGCAATCCATTATTCAATTCCTCAACAGAAATTTCCTGGCCTTCCAAATATTTTTCCAAAACCTGATCGTCTACTTCAGCAACTTTTTCAATGAGATGTTCCCGCCATTGAGCAATCTGATTTTCCATACCTTCAGGAGTATTTCCTTCTACAGGTTCTACCGGTTCATCACCATGGTAATACCATGCCTTTAATTCTATAAGGTCAAAAAAACCAGTAAAATTACCCTCTTCGCCAATCGGAAGTTGTATTGGAAAAGCGTTTGCTTCAAGACGTTTATTTATTGTTTCTATTGCACGCAAGAAATCAGAACCCACTCGCTCCATTTTATTCACAAATGCAATACGCGGAACTCCATACCGATTTGCTTGACGCCAAACAGTTTCAGATTGAGGTTGCACTCCAGCTACAGCATCAAAAATAACTATTGCACCATCGAGCACACGTAAACTTCTCTCAACCTCTGCAGTAAAATCCACGTGACCAGGAGTATCGATAATGTTTAATTGATGGTCTTTCCAGAAAACTGCTGTGGCTGCGGAAGTTATTGTTATCCCACGTTCTTGTTCTTGAGGCATCCAGTCCATCACTGCAGTACCCTCATCTACACTTCCAACTTTGTAAGTGCGTCCTGTGAAAAACAACACTCTCTCAGTAACAGTCGTTTTCCCTGCATCTATGTGGGCAATAAATCCTATATTTCGAATATTCTCCAAAAGAAATTCCCTTGTCTAATGTTAGTTACCGTCAATTTAACTTTATAAACTCTATCACCATCGATAATGTACAAATGCTCTATTTGCTTCTGCCATGCGATGCAAGTCTTCACGTCTTCTTACTGCAGCACCTTCACCTCGAGAGGCATCCATTAATTCCTGTGCCAGCTTCTGACGCATTGCAGCACCTTTACGATTCCTTGCAGCCGTTATTAACCATGTCATTGCCAAAGCAACACCACGTCGTGGACGTACTTCAACCGGAACTTGATAGGTTGCACCACCTACACGACGAGCACGGACTTGGAGCTGAGGAGTACTGTTTCTTACTGCTTCAGTAAAAACATCAACTGAGGGACGTCCAGCCTGAGATTCGATTATCTCCAAGGCATCATAAACTATTCCCTGTGCAACTGTTTTTTTTCCATTAAGCATCACACGATTTATAAACCGTGCAAGATCTTCACTCCCAAACTTTGAGTCGGGAGAAATTTCACGAATTTCTGCTCTTCGCCTTCGCATAATTTCCTAACTAAAAAATGAAACAATATGAATTAAAAATCTTCGAACTAGGATGGTCGACTACCGTATTTGCTTCGCCCCTGTTTTCTATTGGTTACTCCCGCTGTATCCAATGTGCCACGAACAATATGGTATCTCACACCTGGAAGATCAGGGACTCGTCCACCTCGAACCATTACAACAGAATGTTCCTGGAGATTGTGACCTTCACCTGGTATATATGCAGTTACTTCTGTGCCGTTAGTTAGTCGCACCCTAGCAATTTTCCGAAGGGCTGAGTTTGGCTTTTTGGGAGTCATCGTTCTTACCTGAACACAAACTCCACGCCGTTGAGGGGATCCTCCAGGGACCCAGTTAATTCGATTTCGTAAGGTATTCTGAACCCAATGAAGGGCAGGCGCCTTACTCTTGCTTTTTGCAGGTTTTCTACCTTTTCGAACTAGCTGATTAACAGTTGGCATCTAACATATTCTCCGAAATTGAAACTTGTATGACCAATTAATTAGCCACAAACAAATATGCTAACAACCATCATTCGTATTGTCAACAAATATAACACATATCTGAAAAGGATTGCTGATTTGTTGAGTAAAAATAGTCTCCATGAGCACTAGAATCTATCATGCTCATGGAGACTATTTTAATATCAATAATTATGATCCATACCTAGTATCAGAAACAGCATCACTGTAGTCGATGCCTTTTGTAGCCCAAAATATCGTAGCAATTTCATCAACAACAGCTACTAATTTTCGTGCGGACTCTGAACTAACACCTTGTTTATTTGCACCTGCTAATTTATTTGCGTTCCAAAATAACTCGTGCAAATCCGGATATTTTTCAAGATGTTCTGGCTTGAAGTAATCTGACCAAAGAATATTAAGTTCATTTTTAACATTCTGAGCATGCTCTTCTTTTACTCGAATCAATCTGGATACCCCATTTGGTTGTTCAACCTGAGTTACGCCATTACTTAGATCTACAGCTTCCATTCTAACAGTCATTTTTAAAACTGTTTGAGCTGCTATTTTCGCAGTAATTGGATCATATATGCCACATGGAATATCACAATGGGCATAAGCTGATCTTGATGGGAATAATTTTTCAATCCTTTGATTTACAAACTTCGAAATGTCCATGTTCTCTCCTTATTCAATCAACAATGTCTTACTGTCTCACTTTAGACAACCATAAGACATCGCACAAGTGTTAATTATTATTAATCAATACACAATTAAATAAAATCATTCATTGCGAAGTTTAATAGTATTAAAGATACTATGATTATGAAAAAGGTCATATCTGAAATTTATTGTTTAATACTATTGATTTTTAGTTTGCTATCAAGGTCTCGATTCGTTGTAAGAGGCAATAGCATGCTACCTACATTTAGTGACTCAGATAAATTTATCATTAATCGATTTAGATACATCTTTTTTAATCCAAAACGTGGAGACATAGTTTGCTTCAAAGCTAATTGGGGAATAAACAATATTTACCTTAAACGAATCATCGGTTTACCAGGTGAATCAATAGAATTGAATGGGAATGAAATCTATATAGATGGAGTAAAATATTATGAAAATTATATTTTAGAAATTCATTCAACTATTCAAAGTAAACATTTATACTGCAAGCTTGAAAATTCTCAATATTTTGTGTTAGGAGATAACAGAGAAACTAATTTCGATAGCAGAAGATTTGGACCAATCGCAAAAAAAGATCTTATTGGTCCTACCTATCAAATATGTTTTTAATATCTGTAAATTGAATTCTTAACCACGCATCTACATCATTTTTTTCAATGATATCTAATAGTGCTTTAGATCTATCTTGTCGTTCACTTAAACTCATTGTTACTGATCGATAAAGTGCTTGTTCAGTTCCCTCAATGTCCGCAGGAGATACAGAAAGAACACCATCCTGTAATTCATCAAAAGTGCTTGATGTTTCTGATAAAACTATAACACCGTTTTTATCATTAACCACAGGCCCTTCTTTTGTGACTAAATTTGTGCCATCTACTAAGGGATTAACTAATAAAGTATCGTATACCTTTAGCCCTGCCATAGCTTGAGCATAGTTATTCTCAGAAAATACCCTTATTGGCACCCATTCTGGATTTCCATAGGTTTTATTTATATTGTCTACTATATTATTAATTTCGTCTTGATAACGTTCATATTGTTTAACATGCGTTCTTGAAGGAACAAGAAAGGCGAGAAAAACTACTCTTTCACGCAATTCGGGATGTCGCTCAAGCATTTTTCCATAGGCGCGAAATCCTCTCGTAATATTTTTATTCGGCTCGGTTCTATCAACTCGTACAATATTATGATCTCTTAGATACCCACTTATCTTTTCCGAAAATTCAGTTGCTCTAGGTGCCTTTGCGATATTTCTTACCTCATTAAGATTAATTGACAAAGGATAAACTTTAGCAAAGGTAACATGTTTATTGGTTTTTACTGATTTATCATCATAATTAATTACTGCATCTTTAATAAAAGTTCTGCAGGAATCCAAAAAATTGTAAACATCTCTTTCTGATTGAAATCCTACAAGATCATTTGAACATAAACTTCTAAAGATCGACTCCCTCATGAATTCAGGAATTAGCTGCCATGAACGAACATCTGGCCAAGGTATGTGGACGTAATGATAAATAAAAGAATCAGGACTATTTTTTCGTACTATCTCTGAAACAAGATACATATGGTAATCCTGAACAATAACAATATTTTCTTTTGAATTCCCATTCGAATCTAGTTTGATTTCATCTAATACAGAAGCAGCTATAGCTTCGTTCACCATAACGTAACCGTTAGTCCAAGCATCCGTAACAGTAGAGTCAACATTTGGAGTGTAAGGTGAGCTCCACATATTATGTTGAAGAAACCAGAGAAGAGGATTACATATAATATTATAGAATTTATGATAAGTCCTACGTGGAGTTACAACAAATCTTACATGACCTTTCTGTGATGGTAATGGAGAAGGAATTGCTCTATTCTCAAAAGCATCTAAAGCTCTTCTATCACCATCCCCCATAGCATTAGCAACCCATGAGAACTCAAATTCCTGAAGCAACTGACTGAACGCTGTGACTATTGCACCACTTCCACGACGAGCCTGTAAATTTCCTTCTTGATTTACCTGGAATTCAACTGGGCCACGATTACTTGCCATAATTATTCGATTTTTAGAGGTGATCGAAGAAATCAAGTCAGCAAGTTCATTGTTATATAAATTATTATCAACTACATTTACCATATCTACTCACAAATCTAACTTAACGAAATTCGTCAAATCTGTTCAAATGTCTCATTTACATGAGGGATTAAAATCTAAACCCTAAAAGAGATCGTAAAATCTTGTACCTTTTTATAATTAAACTATCAGACAAAGTGTAAACGATATACATAGTAGAAAAGTTCATTTATATGTAGAATTGGAAAGGTAATATATCAAAATAAATATGTAAGTTGATATGAATCATATCAACTTGATTGACAAAGATAGTGCAAGGTTATTATTATGAGATGTAGATGATAATCATTTTTAAAAGGTTTTAATTATGAATAAAGACAATTTTACAAATTCGGCAAAACAAACATTAGCAAAATCTCAAGATATTGTTCAGCAATATCAGCACAGTCAATGGGATATAGAGCATATTTTTCTTGCCCTTATTGATGACGCTGAAGGAATTCCTTCCCAGTTGTTCAAAGAATTAGAAATATCTGTAGAATTACTCAAAACAAACATTGATGTCGTACTCCGAAAGATACCAAAACTACAGTATACCCCTACTCAAATTTTTCAAACTCCTCGAACCAATCGCCTCTTAGAAACTGCTAAAGCCGAAGCTGACCGGTTAAAAGATGAATTCATTGGTACAGAACATTTGTTGATTGGAATCACTCATGAACAAACAGGTGATTCAGCGGAAATACTTCATGATAATCAAATTGATACTGAGAAAATCTATCAAGCATTAGGTAAAATCAGAGGAAATAAAAGAATCACTGATCCAACGGCTGAAACAAACTATAGATCACTCGAAAAATATTCCATAGATCTAACTTCATTAGCAAAACAAGGGCTTTTGGACCCTGTGATCGGAAGAGACAAAGAGGTTCAAAGTCTAATACAAACATTATCCAGAAGAACAAAAAACAACCCAGTCCTCTTGGGTGAAGCAGGTGTTGGAAAAACAGCAATTGTCGAAGGTTTGGCACAATATATTTTAACGGGTGACGTTCCTGAACCATTAATCAACAAACAAGTTGTTAGTTTGGATATGGGAACTCTCGTGGCAGGTGCCAAGTTTAGGGGAGAATTTGAAGAAAGATTAAAATCCATACTAGAAGAAATTCAACTAGCAAAAGGAAAGATAATTTTATTTATTGACGAATTACACACTGTCGTCGGAGCAGGAGCAGCTGATGGTGCAATAGATGCATCGAATATGATGAAACCTGCACTTGCAAGAGGAGACATTCAAGTAGTAGGCGCAACAACTCCAGATGAATACAGAAAATATATAGAGAAGGATTCAGCTTTAGATAGGAGATTTCATCCTGTTTGGGTTGAAGAACCATCTCATGAAACTACAATTGAGATGCTTAAAGCTCTCCGACCCAGATATGAAGCTCATCATAAAGTAACAATAGATGATTCCGCTTTAATTGCTGCAACTCGATTAAGCAAACAGTATATATCTGATCGACATTTACCTGATAAAGCTGTGGATTTAATAGATGAAGCAGCTGCAAAATTACGTCTGGAAATGTCAAGTATGCCAAAAGCTATAAAAGACCTTCAGAAAAGATGTCAAGAACTAAATAATCTAGAGGATGCTGCCTCTCAAAGAGGTGATTTTGGGAAAGCATCTGAAATAAGAGCCGAAAGAATTCAATGTGAATACTCATTTAGAACCAAACAAAATGAATGGTTTCAGGAAAAGAAAATTGAATATTCCGATGAAGGATTTCCATCTGTACAAGAAGAAAATATAGCTAATCTTATAGCTAGCTGGACAGGAATACCAGTTAATCGTCTTTTAGAAGAAGAAATAACGAAGCTTATGGAAATGGAAAATAGATTAGCTACAAGAGTGATCGGGCAATCTGAACCAATTAAAGTTATTTCAGATGCCATTAGACGGGCAAGATCTGGGCTGAAAGATGCTAATCATCCCATTGGAGCATTTATGTTTATGGGCCCAACGGGTGTGGGGAAAACGGAACTTGCTCGAGCATTAACAGAATTTCTTTTCGATGACGAGGAAAATCTTATTAGAATAGATATGTCAGAATATATGGAACAACATTCTGTCTCAAGACTTATAGGATCTCCACCTGGCTATGTTGGGCACGATGAAGGGGGCCAACTTACAGAACTGGTAAGACGCAGACCATTCAGAGTAATTTTATTTGATGAAATTGAGAAGGCACATCCACGTGTTTTTGATTTACTTTTACAACTACTTGATGATGGAAGACTTACTGATGGACAAGGAAGAACAGTTGATTTTCGAAACACTGTCATCATTATGACTAGTAATTTAGGAGCATCAGATTTTGGTAAATCCGAAAGTTTAGGGTTTCGAAAAGGTACGGATTACGAAAATATTATAACCAAATTGCGAGGATCAGTTGAAAATGCATTAAGAAAATCATTCCGGCCAGAATTTTTAAACCGCATAGATGAAATATTAATATTCGACCCTCTGACTCAAGATGAGATTTTGTCAATTGTCGATCTTATGATCTCAAATTTGCAGAAACAACTTATCGAACGCGAAATAGAACTTTCATTATCCAAAGAGGCAAAAGTCTGGATAGCAAAACAAGGTTTCGATGCAGAATTTGGAGCAAGACCATTGCGAAGGGCAATTGGTAAATTTATTGAAAATCCTTTATCACAGAGGATACTGTCTGGTGATTTAGTAAGGGAAAACAAAATATATATTACACACAATCCCGAAACTAATGCTCTTATGTTTGAGTTGCAAAATGTAGAAGTGAATGTTTAATTGTTTAAAAATGGAAAATGATTTAATGGACCATGACCTTGCCCTATAGGTTTAGCATTTATGATACATTCATTTACATATGATTTTGAACGATGAAGAATATCCGAAATCGATAGATTCAAAGCAAGGTTCGCAGTTAATGCAGCAGCAAAAGTACATCCTGTTCCGTGAGTATTTTTGGTTTGAATCCTTTCCGCACTAAGAATTTGAAAATCATGCCCATCAAAATAAA